>Ga0209121_10004158_pt1 | contig 13618 bp, 14 predicted proteins | sample Cruoilmetagenom3_FD_187292 | JGI IMG/M metagenome (GOLD analysis project Ga0209121, IMG submission 187292) | Oil polluted marine microbial communities from Coal Oil Point, Santa Barbara, California, USA - Sample 3 (SPAdes) (version 2) | ecosystem: Environmental > Aquatic > Marine > Oil seeps ... | reverse complement strand
ATCCTGTATAATTCATTCACGATGAGAAAGCACAACGTCATCATGGGCATGTCCGGTTCTCCGCGGTTATGCTTGCCAGAAGCATAACTTGAAGTGCCGCGTCACTTCCGGAGGACCCGCTGGCTGAGGCCAGCTTTTTTATTGCCAGTTTTAACAACCGAAATAATATTTTGATGAGGTGAAGCATGACTGAACCAGTCTTAGTTGCCGTCGCCTGGCCCTATGCCAGCGCTAAAATCCACGTTGGAAATATTACCGGAGCCTACCTGCCTGCCGATATCCTGGCGCGTTATCACCGCCTGCGGGGCCGGGAGGTTTTGATGGTCTCCGGGTCCGATTCACACGGCACGCCGGTGACCGTGCGCGCGGATGAGGAGGGTGTGACCCCCGAGGAAGTCTATAAGCGTTTTCACCAGGACTTCATTGAACTCTTCCAGCGGCTGGGGCTGACCTATGATATCTTCACCTCAACCCACACCAGCAACCATTTTGACGTGTCTGATAAGTTGTTCCTTTCCCTCAAGGAAAATGGTTACCTCTATAGTGAAACATCCCTGCAGTGGTATTCGACCGCTCAGGAGAAATTCCTGCCTGACCGCTACGTGGAAGGTACCTGCTATTTCTGCGGAAAGAGCGGGGCGCGCAGCGACCAATGCGACAACTGTGGCCACCTGCTGGAAGCGGAAAAGCTGCTGGATCCCAAATCCAAGATTGATGGCTCAACGCCTGAACTGCGGGAGACCACCCATTTTTATCTAGACCTGAAAAAACTGCAGGACCGGGTGGCGGATTTCCTGCGTGAGCGCCAGGATTACTGGCGGCCGAATGTCGTCAAGCAGTCCCTGGGGCAGATCGAGACCGAAGGCCTGCACGGTCGCCCGATCACTCGGGACCTGGCCTGGGGCATCCCTGTGCCGGTGGCGGGTTGGGAAGGCAAGTGCATGTACGTTTGGTTCGAGGCGGTGATTGGCTATCTCTCGGCCGTAATTGAGTGGTCCCTTCTGCACGGCGAACCGGATGCCTGGCGGAACTGGTGGACAAATGAGGATTCCCGCACGCTCTACTGCATTGGCAAGGATAACATCCCTTTCCATGCGATCATCTGGCCGGCGGAGCTAATCGGTGTGGGCGATTCCTTTGATGCAAAGATGGGTAATGACCAGCCCAAACCGCTGGTTTTGCCCTATGATGTACCCGCAAATGAATTCATGAACCTGGAGGGTAAAAAACTTTCCGGCAGCAAGAATTGGGCGGTTTGGGGGTTGGATTCTCTGGATCGTTACGACCCGGATCCGATTCGCTATTATCTCACGGTGAATATGCCAGAGACACGGGATTCCGATTGGGACTGGGAAGAATTTTACCAGCGTAATAACAACGAACTGGTCGCCACCTGGGGCAACCTGGCGAACCGGGTCCTGTCCTTTGCTTATAAGCATTGGGAAGGGCAGGTGCCCGAGCCGGGCGAGCTGCGCGAGACCGATAAGGAACTGTTGGAAACCGTCAAAACCGGGTTTGAGACCGTCAAGGGACACCTTGAAGCGGTCAAGCTGCGGGCAGCCCTGCAGGAGGCTATGCGACTGGCAGCGGAGGTGAATAAATATCTGGATACCAGCGCACCCTGGTTTGAGATCAAGGAAGACAAGAGCCAGGCAGCCAAATCCATCTACACCGCGATGCAGGCGATCGATTGGATCAAGCTGATCTTCTCGCCCTTCCTGCCGCATACTTGCGAACAACTGCACAATTTCCTGGGTTATGAGCAGCCGCTCTATGGGAGCCTGATCACCCGTGATATTACGGATGACCTCAGCACCCATGAAGTGATGCTTTATGAACCGGGTGAAGCGCTCTCCGCTGGAAGTGAGGACCTTTGGACTCCGACCACCCTGGAACCAGGCAAGTCCTTCCAGAAGCCCTCACCGCTCTTCAAGAAGCTCGAGCACAGTATTGTGGACGAGGAACGGGAACGGCTGGGACATTAAAAATATAAACCCTTTCCCAAGATGAGCAGCAGACGGGATGGGTTGGATAGGCAAAATGTAAGGGAGTCCATAGAGGGACTCCCTTTTTATATTCCAAGACAGTTGGGCTATATAATAAACCCCTTCCCTAACCCTTCCCCCAAGGTGCCCAGCACCGAAGCCCCCGGATCAAAGAGGCGGGGATTGGGAAGAGAACCTGCGAAGCAGAGGGATGGGGTGAATTATTTTAAGGGACGGGCAGAAAGAACCGTCCCAACGTCTTTTTTTTGGTTAAGCCGATGTTCTATTCCGCCTGTTTAAACGCCTCCAGCCAGGCCGGTAGATACCGGACAAACCCGTCTATGATCTCGCGGCATTGCTCTTCAAAGAAAGCATAATCTCCATAGGCTTCAGCATCGGTTGTGTCCACCAGATCGGAGACACCGCGCAGGATTAGGCAGGGCAGGTTGTTCTTCTTTGCGACCCAGGCAATTGCTCCAGATTCCCAATCGGCTGCTGCTGCCCCATATTTTTCGATCAAGCTGGGGATGTCCTCAGGCAGGATATCCCGGTCAGCAGAGACCAGGGTCTTTCTGAGGACGGGCTGGGGTAGGGTGGTGGGCAGCCAATCCAGATTGAAACGCACAGTATAACGCTCAATGGCGGCTTCCGGATCTGACATTTGTTCGATGATGTCGTAAATGAGAGTCTTTTCCGCCAGGATGACGGCGCCCCGTTCCACTTCACCGGCGAACCCGCCGCAGGAGCCCAGGTTGATTATCCGGCCTGGTGACCAGCGATCAATGGCATATTGTGTGGAACCTGCTGCGGCAACCTTCCCCCAACCGCCGTGCAGGAACTGCACAGTTTGTCTGGCAATGACAATTTGGAACGTATCACCGTAAGGGGTCTGGCTGGGCGTTGTACTGGGAAAATGCTTGAGAAGTGCCCGCCACTCCGCACCGGCGGAGATCAGGACGCAGCAGTCCACTTTTTCAGATGCCAAGGTCAGGCTTTCCTTCCCAGGGAGGCGATATAGATCACAAACATCTCGGGCGGGACGAGGCCGAGAACAGCATCGGCAGCATCATCGTCATACGCGCCAATGGCGCAGATGCCGCAGTTGATCGATTCGGCAGCCAGGTGCAGGTTTTGGCAGACATGACCGGCATCCAGATAGAGATAGCGATAGCTGCGCTCCGAATAGCGCCAGACAGTTCGTTCCGGCACGGCAGCCCACAGGAATGTGACCGCGCTGGTGGCAACCTGCCGCTGTTTCATGCAAGCCTCTGTGACGTCCTCATTCACCTTCTCATCCAGACGCAAAGCGACCAGTTTGTGCTCCAGCGCAAGGTAGCGGTAGAGACCCGGTTCCAACCCTTCCACCCGGTTGATGGACAGGTAGGTTTCAAAGGGATGCCGGCAGCCGGCCGAGGGCACGGTCCGCCAGGTGACATGGCGTTTCTCGTCGATTTTTTTGACACCCTGGGTGAGCCAGAGCAGGTAGGATAATTCTGTCAGGGACAGGGCATCCTCGCTGTAACGGCGCAGGGAACGCCTCTCTTCAATGGCTTTGCGGAGGTCATAAGTGCCCAGGTCGATGTCTTCCGGTTTGGGCAGGTCAATCACAGGATGACCCTTTTCCAGGGGAATTTCATAAGGGGGTTGGGGTTTGCCCAGTTCCTGGGCTGAATCGCTGATATTGGGATACTTGGTTTCTTCGACGAATTCATAGCCGTTCTGTTTCAGCATCAAGCATTCTCCTAGTTATGATTTGTTTATTTATGGATCGTTTTCCAGTATTTTCGTTTCTTACCATCCCCCGGTTCTTCAAAGGTTGCATATTCGTACCCATGGTCAATCAGGTATTGGTGGGCCTGATTCTCTGAGCTGGCATTGGTTCCCGGGTGCAGCAGGACCATCCCGCCATCACAGGTGACCCGTTCCATCTCGGCGCATTCCTCTGGCGGATTATCACCGAAAACGTGGCCGGACATGACGATATCGGCAAAATTATCCGGCAGCGGGATTTGGGTAATCGTGCCATCCAGAGGGAAAACATTGTCTATGCCAAGTTCTTCCCGTTTTTTCCAGATGAAACGCCTTAGGTTGGCCACCGGTTCAACGGCATAAACGGTATTTGCGATGGGTGCCACCGCGAAGGCCAGCCGACCAGTTCCAGAGCCGATGTCCACCACGACTTTGTGCTTGAAATCCGCCATGCCCAGTAGAGAGCCATCGTCCCAACGATTGAATTCCAATTGGTCGTATCGCTCTGGCTTGACGGCATAGACGACCCAATCGCGATACTGCTCTAAGATCTGAATTTCAGCCTGGCGTATTTCATCAGGGCTGGCATCTACGGATGCCAGTTCCAGACAGCGATCCAGATAGTCACTGATTGGCGGATAAATTTGCCTGAGGTACCAATCCACGGCGGAATTAGCTTTGATGGCTGTTCCCATTGTGGTATCCGGTTCATGTGCTGCGATATATTCTATTTGGATGGGCTCGAAGAGCAGCATCACGTTAAAGCTGACTTCGGAGACATCCATCCATTCTTTGAGTAACATAGTCCTCCTATTGGTTAGCGGACTGCTGCGGCAATCATTGACAGGATCATAACCACCGCGATCACCGCAATGAGAATTTGATAGATCTTGTAAGATGTGGAGCGTTTTTTAGGTTGTTTACTCATATGAACTCCTTATTCTAATTGGACTTTTATGGATTGCGCCATTTCCAGCGTGATGCCTTTGATTTCGGCGATCGCTTCCGGAGTGGCATTCTTGATTCCATCGATGGATCCAAACTTTTGTAGCAGGGCCTTGCGGCGGGTCGGACCAATCCCGGGGATGACATCCAGTCTGGAAGTGAGTCCCAGGTTTTTGCGACGTTTCCGATGGGCGGTGATAGCAAAGCGATGGGCTTCATCCCGGATGCGCTGCACCAGATACAACCCCTGGGAATGCCGTTCCAGATAGATTGAATCGTGCTTGCCGGGTACGAAAAGTTCCTCTTCCTGTTTGGCCAGGCCAGCCAGGGGCACCCGATCCATTAAATTATACTCCTCCAGCACTTTGATGGCCCGGCTGAGCTGACCTTTACCACCATCCACGATTAACAGGTCCGGCAGGATTGAGAAGGACAGGTCCGGCTTCTTCCCAACCCGGTCCGGTTTATCATGAGCTGCCTTCCAGCGGCGGAACCGCCGATGGAGTACTTCTTCCATGCTGGCAAAGTCATCCTGGCCAAGGACATTCTTGATATTGAAGCGGCGATAAAGCTTCTTGTTCGGCGTCCCCTGCTCGAAGACGACCATACTCCCCACGCTGGCAACACCCTGGGTAGTGGAAATATCATAGCATTCGATCCGGTTGGGCGGCTCTGAAAGCCCCAGAGCCTCCTGCAATTCAGCCAGAGCGACGGATTGCTTGTTCTTGTCCGCTTCCCAACGAGTTTTGAGAGCGTTCAGTGTTTCCACTGCGTTTTCGGTCGCCATATCCACCAGTTCTTTGTTCAATTTCTGGTGGGGTACCGTGATCTCAACCTTATCGCCGGATTTGCGGCTGTTAAGCCAGGTGTTGATAATTTGGGCTTCTTCCAGTTCGGTTGGCAGCAGCACGCGCTGGGGGACGAACGCGGCCTGGGAATAGAATTGCTTGACGAATTCACTCAGGATCTCGTCATCGTTTTCTTCTTCAGTGCCTTCGAGGACGAAATACTCCCGGCCGATCAATTTGCCGCTGCGGATGAAAAAGACCTGGACGCAGGCCTCACCATCCGCCCGGGCCATGGCGATGACATCGGAATCGGTCTGTTCACTGCTGACCACCTTTTGACGTTCCACCACTTTGTCAATGGCCAGAAGCTGATCGCGAATGACAGCAGCTTTCTCATATTGGAGGTCTTCAGCGGCCTGTTCCATGGCTTCATTCAACCGTTTCACTACCGGGTTGGTGCGTCCTTCCAGGAACTTGCAGAGGTCATCTATGATCTGGCGGTAATCCTGCTGATTGATAGCGCCGATGCAGGGCGCTGTGCAGAGCTTGATATCATAATAGAGACAGGCCCGGCTGTCCTGCCCGGTGATCTCACGGTTGCAGGTCAGATAGGGAAAGATTTTCCGCAGCAGGTCGAGGGTCTGGTGGACAGCCCAGACGCTGGTGTAGGGACCGAAATAACGGCCGCCGTCATCTTTCATCTGACGAGTGACCGTCACTTTGGGGAAGGGGTCCTGCCAGTGGACTTTGATATAAGGATAGCGTTTATCGTCTTTAAGGCGAATGTTGTATTGGGGCTTGTGGCGCTTGATCAGCGTCATCTCAAGGATGAGCGCTTCCAGCTCAGAACCAACCACAATCCACTCAATATTAGCAATTTCATGCACTAATCGACGGGTTTTACGATCTTCCTGGGCCGTGCTGTGGAAATAAGACCGAACCCGATTGCGCAAATTGATGGCTTTGCCAACGTAGATGATCTTTCCGTTGGCATTTTTCATCAAATAGCAGCCGGGTTTATCCGGAAGGGTATCCAGGATTTGCTGGATGGGGTCACTGATCTCCATAGTTTCTCATTTTAGCACATTGACACCTGAAAATTAAACCATTTGTGTAAAAAGCGAAAATAAAAATCCCAAATGAAACATCTGGGATTTTCTGATTTGATTTTCAGCAGGTGATTATTCTATCCCTACCTGTTTGGCTTCTTCAAGGATTTCCCTGGCCATTCTCGTCCCCAGGCGGTTGGCACCGGCATTGATCAGGGCTAATGTCTCCTGCAGGGTATGGATGCCCCCGGCAGCCTTGACACCCATCTCACTCTGGGGGCCGACGACCCGTCGCATCAGATCAATGTCTTCGATCGTCGCACCGGATTTGCTGAAACCGGTGGAGGTTTTCACAAAATCCGCTCCGGCTTCCTTGCAGATCAGGCAGCTGATAATTTTCTCATCATTTTCAAGCAAACAGGTCTCCAGGATCACTTTCATCAAAGCGCCTTGAGCGTGGACGGCTTCCGCCATCTGGTGAACTTCCTCGAAGATGAAATCGTATTCTCCGGCTTTTAGCAGGCCGATATTCATCACCATGTCGATTTCATCTGCACCCAGGTCTAAATAAGCCTTTGCCTCAGCAAGTTTGATTTCGGTAGGGTAGGCACCCAGGGGAAAGCCGGCGGTAGTGCCGGTATGGACGCCTGAACCATCCAGGGTTTTCTTTACGAGGGAAGTAAAAAGTGGGTTCACGAAGACGGTTGCGTATTGGTAGTCCATCGCATCTTCGCAAAGTTGAACCACTCTTTCCGGTGTCGCCGCAGGATCGTGCAGGGCACAATCCAGATAGGTGGACAGCGGTGGCCTGAGGACCGGCTTGCAGGGGAGAGGTGGTAGGTCCTGGGTATATTGATCAGCGGTCTCAAGAAGTTGCGATATGGATTTCATGGTTGATCCTTTGGAGCTGGACGAGTGGTTGGTTGGATTATTTTAACGAAAATGAATACATCCACCTTTGGGGAATGAAAATTCTTCTCAGGTGGATGTACTCATGAGCATACAAATCAGGTATGTTCAATGATAGAACTTCTACATATATGGATTATTTGATTTTGTCACCATCGAACCATTCCATATGGGCACCGCAGGCTGTGCAGTCGGCAATATTCTTGCCGGTCTCATCTTTTTTGATTTCAACACTCCCGCCGCAGGAACAGCGGCGATAAACGCTGAGAATTTTTCCACCATATTCGAGAATTTTAAATTCGCCTTGTTCTTTTGGTGTGTTATCTGACATTTTGGATTACCTCTATTTTCTAAAGCTATTCATAAAAATGTGGGCGTAATGACTACGCCCACATTTTACTACAAATTTACCTTCGTGAAATCAGCTTATTTCAGCAGGTTGCCAACGAAGGAGAGGATGTTGCCGAGGACGCCGAAATCGGTGTCGCCGAAGGAGGAGCCAGCCCAATCGGGGTTGAGGCCACCGAAGGACAGGTAGGTGGTGCCGGCTAACAGGGTGAAGATCAGCCCGTTGAGGAAACCACCGAGCATAGCACCTTTGCGGCCACCAGTGGCGTTGCCGAATACACCAGCTGTACCACCAACGAAGAAGTGAATGATCATTGAGGGCAGGATCACGCCACCGAGAGCACCTTTTGCAACGAGCTGCAGAACCATGGCAACCAGACCACCAACGATGGAGGCCAGGTAACCAACGAGAACGGCATTCGGGGCATAGGGGAAGACCACGGGGCAATCCAGAGCGGGTTTCGCATCGGGAACGATTTTCTCAGCAATACCACGGAAGGCGGGAACGATTTCAGCCAGAACGGTGCGGACACCGAGGAGGATGATCGCAATACCACCAGCGAAGGTCAGTGATTGCAGGAAAGCGCTGACTGGCCAATATTGACCGAGGGTCTCGGCAGCAGCGGAGCCACTGAGGAGGCCGACGATAACATAGATTATCAGCATGACAGAAGCCATAGCAACCAGAGGCTCTTTCATGAAGCCGATCCAGTTCGGAAATTCCATATTTTCGGTGGAATCTTCCGGATCGCCAACGAACTGGCCGAGGTAACCGGACAGAGCGTAGGTGGTGATGCCGAAGTGGCCCATAGCGAAGCTATCGCCGCCGGTGATCTTCTTCATGAAGGGCATCGACAAAGCGGGCATAACGGTCATCATGAAGCCTGAGATCAGGGAGGCGATGGCGATGATCACAACATCATTGCCAGCGAAGATGGGCATAACAGAGAGCATACCGGTGGTCAGGGTGGCGATGAAGAGGGTATGGTGTCCTGTCAACCAAATGTATTTAAACTTGGTCACGCGGGCCAGGATCAGGTTGATGATGAACGCAAATAGGAAAGTAAGTGCAACCTGGCGTCCCAGAGATTCCTGGACGATGCTCGTAAAGACCTCATTGACGGGCACAGCAGCATTGGGGATGTTCAGAACGGTGCTGAATAAGGTGCCAAGGGGGACGATGGAGCCGACAACTACGCCAGCGCCAGCGCCTAAGATCAAGAAGCCCAGGATGGACTTAATGGTGCCGGTAACAACTTCCTCGAAGGGTTTCTTGAGGGCCAAAAGACCGATCAGGGCCATCAAACCGACGAGGATAGATGCATTACTTAAAAATGCTTCAAGGAAATTAAGAATTGCCATTTTTTTCTCCTGAAAATAAATATGTTATTTCTTTTTTGAATTTAAAGTTTTTTCGAAGACATCAAACAACGCTGTTTCGATCTCGTTTTCGTCAAAGAGATTTTTCACGGTGACAATCTCTGCGTCAACTTCCTTTAGAGATTTCGCGAATTCAGCAGTTGTCACAAAGATGTCTGGTCTCATGGATCGGGCTGTAGAGATATCGGCAATTTCGACTCGGAAATCATTCCGGCCATAGCCTTTTCTCTCCAGAACTCGCTCAATCCCCATTTTGACCAAGAGCCCACTGCCCAATCCCATGCCACATACTGCACAAAGATTTACCAATTTTCACTCCTAAGATTAGCCGAATAATATTGGTGTTTACAGGGCAAGTAAACCGAGAACGAATGAAGCTACCGCAAGGATGATAGCAACCCATCCTTCCGTCTTGCCAATGACTACCTTCTTTTCATCTGCCATATTATTCACCTCCTTTCCTTTACAATTTTTCTAACTTGGTGTTGCGTTCCACATCGAGTAAGTGCAGTAATTAATGGAATAAATCTTTATTCGGCGTTCAGGAACGCGTTGAGCAACTCTTCCTTTGTTTTTGCGGATTTGATTTCTGTGATTTTATCCTGGTTCCCCAGGACAAGGGCGAGTTGCTTTAATCCATCAATATGCTGCTCTTGGTCAACCGCTGCCAAGGCAACGACGAGATATACCGGGTCATTGTCTTCGTTGCCGAAATTAACGGGGGTGCTCAGGCGGATGATGGCGATGCTGGCTTTGATGACGCCGTCTTCAGGGCGTGCGTGGGGGAGTGCGATTCCGGGTGCAACGACAATGTAAGGGCCAAATTCCTTGGCAACCCGAATCATGGCGTCAACGAATTTCTCTTCCACAGCGCCATCTCCAACCATTAGTTTTCCAGCCGCCCGGATGGCACCCTGCCAATCCTCTACGGCAACATTTACATCGACAATTTCTTTACGGATTAATTGATTAACTTCCATTGACCTTTTCTCTTTGTTCGCTATTGCGCATCAATAATATCTTATTAACATTTAAGTAATTATAGGTTAATTTCTTGCGAAAAATCAAGGTAAATTACCCTTACTTTTCGGGTTAATATGTTAACACATTAGTCGTCAACTAGTTATGAATCTAAAACTTGCAATAATGTGTCCCGAATTCCAGCCGGATCAAGTTTGTAGTAGCTGAGCAGGTCTTGATAGGGGCCTGAGGTTGTGAAGATATCCATAATCCCATGACGATGGAACTTCAGGTTCAGATTAGCTTCTGCAATGATTTCAGCAATTGCGCTGCCAAGGCCATTTACGATGTTATGTTGTTCAACCGTCATAAGGGTTTTGTAGTTTTTCAAAATATCAATAACGGCCTGAGTGTTTAGCGGTTTGATTGTTGAGATGTTCAACAGCCCCGCGTTCACGCCTTTTTCTTTCAATAATTCAACCGCATCCAGCGATTCGCCGACTTCAATACCGGTGGCGATCAGAAGGACATCCTCACCCGGCACAAGCAGATCTGGCTGACCGATCTGATAATCAAATTCCTGAGTGTAAACGGTTTTTTCCGCGACCCTGCTCAACCGGATATAGACTGGGCCATCCAGGTTCACTGTCTTGCGTAAAATGGCGGCGGTCTCAACGGCATCTGCTGGAGAGAAGACAGCCATACCAGGAATAGTCCGGAAAAAGGATAGGTCTTCCAATGCCTGGTGGGTCGCGCCGGCAACGCCGAAGGTGATCCCGCTGTGGGTGGAGACGATCCGAACCGGTAGTCCGTTATAACCGATATCGGTGCGGACCTGTTCTGCAGAACGCAGCGCGGAGAATACGGCATAGGTGCTGGCATAGGGTATTTTTCCGGCCAAAGTCAGGCCAGCGGAAACACCCATCAGGTCTTGTTCGGCGACACCAACGTTGATGAAACGGTCTGGGAAAACCTTGCTGAATTCGGCCAGATTGACACTGCCGGCCAAATCGGCGGAAAGTGCGACGATATTATCATATTGGTGACCAAGCTCAACAATGACTTTGCCATAGGCTTTACGGCTGGGGAGACCAACCAGGGGACTTTGGGTTTGTTTTTTGTCGTTCATCGTTCTCCTTAGGCTTCCATATCTGCTGATTTCAACGCTTCCAAAGCCTTCTTGGCATCTTCCCTGGAAATCTTGAAAAAGTGCGAGCTGGCTTTCCCCTCAACTGAAGCAACACCACGACCTTTGATGGTATTGGCGATGATAAATTTTGGTTTGTTGTCAGGGGACTTTTGGTTGAATGCATCCAGTAATTCTTTGATGTTATGACCATCGACAGTCAGGACGAACCAGTTGAATGCTTCCAGCTTGTCAGCCAGGGGTTCAAGCATCATGGTTTCTTCGGTATGACCTTCAATTGTAAACATGTCACGATCAAGGATGACGGTAAGGTTGTCCAGGTGGTAATTGGCCCCGCACATCAGGGCTTCCCAAACGGAACCTTCCTCCATTTCGCCATCGGAGATGATGCAGTAGGTCTGCCAGTCGGCCTGATCGATTTTTGCGCCCAATGCGGCACCGACCGCGATGGAGAGACCATGTCCGAGTGAACCGGAGCTGATCTCTACCCCCGGCATACGGTGTTTATCAATGTGCATACTCAACATTGAGTTGAAGGTGTCAAATTTATCCAGTTCTTCCAGAGGAAAGAAGCCTTTGCGAGCCATTGCCGAGGACAAGGCCACATTGCCATGCCCTTTGCTCAGGATGATACGATCCCGGTCTTTCCAATCTGGGTTCTTTGGGTCCAGATGAGCGACTTCGAAGAAGAGGACCGCCATAATCTGGGATAAGGTAAGGTTGCCGCCGATGTGGACGCCAACGGCGCAATCACGTCCCGTGGTTAGAATATCTTGATTAATCAGGGCTGCGATATGACTGAGTTCTTTGATTTTTGATTCCATTTATTAATCTCCTGCGTGCAACTTTTATCGATCACGAATACTGACCGATATTTAAAAATTTTCTTTTGTCATACGATAGTGAGATTCAAAGCCTTGTAAAATTGGACGTTGAAAGTCTCCTATGCTCATAGCTTCAGAAGGGGTCGTTTTGACATTGGATAACTAAACATCACTACTTAATATAATAACATAAAACCTTTTGAAAAAAGGTTTTGGCTAAGGTTTTTTCACAAAATATGCTTTATGTCATACCAGAAGGATGCTGACTGTTTCCGACAAAGATAAGAAATTCACCTGGTAATAAGTGTATTTGTCCGGGATATACAATTCAAACGATTTCAAAGGGTGGGGTGTTATAAATAAGGTTTTTCTGTGGGATTCATAAGGGGCCAGTGATAATTCATCTGTGAAATGGGGGAAATTTTAACACAAAAAAATGCTGAGTGAGCAAAAAAATTAATAATCTATGATAACATTATTATGTTTCCATTCACCATTTAATTGAGGAGGAAAATGATGTTTTTCCGCACAAGATTGTTCAATCTGGTGTTGATAATTTTTATGGTTTTTGGCGGGTTGGGGGTAATAACCCAGGAGGCGTCAGCTGCTACTTCAGATCTATTTATTTCCGAATATATCGAAGGGGGATATGATAAAGCGATTGAGGTCTATAATGGAACAGGAGCTCCCGTAGATCTCTCCCAATATACTCTTGAGCTCTATTCCAACGGTGCTTCATCGCCATCTTATTCTCTGGCATTATCAGGGACGGTCGCAGATGGCGATGTTTTTATTGTGGCACATACAAGTGCAGATGCTGCCATTCTGGCTGAGGCAGATGTCACCAGTAGTGCATTGGCAAACTTTAATGGGAATGATGCAGTGGCATTGCGTAAGGACACAACCCTGATTGATGTGTTCGGCCAAATCGGCACAGATCCGGGTTCTCATTGGGGTACAGACCCCACCACTGAAGATGTTACTTTAGTTCGGAAGTCTTCAATCTGCGCTGGGGATCCAGATGGCTCGGACGCTTTTGATCCTGCAGTCGAATGGGATGGCTACTCAAGGGGCACTTTTGATTACCTTGGGAGCCACACCTGTGACTGCTATGGAGCCTCAACGGATCCGGTGATCAATGAATTCTCCGCCAGCACGACAGGGGATGATGTGGAATTCCTGGAACTTTTCGGTGAACCTGACACGGATTATTCCGCCTTTACAATTCTGGAAATTGAAGGTGAAGGTACCAATTGGGGCACGATTGATAGCGTATTCCCAATGGATACTACGGACGCCAACGGATTTTATCTTTTAAGCCTTATAAACGGCGATATAGAGAATGGCAGCAAGACCCTTTTGCTGGTCACAAATTTTACCGGGGCTGAGGCAGTAGATATTGACACGGATGATGATGGTGTGATCGATTATTCACCCTGGGATGCGATTGTGGATGCAGTTGCTATTCTTGACGGTTACTCTGATACAGATTTAACCTATGGTGAGCCTGTTCTTGAACCCTATTATGATGGTT
>Ga0209121_10004157_pt1 | contig 13620 bp, 8 predicted proteins | sample Cruoilmetagenom3_FD_187292 | JGI IMG/M metagenome (GOLD analysis project Ga0209121, IMG submission 187292) | Oil polluted marine microbial communities from Coal Oil Point, Santa Barbara, California, USA - Sample 3 (SPAdes) (version 2) | ecosystem: Environmental > Aquatic > Marine > Oil seeps ... | reverse complement strand
ACAACAACAACAACAACAACAACAACAACAACAACAACAACAACAACAACAACAACAACAACAACAACAACAACAACAACAACAACAACAACAACAACTCAACAACATAATGAAAATTAAAAAAGTTCTTGTAGCCAACAGAGGCGAAATTGCTATTAGAGTACTTCGTGCATGCTCAGAATTAAACATTACAACTGTAGCTGTGTTTACCTATGAAGACAGATACTCGCAACACAGAAACAAAGCAGATGAGTCTTACCAAATAGGAGAAGACAACCAACCTTTAAAACCTTATTTAGATATTGAGGCATTAATAGATTTAGCAAAATCTAAAAATGTAGATGCCATTCATCCTGGTTATGGTTTTTTATCTGAAAATTCAGAATTTGCAAGGCAATGTGCTGCAAACGATATTATTTTTATTGGTCCAGATCCTGAAGTTATGGATGCTTTAGGCGATAAAATTACAGCTAAAAAAGTTGCTGTAAAATGTAATGTGCCTATTATTGAAAGCAATAAAAAGAAACTAACTTCTCTAAAAGTTGCTTTATCTGAAGCAGAAACTATTGGCTATCCTTTAATGCTAAAAGCCGCTTCTGGTGGTGGAGGTCGTGGTATGCGTATTATTAGAAAAGACGAAGACTTAGAGGCTAATTTTAACTCTGCTAGAAACGAAGCGCTTAATGCTTTTGGTGATGACACCATGTTTTTAGAAAAATATGTGGAAGACCCAAAACATATTGAAGTACAAATTGTTGCAGATAACCATGGTAATATTCGCCATTTGTTTGAAAGAGATTGCTCTGTACAACGTCGTCACCAAAAAGTAGTAGAAATTGCACCTTCACATAATGTTAGTGATACTGTAAAACAAAATCTATACAAATATGCCGTTGCCATTGCCAAAGAAGTAAATTACAACAATATTGGTACTGTAGAATTCTTGGTAGACAAAGAAGATAACATTTATTTTATTGAAGTAAACCCAAGAATTCAAGTAGAGCATACAGTTACCGAAATGGTAACAGGAATAGACCTTGTAAAAACACAAATTTTTATTGCAGGAAACTACCCATTAAACAGCCAGCAAATTAAAATTAACGAACAAGAATCTATAACAACGCATGGTTTTGCATTACAATGTAGATTAACAACGGAAGACCCTTCTAACAATTTCACTCCAGATTATGGTAATGTAACTACCTACAGAAGTGCGTCTGGAATGGGAATTCGTTTAGATGCTGGAAGCATTTACCAAGGTTATCAGGTTAGTCCGTTTTTTGATTCCATGCTTGTAAAAGTATCTTCGCATGGTAGAACTTTAGATGGTGCAACACGTAAAATGGTTCGTGCTTTAAAAGAATTTAGAATTCGAGGTGTTAAAACAAACATCCATTTTCTACAAAATGTAATTCAGCATCCTACCTTTAAAGACGGAAAAGTAACTGTTAATTTTATTCAGAATACGCCTTCCCTATTTAAAATAAAACTACCACAAGACAGAACTTCTAAAGTCGTTAAATTTTTAGCCGAAATTAGTGTAAACGGAAATCCAGACGTTAAAAATATAGAAGAAAATAAAATTTTTAGAACACCAAAAGTTCCAAAGTTTCGTGCATCAGAAACACATCCAAAAGGAACAAAAGACCTGCTAACAGAACTTGGTCCTGAAAAATTCTGTGCATGGTTAAAAGACGAGAAAAAAATTCATTTTACAGATACCACAATGCGTGATGCGCATCAGTCACTATTAGCAACCAGAATGCGAAGTTTTGATATGCTAAAAGTTGCCGAAAGTTTTGCAAAAAACCATCCTAACACCTTTAGCATGGAAGTTTGGGGAGGAGCAACTTTTGATGTATGCTTGCGTTTCTTGCATGAAAGCCCATGGACACGCTTACGCGAACTGCGTAAAGCAATACCAAACATCTTATTTCAAATGCTTTTACGTGGTTCTAATGGTGTTGGTTACAAAGCATATCCAGATAATGTAATTGAAAAATTTGTTGAAAAATCTTGGGAAAATGGAGTGGATATTTTTAGAATTTTCGACTCGCTAAACTGGGTAAAAGCCATGGAACCAAGTATTAATTATGTTCGTAATAAAACAGGCGGAATTGCAGAAGCAGCATTAAGCTACACAGGAGATATTTTAGATGTTAACCAAACCAAATACAATTTAAAATACTACACACAGCTTGCTAAAGATTTAGAAAATGCAGGAGCACATATGATTGCTATAAAAGATATGGCAGGATTATTAAAACCATACGCAGCAACAGAACTGGTTACAGCATTAAAAGATACTGTAAACGTACCTATTCACCTACACACACATGATACCTCATCACTACAAACTGCAAGTTATTTAAAAGCCATTGAAGCAGGAGTTGATGTGGTAGATGTAGCATTAAGTGGTTTAAGTGGTTTAACTTCTCAACCTAGCTTTAATGCTGTGGTAGAAATGATGAAAAACCAACCTAGAGCACATGAGTTTGATATGCCAAAATTAAATCAGTTTTCTAATTTTTGGGAAGATACTCGCGAGTTATACTATCCATTTGAATCTGGTTTAAAAGCAGGAACTGCTGAAATTTACCAACATGAAATTCCTGGCGGACAATATTCTAATTTACGTCCGCAAGCTACAGCTTTAGGTTTAGCAGATAGGTTTGACGAGGTAAAAAAAATGTATGCAGACGTAAACAAACTATTTGGAAACTTAATAAAAGTAACACCTAGCTCGAAAGTAGTTGGTGATATGGCTATTTTTATGGTAACCAATAATCTTACGACAGAAGATGTAATGGAGCGTGGTGAAGAAATTTCGTTTCCAGATTCTGTAATTAGTTTCTTTATGGGAGATTTAGGACAGCCAACTGGTGGTTTCCCTAAAAAACTTCAAAAGATAATTCTTAAAAACAGAAAACCATATACCAACAGACCAAATGCACATTTACAACCTGTTGATTTTGATCTAGAATACCAAGCCTTTAAAAAGAAATTTCAAAAAGGCTTTACTCGTGCTATCGAAATGGAAGATTTCTTATCGTATACCTTATACCCAAAAGTATTTGAGCAAGCGCATGAAAACTATAAAGCGTATGGTAATTTAGCATTAGTGCCTACTAAAAATTTCTTCTATGGTATGAAATTACGTGAAGAAATATTAATAGAATTAGAGCCAGGAAAAACAGTAATTATCAAATTACTTTCTATTGGTATTCCTAATGAAGTTGGTATGCGTACCGTATTTTTTAAAGTAAATGGTGAAAATAGATTTGTTGAAATTTTAGACAAATCTTTAAATATTAAAATAGAACAGAATAAAAAAATAGATCCTGCAGTTGACAACCAAATAGGAGCACCTTTACAAGGTTCATTATACAAGGTCTTGGTAAAAAGAGGACAAGAAGTACAAGAAAACGATCCTTTATTTATCATAGAAGCCATGAAAATGGAAACTACTGTTGCAGCTTTTAAATCTGGTAAAATTAAATCTATTAGTTTAAAAGAAGGTAGCATGGTAAAACAAGATGATTTAGTAATTACAATGGAGTAGTTATTATATACATGTTTTTCTGCTTACTAACAGCAGATACTAGAAAATTAAAAACCACCTTTTTGGTGGTTTTTTTATACCATATTTTAAAGTATACTAAGGCTTTTCTTATACAGATAACAAAATATTTACAATTCCCTTAACATTTTGCTATCACTCCCTTCGCAAAAAAATAACTACATTGTACCTTTAAATAAATTAGCAATTATTATGAGAAAAAAGCATTCTATTTTCCAATTATTTAGCCTCTTCTTTTTAGTGGCTTCCTTTAGTTATGCACAAGAAAAAACCGTTCCTGTATTTAAAGATGGTGAAGCACAAATTGTAGAAGGTTTTAAAGATTACAAAGAGTGGATACGTCATGACCTTTGGGTAGAAACTACCTTTAATACAGATGGTGATGACACTTTAGACAGAATGCACGTTTCTGTTACTAGACCAAAACAAACAGAAACAGAAGGTTTAAAATTACCTGTTATATATGTTAGTAGTCCATATTTTGCAGGAGTTGCTCCAGATGTTGATGGTATTATGTGGAATGTAGAGCATGAACTTGGCGAACCAGCAACACAAGAACGTGTGCATCCGCAAGTAATACGAAAAGGAAAAAGACCAATAATATCTAATTCTCACATTCGTAAATGGGTTCCTCGTGGTTATATTGTTGTACACTCCTCTTCACCAGGAACTGGATTATCTCAAGGTTCTCCTACTGTTGGTGGTATTAACGAATCTCTTGCACCTAAAGCTGTAATTGACTGGCTTAATGGTCGTGCTAAAGGATACACTACTCCTTACGGAAACGAAGAAGTAAAAGCTACTTGGTCTACAGGTAAAGTAGGTATGACAGGAACTTCATATAACGGAACCATTCCGCTTGCTGCTGCTACCACAGGAGTAGAAGGTTTAGAAGCTATTATACCAATTGCACCAAATACAGCTTATTATAATTATTACAGATCTAACGGATTAGTTCGTTCTCCTGGAGGATATTTAGGAGAAGATATTGATGTGCTTTTCGATTTTATTCATAGTGGAGACGAAAGCAAACGTCCTTATAATAACAAAACCGTTAGAGATACCGAAATGAAAAATGGTATGGATAGAATTACTGGTGATTATAATGATTTTTGGGCTGGTCGTGATTATTTAAATCAAATGGAAGACATGAAAGCAGCTTTACTTATGTCACATGGTTTTAACGATTGGAATGTGATGCCAGAGCATAGTTACCGTATTTTTAACCAAGCAAAAAAACAAGGTATTCCTTCACAAATATATTACCACCAAAATGGACATGGAGGCCCACCACCAATAACAATGATGAATCGTTGGTTTACTCATTATCTACATGGTATTGATAATGGTGTTGAAAACGATGCGGAAGCATGGATCGTTAGAGAAAAAGACAGCAGAGAAAATCCTACTGCATATAAAGCATATCCTAATCCAGAAGCTAAAGACGTTACGCTTTACCTAAATAAAGGTGGAAATACTGCTGGTACTTTAACTTTACAAAAAGAGAAAGATCAAAAAACAGAAACTTTAGTTGACGATTTTAATATCTCTGGTAAAGAGCATGCTCTTGCTAAAGAATCTAACAACAGATTATTATATGTTACTCCAGAGCTAAAATCAGATTTACATATTTCTGGACTAAGTGAAATTACTATTAGTGTTGCTAGTAACAAACCTGCTGTAAACTTATCGGTTTGGTTAGTATCTCTTCCTTATGACGAAACCTCTAAACTAATTACAGATAATATTATTACTCGTGGTTGGGCAGATCCTCAAAACTATAAATCACTAAGAGAAAGTGAAGATTTAATACCTGGAAAATTCTACGATTTAAAATTCACATTACAACCAGACGATCAAGTTATTGCTGCAGGACAACAAATTGGGTTAATGATTTTTTCTAGTGATAAAGAGTTTACTTTACACCCAAAACCAGGAACAGAATTAACTGTAGACTTAGATAAAACAAACATTTCTTTACCAATTGTAGGTGGCGAAGAAGCATTAAAAAAAGCAACAAATTAATATGTTAGGGCTTAAATTAGAAACCGATCCTCGTTGGGCAAATATTGCAGAATCTAACTTAGAAGAAATTTTAACCGATCATGCATGGTGTGAGCAAAAGGCAGCAACCAATGCTATTAAATTAATTTCACTAAACTCAGAACATGTAGATTTGGTAACCGAACTTCTTGTAATTGCTCAAGAAGAATTAGAGCACTTTCAAATGGTGCATAATATCATTAAAGAGCGTGGTTACACTTTGGGTCCAGAACGTAAAGACAGCTATGTAAACGAGCTGTTTAAATTTATTATTAAAGGCGGAAACAAGCACCAACAACTGGTCGACAGATTGCTATTTTCGGCAATGATAGAAGCCAGAAGTTGCGAACGTTTTAAACTGTTATCTACAACTATTAAAGACCAAGAACTCGCCAAGTTTTATCATGAACTTATGGTTAGTGAAGCTGGACACTATACTACCTTTATTTCTTTTGCAAGACAATATGGTAAAGGCGTAGATGTAGAAAAACGCTGGGAAGATTTTTTACTTTTTGAAGGCGAACTCATTAAAAGCTATGGTAAAAATGAAACCATTCATGGATAACTTAGTTGTAAGCAATTAAACTTTTGAAACTTCCTTTTTCCGACAGAAAAAAATTTATACTATTAGCCCTAAAACAACATTTAGGGCTTTTTGGTATTTGGTTGGTTTTTGTTTTATTTGGTAGTGCTTTTATGTATTTAGGAAGCAACGTAGAGGAAAACAAATACGGCTTCATGCTTTTTGGTTTTGTCTTTATATTATTACCAACAGCCTTTATGTTATACACACTTCCTTCAAGCATACTGTATTACTACAACCAAGCACTTACTAAAAAATACGGAAGCTATACCATTGCAAAAGTAACCAACAAAAGAGTAGATAATTATTCGCATACCACTAGTAGTTTTAATGGAGGAACAGCTAAAAACATAGAAGAATTTCTTTATGTTATTTGTTTTGAATTTACATACTTAGGTAGAACATATACAAGCGAAGCTTTTTTTGAACACAAAACTACTTTTGAAGCCATAACACCAAATACAGAGCTTCCTATTCAGTTTTTAAAAACCAATCCAAATAAAATTACGTTACGAAGACGCAAGCTTGCAAACAACTTAGGCATAAAACCTAATTTATGTAATTAGGCAAACTAGCCAAAAAGTATACTTCACGTATTAAAAAGTAGTCTTTACTAATTAACGGTTTTAAAACAGCAATACAATATATAGGTTTGATTCATATTAACATTAAAACCATATATTATGAAAAATCAAATCCATTTAAACATTAAAACTCCTTGTTCTGAAGATTTCAATCAATTTTCATCAACTGCAAAAGGAGGTTTTTGTGGTTCTTGTCAAAAAGAAGTGATTGACTTTACCACAATGAATGCACAAGAAATTAGTGCTTTTTTTAAAAACAAAAGTTCTAATAACACGTGTGGCAGATTTAAAAGCAACCAATTAAAAGCCTACAACCAACAAGCCCCAAAAAGTAGCATACGAAGTATTATTAGCGGAATTGGTTTAGCTTGCTTATCCATTTTTAGCATAACTTCTGCACAAGCACAAGACACTAAAAAAGTGGAAGCTTCAGGAAATTCTTCAGAAATTAATACAGCAGACCAACAACAAGAAATAGAAGTAAAAGGAACTATTGTAGACGAAAATGGTATAGCGCTACCAAGTGCAACAGTTATTTTACAGAATTCTACCATTGGTACAACTACAGATTTTGATGGCTATTTTGAGTTTCCTAAAAAACTTAAAAAAGGAGATGTTTTATTGTTTAGTTACGTTGGCTACCAAACAAAAAAAGTAGTCATTACAGAAGAAAACACAACTTCTAAAATCAACCTACAAGTAGACATGAATATGGACACTTGTATCATCATGGGAAAAGTTGCTTCTAAAAAAGTATATACTTCAAAAAGAAACTAAAACCCAAAAGACTTTATGAAAAATAGATTCTTTTATATTATCATTTTCTTTATAAATAGTGCTATTGCGCAAGTATCCGATTTTAAAGACATCGACTTTACTATTGCAGATAATACTGCAATGCTTTACCAAGGCAGCAGTTTAGAAAATCTTCCACTACTTGCGCATCATCTTACGCATAAACTACCAACAGATGTTGAAAAATTTAGAGCTATTTATACTTGGGTTTGTAAAAACATAAAAGGAGATGCTAGTCAAGACAACAAGGTTATCAAGAAAAGAAAAAAATTAAAAAACGATAGTTTAGCTTATATAAAATGGAATAATGCATACAAGAAAACAGCTTTTAAAAAACTCTTAAAAAATAAGAAAACCATGTGTACTGGTTATGCTTATTTAATTAAAGAACTATGCTTTATAGCAAATATAGAATGTAAAATTATTAATGGTTACGGAAGATCTACAGAAGCTAATATTAGCAAACTAGAACTAGCCAACCATTCTTGGAATGCTGTAAAACTGAACAACAAATGGTATTTATCTGATGCTACTTGGTCTAGTGGTTATGTAGTAAATTATTCGTTATTTGTGCCAGATTATAATGATGGCTACTTTTTAACAGATCCTGTTTTGTTTGCTCAAAACCATTATCCTTCAGAAAAAAAATGGTTACTAGACAATGCTTTAATTACTTCAGAATTTGTTGCTTCTCCTCTAGTCTATGGCGAAACGTTTAAGCACAAAATAATTACTGAAAGTCCAAAAAAAATGCAAGTAGTTTATAAAACAAATGAAACCATTGTATTTCGGTTTAAAGCATTACAAGCAGTAAAAATCAATTCCGTAAAACTTATTACTTATTCTGGAAAGCAAGAAAAAGCTTTTAAAATTGAGAATCTAAAAAATGAAAACGGACTTGTTACTTTTAGCTATGCATTTAAACGTAAAGGACATTATGATGTACATTTAAAATTAGAAGATGCCATTGTTGCAACCTACACAATTCACGTTTCTAAAAGTTAAATAGTAAAATTTATTCTGTTATAATTAACATAAGGTTTACATGGCTTAAAACAATTAAACTACCTTTGCATCTACATGCAAAAAAAGCTAAAAAACTACATCATAACCACAGAACTGTTTCTTAAAGGCTCCAGCTTTTACAGAGGTGTTGTACTTACTGTTGCTGTTGTTTTTCCTTTAGCTTTTTTTAGTGCTTTAGATTTATTTCAATTTGCTCCTGCTCTTGCTCTTGGTTCTTTTTTAAATGCTCCAAGTGATATTCCTGGTAGTTTAAGACGTAAAATTAACGGTATACTCATCAGTATAGCATTAACTTTACTAGTCACTTTTATTATACTTATAACCAAACCCGTTTTTATTTTATTACTTCTTGCAATTGCTGTTTTAAGTTTTGCTATAAGTTTAATTTCGGTCTATGGTTTTAGAGCTTCTTTAATTTCCTTTTCTGGTTTACTTGCCATTGTATTGGCTTTAGCTATTGAAAAAACAGATGTAAAAGCCATTCTTATACATGTTGGTTTATTAGGTATTGGTGGTATTTGGTATTTAATAATATCCTTACTTTCAAACTGGTTATTTCCTAAAAAAGATGATGACCAATTACTTTCAGACACCTTATCGCTTACTGGTAAGTACCTAAAAGTAAGAGCCAAGTTACTTACTAAACAGAATAAACGCGAAAAATTCTCAAAAAAAGCACTCGTTTTACAAAACCAAATAAGCGAAAAACACGAAACCTTACGAGAGTCGCTTTTAGAAGGTAGAAAACGTTCTGGTAGATCTTTTTCTAGTGAGCGACGACTACTAATATTTATCTCTTTAATAGATATTTTTGAACTAGCAGAAGCAAATGCTCTAGACTACTCTAAAATAGATTCTTTATTTGGTGCACACAAAACCCATTTAAATGCTTTTAAAAAAATGAATAAAGTAATGGGTAATCACCTAATTACTTTGTCTGAATTATTAATAAAAAAAGGAAAGCTACCAGACATTAACGCATTAAACAAAAGCTATAACAAAACAGATATTGCTATAGAAGAATATGTTGCACTAGTACGCTTACCAAAAGCTCGTGAAGGAGCAATAACGCTTAGAAACATTCAAGACTACCAAAAGCAATTACTACAAGAAGTAAAAGCTATTAGACGTGTTTTAAAGAAAGTAAAAGACAACACTAAAGCTTCTTTAAAAGCACAAGAATCTAAACAGTTTTTAACTTCTCAAGATTATAGTTTTAATATTTTATTACAGCATTTTAGTTTAAAATCACCAATGTTAAGACATGCTTTAAGACTGTCTTTTGCAATTGTTTTCGCATTTTTATTAGGTAGTTTTTTAGATTTAAAAAATGCCTATTGGATTGTGTTAACCATTATTGTTATTATGCGTCCTAATTATGGCTTAACAAAAGAACGTTCTAAAAAACGTATTATAGGTACTATTATTGGAGCATTAATAGCTACAAGCATTATTTTAATTACTAAAAACACAGCAGTTTATATTACACTAGCTATTGTATCTTTAACTTTTGCTTTTTCCTTAATACAACAGAGTTATAAAATAGGTGCTGCATTTATAACACTTCATATTGTATTTGTGTATGCTTTAATAGATCCTAATGCCTTTTTGGTAGTTCAATATCGTGTTATAGATACTATAATTGGAGCGTTTATTGCTGTTTTGGTTAATTATTTACTTTTCCCAAGTTGGGAATATAAAAATCTAGATACAGTTATTGTTAATGTAATTACATCTAACAGCAACTACCTAGAAGCTACCAAAAAATTATACCATGATAAAGAAGCTAATAGTTTAGAATATAAACTATCAAGAAAAGAAGCTTTTTTAGCTATGAGTAATTTAAATGCAGCGTTTCAAAGGCTAACACAAGACCCAAGATCAAAACAAAAAGAATCTGCTTTAATTTATGATATGGTAACTTTAAACCATACCATACTTTCTGCCATAGCAGCTATTGGAAGCTATATTTTAAATCATAAAACAACTTCGGCTTCAAGAGAATTTGACACCATTATTGATAATATTTCTAGTTCTTTAAACCATACTGCTTCAAAATTAGAAAGTAAAAAATCAGCACATTTTACAGAAGAAAAAGAGATAGATCAAGCGCATAAAAAATTACAAGAACGTTATCATCATTTATCAGAAAAAAGAGATATTGCTATAAAAGCAGGACAAACACAAATTGATACTAAATCTCTTTTAAACCTTCAAGAAGCGCATTTAATAAGTAACCAGTTGCAATGGTTAGAAACCTTATCTGTTAATTTAACAAATGTTACAGTAAAGTATAAAGCCGTTTTTAACTAAATACATTTGTTTTCTTATTTTTACTTATAACCTATTTAAAAAAAAGGGTTTCTTTTATATCTAAACAACAATAACTTTTAAGTTATCTTTGCACCAAACTTTTTAATTTTATGTCATTTAAAGACTTACAACTTAACAAACCTTTACTACGTGCTATTGCAGAAACAGGTTACGACAACCCTACATTAGTACAAGAAAAAACAATTCCTTTTGTATTAGACAAAAAAGATGTTATCTGTTCTGCACAAACAGGAACAGGAAAAACAGCAGCCTTTGCATTACCTATTTTACAATTATTGTATGACAAGCAAGAAGGATCTAAAAAAGGAAAAAAAATTCGCGCAGTAATTGTAAGTCCAACAAGAGAATTAGCAGCACAAATACAAGAAAACTTTAAAACTTATGCTAAAAACACCAATTTAACAAGTACTGTTATTTATGGAGGAACAAGTATAGAGCCACAAAAAGACATATTAAAAAAAGGAGTAGATATTTTAATTGCAACTCCTGGACGTTTGCTAGATTTACATAAACAAGATTGCATCAATCTAGATTATGTAGAAACTTTAGTTTTAGACGAAGCAGATCTTATGCTTGACATGGGATTTATTGATGATGTAAAAAAAATAGAACGCCTTTGTCCTGATGGAAAACAAATTTTATTGTTCTCTGCAACCATACCTTTTAAAGTAGAGCAACTTGCAAATACTATTTTAAAAACTCCAGAACGTGTAGAAGTTACACCTACCTCTTCTGCTGCAAAAAATGTAAGTCAGGTATTGTATTACGTACCTAAAAAGGATAAAATAGAATTATGTTTACACTTATTACGCAATACCATAAAAGGAAATATTCTAATTTTTAGACGTACTAAATTTGGTGTAGATAAATTAGAAAAAACACTTTTAAAAAATGACTTTAAAGTAGAAACTATTCATGGTGACAAAGCCCAAAACTTACGTCAGGATGCTCTGAAAAAGTTTAAAAACGGTTATGTAAATATTTTAATTGCTACAGATGTTGCTGCTCGTGGAATTGACATTAACGAACTAGATGCAGTTATTAATTTTGATTTACCAAACATACCAGAAACTTACGTACACAGAATAGGTAGAACAGGTCGTGCAGGAAACTTTGGTAATGCTTACGCTTTATGTTCTGCAGATGAAAAAGCATATATTAAAAGTATTCAGCAACTAATAAATGTGCAAATTCCTGTAGAAGAAGAACATCCTTTTCCTTTAGACCCTAAAGCAAAACCTATTAGACATACTTCTAAAAAAACAGGAAGTAAGCATAAAAAAGGAAGAAAGAGCGAAGCTTCTAAAAAGAAAAAGAAACGTTGGTATTAAAAAAATGGATACTAGAATACTAGCTAGCACCTAATTAATGTGTCACCTCAAGTGATTGATAAAAAACACACCAATTGTAACAATTAACACTAGCTTTTCTATTTTTTTTTGGATGCTATCAAGAAGCGCTGTATTTTGTAAAACAGGAGTAAAACAATAAAAATGACAAAATACACCATTCTATTAATAGCCTTTTTAGTGAGCAGCATCACCTTAGCTCAAACTACTATTTTAGATAAAGAAAATAAAAACCCTGTTTCTTATGCTACTATTTCGTTTGGTAACGGAAACGGAATCTTTGCTGATGACGAAGGAACATTTATTTTCACAAAAAAACTATATGCAGATATAGACACTCTATATATTTCAGCCTTAGGATATGAAAATTTTAAAATAGCAACAACCAATCTTAGCAAGCAGATAGAATTAACCCCTTTTCAAGATGCTTTAGATGAAGTTCTTTTAAATTATTTCCCAAAAGGAAAATCTAAAACCGAAACTTTAAAACCAACCGTTCATGATGACTATTACAAATGTTGGTTACCAACTATAGAGAGTGAAATTGCTGTATATTTTAAAAATGATAATCCTGCTAAACCAAAAAAAATAAACACGCTCCTTTTGCCTATAAAAGTTGAAGCTAAAGATTGGAGCAAACGCAAAACAAAAACCTCTAATAAAATACCCTTTTCAACCTTATTTAGAGTACAGTTTTACAAAAACAACAATGGAGTTCCTGGAGATGTGCTAACCTATGACAAAATAGTTTTTAGAGTCACCGAAGCTAGCGAAAGTATTTTTGAAGTAAATGTTACTAGCAATGATATTTTTATGCCAAAAGACGGTTTATTTGTTTCACTTCAAGTTTTAGGTTATACAGATAAAGCTGGAAAACTATTACCAAATAAAAAGTATAGAGAAGTAAAAACGAGTAAAGGAATTGTAAAAATATCAACAACTTTTAGACCTCTATTGCCTTTTACAGATAAAATAAAAACACCAAAAACTTTTGTAAAGCGTGTATTTTTAAATGATAACCAATGGGTTTTATTTGATAAAAAAAACATTGAAGACTCTAACCTTTTAAAGGCTGGCTTAAATAATTACGCTATAGGTTTAGGTTTACAAGTGTTTAAAGAGCAAGAATAAATTACTCCACAGGAAAATTAAAATACTGATTTTTAAAAGGCTCACCTCTTAAAGTAAAATGCCACCACTCTTTTGGGTAATGTCTAAACCCATAAGTGCTCATTACATTATGCAATAAGGCTCTATTTTCTTTTTGTTTTTTAGTTAAATCATCATGTAAATACCACGAAGCTTTACCAAAATAATCAAAACGAG
>Ga0209121_10004156_pt1 | contig 13621 bp, 11 predicted proteins | sample Cruoilmetagenom3_FD_187292 | JGI IMG/M metagenome (GOLD analysis project Ga0209121, IMG submission 187292) | Oil polluted marine microbial communities from Coal Oil Point, Santa Barbara, California, USA - Sample 3 (SPAdes) (version 2) | ecosystem: Environmental > Aquatic > Marine > Oil seeps ... | reverse complement strand
TACATCCGTCGCACCAATGCCCTGCCCCCGGTCGCCTGCAAGCGAACCTGTGCAAGCGCGGCGATCCAATGCACCGCTGTCCGCCGCCATTGTGGCGTCATGCGTGGCAGTCCAGCCTGTCAGTGTATTCAGCCACGTAACGACATCGGCAAACCAGTAACCGTCGCCGCTGGTGCCGTTGTAATTGTCCAAATCGCCATTCTCCACATCGAAAGTCGCAGTATTTGCGCCATAGGTCGCGGTGTATAGCCCACCACCACCAGAGCCTTCTGTGCCGCCGCTGCGTGATAACGTGGCCGTTGCTTCGCCGCCTGTATATTGGACTGTGAAAGCGGGAAGGTCGGTGTTCCACGTATCGTTGCTCTGGTCGGTGATGGTCGTGCCGATAACGCAATAACTGCCGCTAATCATATCCTGTGCAACCGTGGTGGCGGTTCCGCCGCGCGCCAGTGTCAGATTACGCAAGGGAACATGCACATTGTCCATCACGCACTCGGTAAACCACGGCGTGCCCACCACAAGCCTTCCGGTCGTTTGCGGTGGACCGCCACGCCACAGATCATCACGGCCTGCGCTGTTGGTGATATTGATACCATCAAGCCAATGATCGGTAATTCCGCCCGCTGCCACGTTGAGGCTGGAGACGTTGGCAAAATCGAGAGTGCAATTGCTGCCTTTTAGATGCACTGGCGTCCGGTTCGGCTGCATTGTCGCATCGTTGTAGTCGCGCGTAGCCTTGCCGATGGTGAACGGAACATCGCCTTCAATCGTGCAATATCCCTTGATCGTCCAAGCGTTGGTGAACTGATCGAGTAAGCTCTCAAACACGCCTGTTTCCTTGACCGTGATGCGCGGGTTCTGTGCGCCAGCCACTTTGAGCCTCACCTGTGCTTCGTAAATGGTCTGATAGCGATAGATGCCATCGACGCCGTTACTCTCTGGCTGCGATGGCTCAACCGTTGCTTCAATATCGTGCAGCACGTCTTGCGGAGCGAACAGATACGGCCCCATGACGCGGTTTTGCATGGTCGTGTCTTTGGGCACCGCCTCGAAATAGACGCTTGCATATCCAGCAGTGCTGGTCGGCTTTTTAAGCTTTGCCCACCAGCCGAGATAAGAGACAGAATTGCCGTTGGAGTCATTGAATGTAGCGATGGATGGCGCGACAATATCAAGCGTCTCACCTTCATAATACAGCGTAACCTTCTCCAGCCCAAGGTTATCCAGCAGCGTCCCACCATTGTTCGCCATCGCGGCAACGCCCACCAGCAATTCATCGGTGAACCACTGCCTGTCCGGCACCAGCAGGCGCATGGCAGGCTTGGCCGTGGTGCGTGTAGGGTCGCTGGGCGTAGTGGTGTAGCCGCTGCCCTCGGTGCCGTCCCACGAGGCGGAAGGGCTGATCGTGCTCTGGCCAAGCGGAGGCGGGCCGCCCGGTGGCCCCGAAACTGCTTGGCGACAGGTCCAAAACCAAGCCCTACCCCCGGCATCAGGCGAGCCCCACGATCTGATCGGCGGTGGTCCCAGTGGCATGGACAGCGCGGGCGCGCACCGGAAGGATTGATCCGCCTGCGACATTCGCAAAGAGGATTGGCGCATCTCCCTGAAACGGCACGACAGCGATATCGCTGGTCAGGCCGACATAGCGCGCCTTGGTGGCCTGCGCGAAATCTGCAGAATCATTGGGTACGATAGCAAAGCATGCCTCTGCAGGGGCGATGGGGCTGTCGGCAGTTTTGCGAAATGGATCACCGATCATCGGGTCTCTCCAGTTTGAATCAGTAGCGAGCTTGCTGCTGGCGAGAATGCTGCTGGCGAGATTGTGAACCTGTAGGACACCAAAAAGATTGGATCAGGGCTGTTCATCCCACTCGCTTGGCCCTAGAGTTCAACAATCCGCTGACACTATCCGGGATCGAAGAATGGCCAGCTCGTATCCCGAGCCTTTAGTTTCCCAGCAGCACGTAAAAGCGCCTTCGATTCCAACACGGTCCTATGTCCCGTTGTTGCTTGTGGCGCTGCTCGTCTATCTGCTGTTGCTGCCGTCACAGATGCTGTTCGATGCAGGCGGCCTGATCCTTCCGCCGTATCGGCTTTTCCTAATCCCTTCAGTTTTGTTCGTGATTGCGCAGCTGCTCCGCGGTCACCTGCGCCTCGGCCTGCCCGACATATGCATCCTTGCGGCGACGTTTTGGATCCCGATTGCCGTGACGGTGACCATGGGTGCGGAGCGAGCGGTTTCGGGGGGAGGTGCACAATTCATCGACATTGCGCTGTCCTATCTGTTCGCCAGAGCTGCAATTCACAGCTTGCGCGACTTGCGCATCGTCATGATTCTGGTGATGCCAGGCCTGACGATCATCGGCGCAATTATCGTCGCTGAATCCGTTCTCGGGATCTATATTCTGCAGCCTTTAGCGCTGGCAATCTTTGGCGGTATCGGGGCCTCACTTGAAAACGTCAGGTTGGGGCTACTGCGGGCACCCGGACCGTTCCCGCACCCAATCCTTGCTGGCCTCTTTCTTGCCAGTTTTTTGCCAATTTATATCCTGTCAGGGATCAGAGGAGCACCTCGCGTGCTGGGTTGCATCGCTGCCCTGTGCAGTTTCTTCACAGTCAGCTCTGCTGCATTTCTTGCCTTGGGTGTGGGCATCTCACTGGTGATCTACAACGCTTTAGTCGAGAGAATTAAGCGGCTCACGTGGCGGTTGTTCTTCATTGTCAGCACAATTGGCCTTCTGGTGCTCCAGTTCGCTACCGAGTCGGGAGTAGTCAACCTGCTGATCCGATTTTCAGCGCTCAATGCATGGAGCGGATACTATCGCATATTGATCTGGCGGTACGGATCCGAATCCGTGGCCAATAATCCAATCTTCGGCATCGGCTATGCCGAATATGAACGCCCGTTCTGGATGACCACTTCGGTTGACAATTTTTGGCTGTTGCTGGGCATTCAATACGGCTTGCTACCGCCGCTTGCGATCCTGCTCGCCACCGTGTTGGCTGTGGTTGGACTTGCTCGCAAATCGCGCCGCGCAACAGATGTCGACCGACATCTGTTGCGCGGTATTGCCATTTCGCTGGCCGTTTTCGCTCTCGGCGTTTACTCGGTATCCGTCTGGCTTTCCGCCCAAGTCTGGTACTTTATGCTGCTTGGCATTGCAGTCAGCCTGAGCCACACCAATTCATCATACGCAAAGCGGAGAGACACGCGTGTCGATTAAATCCCGACTTAGAAAACTGCGTTCCGAAGGACATTTCGTCGGACCTTTGAATTTGCTTGCGAAGGCGAATTACCAGCGTGTGAATGTGCGCGACTTTCTCAATAGGAAGCGCTTTTCTGAAGCGCTTTCCGCTCGCCCGCAGGACGAAAGTGCTGAGCAACAGGTCACCTTTGCCATGAACGCCGCAAATGGCTTTCTGCGCCCGATGCAGAACCCGGTTGAGGTTACCGAGCTGGCCCGACGCGTCCGCGAATGGCGGCCAAAGCGCATTCTGGAAATCGGCACCGCGCGCGGTGGCACCCTCTATCTTTTTTGCCAGAATGCCGCTCCCGATGCAGCGATCGTCAGCCTTGATCTACCCTTCGGGATCAATGGCGGCGGATATCCGGAATGGAAAGCACCCGTATATCAGGCTCTTGCTCAGCCCGATCAGGACCTGATCCTGATACGTGGTGACTCGCATCAGCAAGCCAGCCGGGACAAGGTTTTGCAGGCAGTCGGGGACGAGCCGTTCGACCTGATCATGATCGATGCCGATCATCGCTATGAAGGTGTGAAGCGTGATTTTGAGCTCTATGCTCCACTTGTTGCTCCCGCTGGAGTGATCGTGTTGCACGATATCCTGCACAACCGTTTCGACGCTGAAATTCAGGTCGATAGATTCTGGAACGAGCTCAAACAGCGATACGAAACCGAGGAAATCGTTGAGAATGCGGAGCAGGGGAACATGGGTATCGGCATTGTCCGCAGTTACCGCCAAGGCGCGTCCCTTGGCGAGCCTGCCTAGAGGCGACCCCCGCGTCTGCGCAAAGCCGTTCGGATGGGTTTGGCCAAACTGATGGCGACCTCGCGCAGCTGCCGCATGGGAAAATAGACAAATCTGTCCAGTGCCAGCGTTACTGTGCCGGTTTCAACAAGCTCAGGATCTGGTCGAATCACGAAGTCGGCCAGAACTGCTGAATCGGCCAGTCGCACTCCCTTGATCCGATTGGTCACATTGTCACCATGAACAATTTGAAGCCAGATCGGGCCACTTGTGATCTGTCGGATGTTGTACGCCTCATGCAATAGGTGATGCGGCACTGACCAGATCGTCTTCAGGCGATGCGCCCCCTCGACCAGAGAGGTGAAAGGGTTGCTGGCGTCATTCGCGGAGTAAAGCCGTCCCCGTCGCAAGGCGATCCCGTGTGGAAAGTTCAGTACCGCTCCCGCATCCGCGCCTTGTTCCACATTTCGCTGCGCCGCCTGCTGGATTGCAGCGACGAAATTGCATGCAACTGCGTCGTCGTTGTCCAACCTGGTGGTGATGACCTGCGCACAATCCTCCGCCAGTCGCTGGCGAACGTCTGCGGCAACATCTGCCATCTGCGTTAGCCCGACAAAACGCGCTTCGAAGGGAGCCACCGCTTGGGCTCGGGCAATCCGTTCGCGGAACTGGTCGGGCGTGTCGCGGTCGAAGTAGATCAGCCAGGTGAAGTCGGCCATGTCCTGCGCCGCCATGCTCGAAAGGCAATAGCGTTCGAACAGTTCGAAACGGCGTTCCAGCCAGCCAGGTGCGTTGCGGATGGCAACCTCGCGGCCTGGCGTGGCGATGTTAAAGCGCGTCAGGATGAAATGCTGGCTGTTCATCACGCCCCCGAATCAAGCTCGCCGCGCGCCAGGCGTTCCATCAGTCCGTTCTCGCGCTCATAGCCATTGAACCAAAGGCGCGGGCGCAGTGCGACATGACGGTAGGCTTCACCCAAGGCCGCCAGATGCGGTTTCCAACGTCCCAGCAAACGGCCTGCCAGATATCGCTCCATCGCCGCCAACCACAGTAGACATGCGCCCAGAATCCAGCGTGGGCGGGACCAATGCTTGCGAATGAATGTCATGATCCCGGCCGTGCGATAAAGCAGCCGGCGCGGTGACAGATTGTTGCCATGCGCCAGTGCGTGTTCTGCTCTCGCTTCTGCAATGCGCCATAAGGGAAAGCCAGCAACGCGCAAGCGGTGGAACAGGTCAACCTCCTCGCAATAGAGAAAGAAGCGGTTATCGAATCCGTCAGCCCTGGCCCATGCAGACCTGGAAATCATCACGAAGCCGCCCGACAGCACCTCAACCTGCGCGTCATCATCAATGTCTTGGGAAATTGCTCGCCCCGCGAGCGACTTGCCCAATGCGGCGGAAACAAATTCAGGCAGTGAAGGAATGGCAATGGCATTGCCGACATCGGGAGTGCCATTGGCGTCGAGCGTCACGCCGCCCCATGCTGCGGCATCGGGATATTTCTGTGTTGCGGCAAACAGAGCATCAATCGCTCCGGCGCGGGCAAACATATCTGGATTGAGAAGAAGCAGGAATTCGCCGCGTGCCTCACAGGCGAGCACATTGTTACCACGCGCGAAGCCGATATTGCCTTGCCCGGGCACGATCCGCACCTGCGGAAACCGCTCTGCAACATAGAGTGCGGTTTCGCCATCACCATTGTCCAGCAGCAGGATCTCGATCGCGGTCGTGCGCGCATCCTGATCGAGTGCCGAAATACACCGTTCGATCAGAGCCTTCGACTGATAGGCGACAATAAGAACCGAGACCTGGGGCGTGTGGTCGGCCTCGCAGCGATCAGCCATTGTCGAGCCCTCCTGCAGAGGCCTTGCCCAGCCCATCATGCAAATGGCGCGAAAAAGCTGTGGCAATCGCCGGCCGGGTAAATCGCTCTGCCGCGACGCTGTGTTGCCAATTGGCTAACGCATCCTTGTGCTGATCCTGCCGATCAATCAGCTGCATCATGGCTTCTGCAATCTCCCCTGTATTCTTGTGCGATACCCGAAGTGCAAACGGGCAGTCATCGAAATAGCCATCCACGGCCCGTCCGGAGGGGTAGATGATCGGGCATCCGGCAAACAAGGCCTCGATGAAAACCAGCCCGAAGGACTCACGTCTTGACGGCAAGATGAACCCGGCAGCATTGTTCATGCAGTGCGCTACCGCAGCCCGTTCGAGCGGACCGATGAAATGCAGGCCGGTGGCACCGCCTGCCAAGGCTCTTGCGACGGCAGTGTCTGCTTCGTCGCCCCCCCCCGCTACCGCCAGTTCGACTGTTCGACCACTTCGTTGCAAGCTGCGCAGGGCGGCAGCCATACACTTCAGGTTCTTGTTTCTTGCGCCATGCAGGTGAAACATGGACAGCAAGCACTGCCGGCCCGGCCTTGGCGGCAGGACATGGTCAAGATCGGTCGGACAGGGGATCACGGCCTTTGGCCCAGCACGCCGCCCAAGCCTGCGTTCGACCTGTTCCAACGACCATGGCGCAAAAGACATGACTGCGCTCGCACCTTGAAAAACCTTGCGCAGCCGTGTGGTCAAATCCGGTCGCATGTTCATAATGCGCGTATCGGTATTGCCCTGAATGGTAACCGCAAAGGGCCTCCCCAGCAGCTCCGCTGCGCGCTCTACCGCCAGCCCCTCCACAGTGAGTTTGTGCGCCACGAGCAAGTCAGGCACACGCGTTTGGCGCAGGCGGGCGGCGATTGCTTCACCCAACTGATCCAACATGGCCCCATGCAGCAGCCCGAATGGCGGCGCACGATATGTTAGTGTGACGCCGCGATCGAATGGCATCTCCTGAGACTTCAGGCGCGGCGCGCCAAAGTTGGTGATGGCAGATGCAGCAAAATTTGCCGGATCATCAAATGTCCGGTTGAGCGAAAGCACCTCATGCTCAAAGCCATCGTCTGTCAGCTCGAGCAGCGAGCGAATAACTTGTGTCTTGTGCGGGACGACCGGATCGGGGAAATCGGCAGATACGTGGAGGATATGCGGCTGATTGCTCATACCACGCGGCCCAAGGCTTTCGAGCAATGGTCAGTCTGGCGACGCACTGCCGCGTCAGGAATTCGCGTCGTAGGTATAATATCGATAACGGTAACTGTAGCCCTGCCCCGCCTCCAGCGCGCGGAACTTGGTGAGGATCGCACCCGCGACCGTCGCGCGCACATCATGCAGACGACGGATTGCGGTGCGCGCACCACGCCAATTCGTCTCATTTGCTTCGATAACAAAGACCACAGCGTCGACAAAACGTGACAGCAAAGGCGCGTCCGCAATTCCCATAACCGGCGAACTGTCGATAATGATTACATCATATTGTTGGCGCATCCGATCAAGGAATTCGGCAACCAGCCCGGAAGAGAGCAGCTCGACAGGATTGGATGGAACTTCGGCAACGGGCAGGACGTCTAGATTGTCGACATCAATGCGGAGCAGCGCCTCTTCCAGCGGCACGCGATCGAAGATCACATCCACTACACCGCCGGATTTTGGCTTATCCAGATCGAATATCTTGTGGACCGATGGTCGCCGCAAATCCATGTCAATCAACAGGACCTTGCGGCCAACTTCGGCAAATTTGTGCGCGATTGCCACACTCGACGTCGTCTTTCCCTCGGTCGCCTGACTGCTGGTAAGCTGAATCACCTTATTGGGGCCAGATGTCAATCGATAGTCCAGCGATGCGCGGATCGAAGCGTATGCTTCGCTGATCGGGCTGAAACGATCGAACATCTCGTTGCCGACTGAATCCGGGACATAGGGCGTCTGGCCCAGAGCGGGCAAGCCAAGCCGGTCTTCGACATCTTCCGAGTTGCGAACCCGGTCATCGAGCAATTCGCGAATTACTGCTACCGCAGCAGCGAGACCGAGGCCGAGGATGAACGCGACAAAAAGGTTGCGAGGAAGGTTTGGCGAGGACGGCGAGCTCGGCACGACAGCCGGGTCGAGCATGGTGTAGTTGTTGCTCCGCAGATTGGCCGCAGAAGAAATCTGGTTGAACCGCTCCATCAACGCGGCCAGCTGGGCGCGAAGCGCTTCGACTTCGCGGTCGATAATATTGTACTGGACACGCCGATCCTGCTCATTGAGCGAGGCAGTCGAAACCTCCGATAACTCGCTTCTCAGGGCGCGCTCCTGGTTACGCGCAATTTCGAATTCATTGCGAATACTCGCCTTGATCTCTGCGCTCGCCGCATCGACCTGCTGGTTGAGCGTTTCGATTTCGGAGACCACCGAGCTCACAGCCGGGTAGTCATCGCGGTAACGTTCGCGGAGTTCGGCAAGATCGCTCCGCCGCTGCGCGAGCTGCGTACGCAAGGTCTGTAGAGATGAACTCTGACGCACTTCGGCCAACTGTGAAGCCGGCACATCGATTACTGAAAGCCAGCGCTGCTCGGCTTGGATGCGCCGCGCGCGCGCCTGCCTATAGGATTCATTGACCTGCGCAAGATTGGTTGCCGTCAAGGTTGATGTAACACCAGAGCCCGCGCCCGACCCGGACTCTGCTCCATCTACTGCAATCGGTTCAGCGATGATCCGATTTGACCGCGCATACTCAATCGCTTCGATTTCAGCTTCGCGCAGGCGTGCGCGCACATCCTCGATCTGCTCACCAAGATAATCACGCGCATAGGAATTCGCTTCAACAGCCTGATTGATGTCGTCAGTAAGGAAATTCTCAGCAAAGGAATTGGCAATGTTGGCTGCCATTTGCCGGTCAGAAGACTCAAAGCTGATGGCAATGATCTGAGTATTGGTCAGCACCTCGGTCTCAACACCACCGCGCAGCATATTGGCAGCCGCCTGCCGACGCGCTTCTGCATGCTGCACCTCGCTCACACCGGCAGGAAGCTCCCCCGTCGCGGCACTGCCGAGAAAGGCTTCGCTCTCGGCCAGACCTAGAGAGTCTGCCACGCTCAAGGCCATACTTCGGCTTTGCAGCACCTCGGTCAAGGTGGCCAGATATGTCGTGATCAGGTTCGGGCTGATGTAAGGATCGACGATATCCTGACCTTCGATCAGCTGGCCATAATCGGTGTTGATCCGGACTGTCGCCGTCGCTTTGTAGGTAGGCGTCGTCAGCAAGGTGAAGATCAACCCCGCCAGAACCACAAGCCCTACCACACCAAGCAGAACATAACGCTGGCGCCAAATAACCGCGAGCAGCATTTCCTTGCTGATGATGTTGGAAAAACCCGTCTCGGCAGACGTCCCGCCATCCTGTTCGGGCAGGTAGCGATCAATCATCCCACCCGGTGGTGGCGGTGTCTGACCATGATTTTGCATTGTTCTCGCCCCGCTTTCAGATCTGGGTGAAAAGACCAAGGGCCGGAACGGCGCGAAGCACATCCTGCCAGAATTGCGATAGGCCATCGGTGCCCATGATCACCCGATCGCCGGGCATCAGGACCGGATCCAGCATGGCACCAGACTGGATGGCGCGATAATCAAATCTGGCGACTGCCATGCCTTCCGGCAGCGAACGGATAATTGCGACATCAGTCTGGCGCGCAACTCTGGTTGGGCCTTGCGCGAGCGCAATGGCTCCGGAAAGGCGGGTGCCCGGCTGGAAAGGATAGATGCCAGGGGTTTCGACCTGACCCTCCACCGTAACCTGATGCGATGCTGCCTCCAGAAGATTCACCGCCACCGCAGGGTAGCGCAAATATCGCTCGCCCAAGGCGGTTTCAATCTGCTCTCCAAATACGCGCGGGGTCTTGCCCGCTGCGGTCAATTGCCCGAGCAACGGATGCGAGATGGTGCCATCGCTGGAAACCGTGACAGACTCAAGCGAGAGGTCTTCTTCCTGAAAGACCGTGACGCTCAGCACATCCATCGGCCTGATCATGTATTCCTGCGTGAGGTCGACCGAGGATTGCGCGATGGTCTCCTGTCCGAGCGCGGAATCTGCTGCCGGAGTGGTGATGCCGGGCTGAGTTGCAGAGCTGCTGGCGCAGGCTGAGAGCAGCAGCGCCGTTGCGCATGCCGCTATTGTACGGGCCGCCCGCATTTTCATCATTCCGATCATTTCCCGGCCCGACCCGCAATGCTGCCCATCGCAGCTTTCGTTCGGTGTTGTTACCTACTTGGCTGAGAGCGGGCAAGCGTCAGCGCCCCCGTTATCCGAGCCAATCTGCAGATTATCAACAGCATAACGTCAATGAGGCGGGCAAATTGCAGTTCGGTGCTCCTGATGAGCGTGCAATCAACTTACGACAAACCCCTTTTGGCACCACGCAGGACGTGGCAGGAGGTGGCGTATGAGCCTGCCCGCAAAGATCGCCTTTTTCTCTTATCTGTTGGTCGCCATCGCCGCATTCGTTGCGGCTTGGCACGCCAAGGCGCGGCACAATCGCGCGAACCATGGAGGCAATTGGGTCGCCATTTTCCTGGCCTTCATCGGCCTGGCTTCGGTGCGCATATTCGATTGGGAACAAGCCATGCGAGAATCGCTGCGGACTGCGCTGCGCAGCGCCATGGACTATGGCGATCGGGCAAACTTGCAGGCACCCTTGGTGGTGGTGGTTCTGCTTGTGGCGGTTGCGGCGGCGCTCCTTGCAAGGCGCTATTGGCGAAACACGCCCTCCGTGCGTGAACGCTATTTGCGCATTGCCCAATTCGCCACGCTGGCTTTCGTTCCGCTCTTCGCCCTAAGGCTGATCTCGTTGCATGTGGTCGATACACTACTTTATGCTGCGCCGTTCAAACTGAATTGGGTTGTCGATGGACTGTTGACCGGGGTTGTCGGCCTGTCAGCGGCACTCTATATCCGCCGGGTACAGCGTTCATCTGGCGGTATCAGCCAAGCTTGAGAGCTACCCGATACGCATTAAGCAACGGATCGACTTGTTTGGTCCAGTTGAGGTCTTTCTCCACCCGCTCCCTCCCAAATATGCCCATGCGCTCGCGCTTCGCAGGATCATCGAGAAGTGCGGCGATCTTCTCCGCCATATCGATCGGATCATTCGCCTTCGCGTATAGCGATGCCTCCTGCGCGGAAAACCGTCCTTCGGTGACATCGAACTGCACCATTGCTTTGCCGAGCGACATATATTCCATGATCTTGTTCATCGTGGACTTGTCATTCATCGCGTTCACCCGGTCCGGATTGACGCCGATATCCATGGTCGAGAGCACTTCGAAAAGCTCTTGATCGGGAGCGCGGCCCGTGAAATGAATCCATTCGCCCAGCGCGCGCTCCTCTGCCATGCGCCTTAGGCCGCCGAGGCTGGGGCCGCCGCCCACCAACACGAAACGAATGTCTGTGCGATCCATCTTGCGGGCAAGATGCTCAACCGCGTCGATCAGCAGGTCGATCCCCTCCTGCTCACCCATAACCCCGACATAACCGACCATGAAGCGCTTGCCGCCTTTCAAGACCGGATTGGACTTGACGCGCTCCAGTCGCGACAGATCGGGGCCAGAGCGCACCACAAAGACCTTGTTCGGGTCCATCCCGCCGCGTGTCGTGGCAATCGCCTTGTAGCTTTCGTTGGTCGCAATCGAGACCGCCGCTGATTTGAAGGTCAGCCTTTCAAACAGCACCATCAGTTTCCAGAAGAAGCCCCGCTTGTTGAACTTCGCTTCGTAAAGCTCAGGGTTTATGTCGTGGTGGTCGAAGATATATTTCACGCCGAGCAGCTTGAACGGCAGGGCAACCAAAAAAATCAGATCGGGCGGATTGCAGCCTTGAATGACATCAATCCCGCGCTTGAAATAAATTCGCCACGCGAGCACCGTTTCCCAGAACAGCGCAGCCCCATACTCCAACAGGAATCCGAGTGCGCCGTCTGCTTCCAGCGGCAGCGAATGCCGGTGGATATGGACGCCATCGATTTCCTCATAGCGCTTTTCATAACCCTTGCCGGTTGGGCAGATGATCGAAACAGTAGCGCCCGCCGCCTTCAACGTGCGCGCTTCTTGCCAAACGCGTCGGTCGAACGGCAGCGGCAGGTTTTCGACCACGATGAGCACCGATTTGCCCGCCAGCGGTTGGCCTTCGATGTGGGTCGGGAAGGCGAAATTATCAGCGATTTCAGAGGTCAACTTATGCTGCTCACATCCATGATCTGCGCCTCGCCCAGCGCAAGCGTATCAACCAAGCGGTTGGTCGCGATAATACGCGCATATCCGCCAGCCTCCGCCTTGCTCCTGTCGACCAGCAGCGTCTCAATTGTGGGCAGGAAAGCAAAGGCATAGCCAAGGTTCTGTCCGACCAATTGCTCCGGCTTAAGAGCAGGATCGTAAATCTCGACTTCAAAGCCCGCATCGAGAAGCTTGCGTGCCATATCCACCGCCGGGCTTTCGCGCAGATCGTCAGTGTCCTTTTTGAACGCCAGGCCCACCAGCAAGACCTTGTCGCCCGGCTCCAATCCGTCCACCGCTCGAAGAAATTGGTGGTGCTTATGCGCCTCGTTGCTCCGCACCAACGCATCGACCAGATGCGTGTTCGCGCCAATGTCCGCAGCGATATGCTGCAAGGCGCGCACATCCTTGGGCAGGCACGATCCGCCAAATGCCCCGCCGGGGCGGGTGTAATAGGCTGAGATGTTCAGCTTGGTATCCGACACGAATATCTCGTGTACTTGTCGCGCGGAAATATCGAGGTTCTGACAGACGCGCCCAATTTCATTGGCAAACGCAACTTTAGTCGCATGCCAGCTATTATCGACGAATTTGGTGATTTCCGCCTCGCGCATCCCGACATGGAATACGGGCGCGTCAATACCTTCGTGGAGACGCTCCATGTTCGCGCTGGGCGTTCCATCCAGCGTTCCGAGCACAATTTTTGGCGGTTCGAAATAATCCTGAATGGCGCTCGCTTCGCGCAGAAATTCGGGATTGTAAACCAGCTCCACCAACGCCTCCGCCTGCTCGCCCAGCTTGGCGCGAAATATCGGTAGAATGAACTGATCGGTCGACCCGGGACGCATCGTGGAACGGTAGGCGACCGTGAGCGGACGCGTGCGCTCTGGCTTGATCGCTTCGGCAATATCGCGTGTGACCTGCGCGACATAGCTCATATTGTGGGCCCCATCGACCCCGCTAGGCGTACCGACGCACACGATGGCAATATCGCATTCGTCCAGCTCATCACCGATGTGCGAAGCAGCGGTAAGGCGGCCATCGCCATGCGCCTCTGCAATCAAATCATCGAGGCCCGGCTCCCGGACAGGAGAGCGACCGGCATTGATTGTCGCAACCTTGGCGTCACTCACATCTACGCCGACCACGCTGTGCCCCTGACGGGTAATGCAGCCAGCAGCCGTGCAACCGACATAGCCGAGACCAAAAATAGCAATCTTCAAAAAAATGCTCCGACGAATTGGTAGAATTGCGTAGTAACTACTGATCGCAACGGGGTCTATGCAACCGCAATTTTTGCACTGCACAATTCGCTGCACTTGCACTTTGCCAAGCGATGCGCTTGAGCGGGGCGCGAACGAAATCAAGGATATTCGATGTCGCAGGCGCATTCTGGAAAAACAGCCCTAATCACCGGCGTGACCGGGCAGGATGGTGCCTATCTGTCGCACCTGCTGCTGGAAAAGGGCTATGAAGTCCACGGCGTCAAGCGTCGCTCT
>Ga0209121_10004155_pt1 | contig 13622 bp, 7 predicted proteins | sample Cruoilmetagenom3_FD_187292 | JGI IMG/M metagenome (GOLD analysis project Ga0209121, IMG submission 187292) | Oil polluted marine microbial communities from Coal Oil Point, Santa Barbara, California, USA - Sample 3 (SPAdes) (version 2) | ecosystem: Environmental > Aquatic > Marine > Oil seeps ... | reverse complement strand
CAGTCTCGGTCTCGCTGCCGATCAGCCCCCATTTTTCGAGTATCCCCGGTGGTACTGTAATCTGTTTTACATCCTTCAACTCGACAGGCAATAGCCGGGAGATCGGATTGGCGGAGGCCAGAGGATGACTGCCCGGCACGAGCAGTAATTTGCCGCCGTTTGAAACCCACTGAAAAATCGCGTCCAACTGCTGCCGGTTAAACATATTCCAGTCCGGGTCATAAAGGATAAGTAAATCCAGAGCAGTAAAGCCGGTCCAGTCCCAGGGTACCATTCTCGGCAGCTTATCGCCCAGGCGTACCTCTCCCCGACCCTGGTAAGACAGGCATTTAGATTGCTGTGGCAGTCGCAGAAGACCGAATTTGCCGCGGCCGATAAGCCCTATCAGAAGATCGTTCTCGTTTACGACAGTTACAAAACGATTTTCCGTCTTTATGCCCCATAGATCGAATTCCTGACTCCATTGTGTACGTCCGTGATCTTTGTCGACAAGTCTTACGCTGCACTTGTCGGCAGTAAACGCGAACTTGGTGACCAGCGGCAAATGCAACGGGATATCCGGAGTCAGGACAAATTCGTAATTGATGTTCATCGTATTCAAGCCGTCCTGCTGAGCGGATAAGGTTATAATGCCGGCAAAAGGTTCGGTAAGAGTGCTGCTGATACCAATTTCCACCGGTGTCCATTCCATGGGTCGATAGTAACCGCCCCAGCCGCAGAAAAAATCAACGTTGAATGGATCTTCATCTTCTTCTGCGGCGGCGGCCGCGATGACCAGAGCCGGAAACGCCAATAGAATAAGCCAAACGCGTAACATTTGTAATCCTCGCTGAATGCTAAGTTTATGTGTTAAATTCGAACCTTGTGATTATATATAATCCACTCCAGACATACAAGTACCAAGGCCAGACCGACGAGATACGGCCACAATGGAAGGTTCGCCCGGCTCAGGCCCCGCTCTTCGGCCTCTACCGGCTGGCCCGAAAGGACAATCTCACGTTCGGGTTCAATGTTGCTTTCCTTTTGATCGAGCAGATTAACGGCGAACAAACGGGTCTTTTGTTCGGGTATGCTCAAGCTATAGAGGCCGATCCGGTCGGTCCCGGGGAATCGAAGGGAGCCGGAAGGACCGGCTTTGATCTCGCTGCCGGATAAACCCGGACCATTGATTTGTGCCGGAGTGTCGCCCTGGAGACCATCGATAACAATAGGCTGGCCGACCTGCAGGTTTGCATCCCGGTCTTGTCCGAGTTGTGTGCCTAAGAAGCTGGCGGCGTTATAGCAGAACAAAACAAAACCCGGCTCGAACGGCCAGTTGGTTTGGAGCACATCGAATCCGACGAGCAGGAACGAACTGCCGTTTCGCCGCACCAGGGCTATGGCCGGTGTCTCGTTGAACTCGGCGAGCACATCCGCATCGCGAGGCAGCATCATGCGATGGCACTTCGCGGCGAACAAGTTCGTCAGATCGACATATTTTAACGTCGGGTGCTTTGTCCTCCAGTCCACGATGACCTGGTTTTCGAGCTCTTCAGGAGCAGATACGTCGATACCATCCGGGGGCCGGCCGAAAACAAGATAGCGGCACTTCGGCAGTGTCGGAGGAACGTGATTATCGAGCACAATCACATCATATTCCGGTTCGACGCTTAGAACGTTAGGGTCTGTTGTATCGAATTGGGTTGGCGTCTGAACATCGAGCCGGGCCAGGGGACAAGCCTGCAATGCCGATTCAAGCACGGAGTTTCCGCCGGTTACCATTAGGACCGAAAGCTTCTTTGGTGGCGATAGAATTGCCCAGGCGGCATCATCGCAGCTCATATAATCCGGCTGGGGCATCGACTCGTTGGAATCCTGTAACTTTCTGACTTCAAGGACTCCGGCCTCGGCGTTCGATAAAGAAAAATCCACCGCTAACTTTCCCGGCCGGACGGCGTCCTTCGGCTCAATTGCTCTTCGCGGCGGAACGGTTACCGACTGTGCTGCATACACGTTATTATTGATGCTTAGCTGCACGCCACACGTGACCTGAGTCTCACTATAATTGGACAGGGTTGCGAAAATATTTACCTCTTCGGGATTCTCGTAAGACCTTCGCGCTCGCATCGCAGTGACCGCGACGTTCTGTTGGGATTCCCCTATGCAGTGATAAATCAGCTCATCGGAGCTGACCACAATCTGGTCAAGATCATGGATTTGCCCGTCGCTGAACAGTACGAGCTGGGCCGGTTCTTCGGCGCTCATGTAGTCGGCCTCGACACCGGGAGATTGCGCGAAGGCGCGGGCCACGACAATCGCCTCAGCCAGGGACGAGATACCGTCACTCGGAGTTATTGTCTCTACGGCACGAATCAATTGCTGCTTGTCCGAGGTGAAGTTGCACATGACCTTGGATCGGTTGTCGAATGCGATGACCATTGTCTGGTCGGACTCGTCCCTCAATGAAAAGAAAGCTTTGCTGCGCAGTGAGTCGATAAATACCCTCGCCTGCTCTTTGGCGGCCTCCAGGCGGGTGGGCTTGACGTCCGTTGCGCTCATGCTGGCGGATCGGTCGATCAACAATACGTACCGGCGGGCCGGCCCGGCAATCAGCGAGACAATCGGCCCGGCAAGTGCCAGAAGAATGGCAATCAAAACCAGCAATTGCAAAAACAGCAGAATATTGCGCCTCAGCCTCTGGAACGGAGCATTCACCTGCAGGTCCTGGACCGCCCGCTTCCAGAGTAGGGTGCTGGAGACTATCTGCTCGCGCCGCTTGAGCTTGAGAAAATACAGCAGCAACAGCAGCGGCACGGAAACCGCAGCGGCGTAAACTGCTGTCATAGGCGTTAGCCATTCCATAATTCTGCGCTCCAAAAAGCGGATTCGACACCCTGCTAACGCAGCAGATGAATCCGTCGCAAATAGTTCAATACTAATGACTCCACCGAATCGGCCGAATTGGCGAGCACATAGACGGCCCCGCGGCGGTTACAAAAATTCTTCAATTCGTTGCAATACGCGGTCAGGTTTCGTTTATAGTATTTCGACAGCGCGGCGCTGACGGTAATCTCGGCGGCGTCGGCGTCTTCGATATCAATCAGTTTCAACTCGCCGCTGAGCTCGGGCGACAGCTCCTGGGGACATAGCACCTGTATCGTGTACAAGTCGTAATGCCTGCCGAGCAGCCGGCGAAGACCCGAATCATAACCTTCCTTAAACAAAAAGTCGCTCAATACAATCATAACTCCCGAACCGATGCGACCTGAGACCAACTGCTGGCACGCACTGTCAAAATTCGTAGGCCCTTCGCAGTCAGTGGTTAAGAGGCAATCGGCCATTTTGTCGAGGTAGTTACGGCCCCGCATGTTGGCAAGCTGGACCGTTAAGCCGTCTGCGAAAAAACTGATGGTGACACGGTTGTTATTAACCAAGCTTACGTAGCCGAGAGCGGCGGTGAGTTTCTTAATGAAAAGCTCTTTCGACGGCTCGCCAAAGCTCATCGAGTCACTCGTATCGGCAACGATATGGACGGTCAGGTCCTGTTCTTCGAGGAAAAGTTTGAGGAACAATTGTTCCAGCCGGCCGTAAATGTTCCAGTCCACGAACCGCAAATCGTCGCCTGCAACGTACGGGCGATGGTCGGCGAATTCCACGCTCTGGCCGCGCCGCTTGGAGCGCCGCTCGCCCTGGAGCTTGCCCTGCAGAATCTTGCGGCTCAGAACGTCCATCGCGTCCAGTCGGCTCATAAAAGCCGGATCGAGCAAATCAGTCAGTTTTTTTCTTCTATGGGACATCAAGTTTTTGTTCCAGATTTTTCGGTGTTCCGGCGAGGACCTGGTCGACAACCTCGTCCGTTGTAATACCTTCAGCCTGGCCTTCGAAGTTGAGCAGGATGCGGTGACGTAACGCCGGCAGGGCCGATGCTTCGATGTCATCGAAGCTAACGTGGTATCGCTCATCGAGCATCGCTCGGACTTTGCCCGCCAGAACCAGGGCCTGAACGCCTCGCGGCGAGGAGCCGAAACGGACGAAGCGGTTTGTCACTTCCGGTGCAAATTCCCCCTGCGGATGAGTCGCCAATACCAGCCGGATAGCGTAATCTTGCACGTGATCGGCAATAACGACACGACGTACCAGGTCCTGCGCCTTTATAATCCGCTCGGCGCCGGTGACATGCCCGGCTCTGGGGTCCTCGCCTTTTGTCGTCCGGTCGATGATTGAACGAAGCTCCTCGCGATTGCTGTAAGGCACGAGTATCTTGAAGAAGAATCGGTCAAGCTGTGCTTCGGGCAGGGGATAAGTGCCTTCCTGTTCGATGGGATTCTGCGTTGCAAGGACCATAAACGGCTCGGGCAATTTGCGAATCTGCCCGCCGCTGGTAACCGAATGCTCCTGCATCGCTTCGAGCATGGCCGACTGCGTCTTGGGAGTTGCGCGGTTGACTTCATCGGCTAAAATAATCTGTCCGAAGATGGGGCCGGCCTGATATTGAAACTGCCGCTTTCCCGTCGCCGCATCTTCCATCACGATATTGGTGCCGATGATATCCGCGGGCATCAAATCTGGCGTGAATTGAATACGGCGGAATTCCAGCGAAAAAACATCGCTGAGTGTTCGCACGAGAAGTGTCTTGCCCAGACCCGGCACTCCCTCCAAAAGGACGTGCCCGTTGCAGAACAGGCATATCAGTACGTCTTCCACGATTGTTTCGTAGCCGACGATTACCTTACCGATCTCGCGGCGTAACGACTCGAACATCTGACGAAACTCCCGGCATTGTTCCTGTACCTCTTTTTGCTTTTTTGACATTTCAATTATCTCCCAAGGATCTATTCTTTATTCTTCTGCATTCTCATCCTGCTTGTTGTCGGCAGCCTTTCGTTTTGCTTTGAGCAGCCTCTGAATGTGCGAGCTTTCCTCCGGTGTCCCTGCTCTTTCCGGCACCGGTTTCTCCGGTTTCTTTTCGGGCTGTACATCTGCCAGCTTAGCTGCCCCCGCCATCGGTAAATCACCTTTTACTTCTTCGCCGGCCTCATATCGTCGTGAAGCTATCGCATCGGCCTTGCGGGCCGAAAGCTGGTCACGAAGCTTCAGCCTTCTGGCGCGAAGACGGTCGAGGGTCAGGTCGGTTTGTTGTCCGAGCTTTTTAAGACGGACTAAAGATGCAGCCCGGCGGGCTATCGCGCGAACGTCCAGGATGACTCTGCGCATCGCCACATCCAGCAGGAACAGCGCCAGCCAGATAAGCATTAGCGGCTTGAGCAGCGGCATTTCGGTTTTGGGGAATTTCAGCGTAGCATAATCGAAAAGCTTGGCGTTATTGGGGTCGGAGCTTAGAATCCGCCCGCTGCTGATTTCGCTAACCTCCGCGAGCAGGGGAGTATTGTCGGACAGGTCGCGAAATTCGGGTGCGAAGGGAATCGTCACGGTCGTTTGGGTGAGGTGCGTATCCGTGTCGCCTGAAAGTTTCTTGTAGCGCAAGTTGACGACGTAGCTGCCGGAAGCAGCAGCCTGAAACTGGCCGTTGTACTGGCCCGGCCCGACCTGTGTCAGCTCAAGCGTGCTGGTTGACACATCCGGCGAGATAACTTGCCCTTCGATGTTCGCGAACTGGATGAATTTGCCCTCGGCGTCAATGGCCTCGACGTTTATTGTTACCTCACGGCCCTGAACGTCGGCGAAAACTTCGCAATCGGCCGACTGGGAAGGTTTGGCCGCCCAGCGAACGGCCTGCTCCCAGAATCTTTCAAAACCGCTCCACTGCAGCCAGTTCGATGCCCATCTGCTATCCACCGAGCTGGTGAACGCCGCACATCGGCCGAGTCCGGACTGGCAGGTCGCCAGAACCGGATCCTGTTGCCCGCTGGCCAGCACGACCTGGTTAAGCCCGCCCTTGGATCCGGTCACTACGTAGCCGTCGAGCTCTGGCATGGCACCGTACACGCCCCTTATAATCTCGCTGAGAGAGTATTCGACCTGGGGCGAGAACGTCTCCTCGACAATCAAAGCACGCCGGACAACCTGGGCCTCTTTGATAAATATCTGGGGGAGCTGCTGAGGATCCTTGACATCGTAGAAACGGCCGCCCGTCGACTGGGCGACTTTCACCAGGCTTTGTATGTCCGCGGGCGAATGCGGGAAAATAGCTACGCCGGTGCATGTAATCCCGGCATCTCTGCATTGAGCGAGCAATTGGGGGCTTGGCACCGTCGGGTCGCCGTCGCTGATAACTATTACGTGCTTTTGTGAGGCGTCGCAGTCCTTGAGTTTGTTATATGCGGCCTGCAAATGGTCGTGCAGGCTGGGCATGTCACCCATTTGCATCTGTTCGATCGCGGCGATAACGGCCTTTTTGTCTCCGGCAGGGGAAAGCGGGAAAACCCAGTCGCCCGGGCCCTGCCAGTTATAAGCCAGTATGCCGATCAAATCCAGCCTGCTTAGAGTTTTCGCCGCGGCAATAGCGACCCTTGTGCCCCAGTAGTTGCCCTGTGGCATCTCGCAGGCGTGCATAATCATTACCAGAGCACCCTTTGGCAACTGCTTTTTCTGAGGCGGGTCCAGATCGACTGGAAGAATTTCCGCCACCGGCGAACCGATCCATCCTCCGGCTCCGAAGGATTGAGGCCCTCCTACCATAATCAGGCCGCCACCGAGATCGGTCACGTACCGGCAAAGCATTTCCTGCTGCTGATATGTGAAGTTCCCGCAACTGGTATTGACCAGTATGACGGCATCCGTGCCCATCAGCCTGGACAGATTATCCGGGAACTCGGGTGTAGTGATATACTGCACGTCCATATCGGTATTCTGTAACGCCCGCTCCAACGCCAGGCCGGTCGAACCATCGGCATCGACGATGAGAATATTGCCGGGGCCGGCGACATAAGTGATTGCACTTGCGCGGTTGTTTTGGACGATTTTATCCTGCCACGGCTCATCGGGTATGAATACGGCCTCGAACTCGTGTATGCCGTGTGTTCCGACGGGCATCGATATCGTCTCGACGTTTGTGCCCGGTTCAAGTTCCACCTCCACGGCAATCTCCGGCGAGCCGGGGACAAGATCGACGGGCTCACCGTTGAGATTCAAAAGCAGCTTGCCGCGAGTGCGCGTTGTACTGTTGAGGATAAATCGCAGCAGAACCGTCTGGCCGCTCCTGGCTTTTGTAGGTGCGGCCAGGCGTTTGAAAATGACTTCGTTATCATAAGTATATCGTAGCGGGAGCACGTCGATGGGAATTTTATTAGCCCCGGCGATTCGAGCGGCTTCTCTCAGATCGCCGCCGGTTTCGTTGCCTTCGCTGACCAGCAGGATTCGAATCGCCGTGTCCGGGGGGGCAATAGCCATGGCCATCTGGATGCCGTCGGACAGCTTGCTCTGCTGGCCGTTAAGCGTGGTATTTCTCTGGCGGATTGAAATGTCACCGCCCGGCAGCTTGGAAATGCTGGCAGCCTCGGCAATATCGACGACGGCCAACTGGTCCAGAGGGGCCTTGTCGGCCAGAGCATGGGAAAGATAATCCAGAGCAGCCTGCTGGAGATTAGCGGGGATTGACTGGCTTCGATCGATTACGGCAACCAGGGTCAGACGCCGGCTCTTCCTGGTAAGTATAGGCCGGGCAAGTAAGGCAACAAGGATAATGATTACAAGGCAACGTATGGCAATAGCCATCACTCGGCGGGCCGGACCCAGGGCGGCAAGATTCCGCAGACCGAGCCAGATAACCGGCACCAGCAGAATTAAGCCAATAAGCCACCATGGCTGACTGAAATAGAAACCATATGTATATGTCATAGCTGCCACACCTGAATCCGATTATTGCCGGCGTCAACAATGAATGCCCGTCGCCCGGCGTCGACCGCCACACCCCAGGGATATGCCAGTTGTCCTGACTGCCGGCCCGCACGGCCGCAAACGGCAAGACTCTTTCGGTTGGGACCGAACAATTGTAATCTATTATTTCCGTACTCGCAAACGACAAGTGTCCCATCGGGCAGCAGCGCCAGGTCATAAGGATAACGAAGCTGTCCCGGGGCCCGGCCGGGTGAGCCGATGTACCCGAGCAGGTCGCCGTCGAGGTCGTAAATCGCGATGCGATGATTGCAGGCGTCGGTCACATAAAGGCACTTTCTCGCCGGATCCACGCACAGAGCCGATGGCCGGGACAACTGTCCCTGTCCGCTGCCGGGAGTGCCGAAACAGTACAGGAAATCGCCCTGCCCGCTGAAGACGCTTATCCGGTCGTTGCCACCGTATTCGCTGACGAAGATTCTGCCGTCCTGCGCAAACGCCACGTCGGTCGGATATATGAAGCAGCCGTTCTCCTGTCCGAATTTGCCGAATTCGTCGATCATTTGTCCATCGGGTGAAAACACGACGACGCGGTGGTAATGCGTGTCGGCGACGTACAGATTGCCGTTTGGGGCGATGCTTAGCCCTGTCGGTTTGCCTGTTTCGACGAGAGGCATATTTATGACATCGAGAAATTTGCCGTCGGTATTCAATCTCTGGACTCTGCCGGTCTTATCGACAACGAAAAGCGAACCATCACTAGTGACATCAATGGCCCTCGGGTAAATGAATTCGCACTGCCCACGTCCGGTTTGTCCGAAAGCGTTCAAAACCTTCGGCGCGTTGCTCGTGGATGATACATCGTCACAACCCGTTAGTACGGGCACACAGGCGGCGAGAATTACGAACGCCGTAAGCCAGCGGACCCGGACCACGCGGAGCATCGCTACTACTATCACGGCCAGACCGAGAAAAAGACAAATCAAAGCCAGACACGATGCAATCACCTGCTGGTCCCGTGCGTAGTGCATTTGATTGAGCAGGCGCTGGGCGAAGTTCGGCAGACCCGCGGGCAGAAGCACCATCGTAGCCGATAATTCCGTGATGCTCAGCATTACAATTAAAATGAATGTCCCGACGAACAAAGGCCACGTATGCGGCAAATGGACGTACCACCATCTCTGGAACCGTGAGGCGCCGTCGAGTGACGCCATCTCCGACAGATGCTTTTCGTGGGCATACCGGGTCAAGAGCAGCAAAATCAGGGCGACTCCCGCGAATCGCCCTGCCTGTCCCGCAGAGACAAGATACCAACCCTGCCGCAGGGACGGCGGGATATTGCAGAAGGCCAGTATCTTAAGCAGGGAGACCGCAACCAGGCAGGCCGGGACGAACATGACGAGAAATATCGTCGTGCAAAAGATAAAAGATAACAGTTTACAAAGTCCCGACGTGCATCTATCCAGCGACAAGGCCCCGAAGGCAATCAAATAAGCTATTACTGCCGCAACGGCCGCGACAATCAGCGACCAGCCTAATTCGTCCGGGTGTAGCCTGAAGAATTGCCGCAGGGCCTGGGTATCGGTCATATTGCCGATGAGCAATGTCACCGGTATAACCAGCGAAATTCCAATCAGAACAAGCAGCACGATCCAGTGCCATCTGCGCGATTCGAGTTCGACCGACCCGAGAGAGACCGCCCGAGGGACCCATGAACTGGAGCTTTTCCCCAGGATAATTGCAAGCAATAAAGCCATAGCTACCACAGGCCAGGCAGCTCTGACAAGATAAGCCTCCGAGCCGGTCAGTTCGTACAGGACGGCTAATTCCGTCCCGATAGTACGGGTACCCGCAAGATGAAAAGTTGCGAACTCGGAAAGCGACAGGACGAAACACACGCTGAAGGCCAAGAGCAAGGGACGTGCCAGCAAAGGCAACGTAATTTTCCTGAACGTCCCGAGGCCGTCCGCGTCGAGAGAAGCGCAGTCCCAGATCTGCCTGTCAATGTTTCGCCAGCCCTGTGCGATCAGTAACGCGGCCAAAGGCCAGTACCAAAGAATCAGTACGGCAGATGAGCTGAAGGTGCCCACAAATCTGGCGAACTCGGGCTTGCCGGATAAATATGCACCAAGCGAAGTGGTGGGACTCAGCATCAGCGTCCAGGCGTAGTAAAGGACATAACGCGGCAAAACCAGGGGTATCAAGAGCAATAACAGCAGCAGGTCTTTCCGGGTTCCGCATGTCCCGAGCAATCGCCCGGGGATCCAGCCCAGGAGAACGGCCGCCCCTGCAATAACAGCACTCAGGCCGAAAGAACGAAACACGGAAGCGAAAATCCCGTCGGCGGCATCCAGTTCCGCCGACGGAGTGATGACCTGGACAAACAGAACCAGCAGCGGCAAAAAGATTATAACTACCCACAGAGCCAGAGAGGTTGCCGTTATAAACTTGCCGCCGATAGTATCGTTACTCACCGTAAAATCTCCCTCGCAGTCTGTATGGCCATCGGTAACCTGTCGGCAATCTTTTCGTAATCCACGCCCAAAAGCTTTGGGATGGCATACAGTTTGAACTGTTCGGCCAGAACCGGGCGAATCGGGCAATTGTGCGAATCGCTGCCGGCAAGCATTTTTTCAAGCTGTTCGCTGAGGAGAAAATCCATCAATTCCTCAGCTTCTTCGCGATTGCCGCCGCCTTCGATAAGGGCGGCCGTGTTCGGTATTGCCAGAGCACCGTCACCGCCCTGGTCGAGATAGTTCATTGCGACGGGCCATCCGTTGCGCTGAGCGGCGTAAACATCGTCGGTATCCGTGAAGCAGACGTCCGCCTGTCCCGTAGCGACCATTCTTACGGCTGTGCTGTTGCCGGCGACTAGACGAATGCCGTTCGCTTTGAGCCCTTCCAGAGTTTCTGTTGCCCGGACCAAGTCGTAATGAGCAAACCAACTGGATACGTCTCCGCCTGTTGTCCCGAATTCGGGCGCAGCCATAACGATACGTCCTTTCCATTTGCCGTCGAGTACGTCTTCGAGGCATTTGGGAGCCTCGCCGGCTGCAACTCGTGCCGTGTTATATCCAATGACCCGCGCACGCAACGCGAAACCGTACCATTGACCGTTTGGATCGGCATATAGCGACGGCCAGTCCTTAGTTGCGTCACTAACGTAGGTGGCCAGCAGAGACTCGCGGGCCAGCCGTATGGTGTGAAAAATCTCGTTCGACCAGAAGATATCGGCAATTGGTGAGATTGCCTCGGCCCTGATACGCTGAACCAGCCCCACTGTTTTGCTGGCCTCCGTATCGAATCGGGCCAGGACATTAATGCCTGTTTGTTCTTCAAATGCAGCGATGATCGGCTCGGCAATAGCCTGGTCCACCGAGCAATACAGGACAACTTCACGGTAGTTTTGCGGGGGATTTTTTCTGCACGATAACAAAATAGATAAAACAGAAGCTGTAAAAATTATGACAAGACCGGGTAAGAAAATTTTTATTCTTCTTTGCATACCGGTAATTTCTTGGTGTGGAATATTTCTCACTCGCCCCCAGATTGTTCGAGCCGGCCGAAATATTTCTTTATCGCTTCTTCGTATTTTCGGGGGATTTCATTCTCACTGATGGCCTCGGCTGCACCGTCACGGGCGGCCTGGACAACTTCGGTAAAATCACGCTTAGCTTCGCCTTTAATCTGAGATTCCTGGAAATACCAACTGGCGATGACGGGACCCTGTCCCGGCTTGTTTTTCAGACGGGTTCTCTGTGTGGATGTATCATCCGCTGCGGTTCCGCGGGGGCCGTAGCCCTTACCAGGACCTCCTGTACCGGGCCCGTACCGGTTGGACCATCCTTCCATGAACGGAGCCTGCCCACCGAGCCCTTCGCCCATCCCTTCTCCAAGGCAGGCAATGGCACGGCCGATCTCGTCGAGACTGGCCTGCGTCAGCATTAATTGCTGTTGCAGGGCGTCAAACTCGCCCAATTGCTCGGCCGCGTCTGCCAGTCCTTCTCCCGACAACTGCCCGGAACCGGCGCCACATGCCGCCATCGCGTTGCCGAGGCCGGCACACATGCTGGCGGCCGACCGAAAGGCGGAGGCCTTGCGAAGCAATTCTTCAATATTTTCAGGGGCCAGACCCTGCTGTTGCAGCTTCTGGCGTAGCTGCTGCTCGCTCAATTTGGCAAGCTCTTTATTTAAGCCCAGCTTTTCCAGCTCCTTTTCGAATTCCTCGTTCTTCTGAGCCAATTCCTGGAGTCGTTTGGCCAAATCCTGTATCTGCTTAGTTAGGGCCTTTTGCTGCTCCGGGCTAAGATTACCTTTGGCTAATTCCTTTTGCAGCTCGCTCATAAGATTGGAGGCTTGAGAGAACTGGCCTTTGGCCAGCGCCAATCGCATTTTTTGGGAGAAAACGTCGGAGGAGCCACGCAACTGCTTGAACATTTTTTGCAGCAGTTTTACAGAATCAAGCTTCATGCCGCTTTGCATCTGCTGAATTTTATCGGAAAGGTCGCCGAGATTGCGGATTGCCTGGCGTTTGATTTGCTGCGGTTTGGCGTCTTTCGGTGCCTGATCCAGCTTGCTTAGGGCATCGGCCAGTTCAGGTTCGCCCAACTGTTTTACCGCCATTTTAACCGGATCGGCGGCCTCTTTGATATCCACTTGAGTTTTCTGGAGCTGTTCGGCATGTTGTTGCTGCTGCCGCTCCTTCTTCAAGAGCCCGAGGAGGTCTTTCTGAGGCATAAACAGGATCAGGGCCAGGGCTATCAGCCATGTGTTTACGGCGTAAATCCAGCACTGCGATGGCCGGATTGGAAAATGTCCCTGAAGATTCACCTGCTCGGCTTTGTGCCGTGCTTCTCTCCGGGCGGCATCGGCGAAAAGGTCCTCGGAATCGGCCAGGGCCAAAGTCGTGCTGAAACGCTCGTGCAGTCTCAGCCGTTCATCAAGCAGCAGTGAGACCTGCATACGGCTGGGCTGCTTCAGAAGCCAGAGAAGGAAAATCATGGCAATCGCAGCAACCGAAAAGTACAGAATCGCTCTTGAATTGACAGAATCGGTGATTCCCAGAGCCAGCAGGCGGTCGATCAGAACGGCCAGCATCACGATAATCCCGACGGCGGTCAGCACCCGCCCGGCATGCTTGAGGAGTAGGTTGATACTGCATCGAAACCGAACGCTGCGAAGCTTTTTTTCTATTGTTTCGAGCATATAGAAATCCTTTCCCGACGGGGCCTGTTATTTAGTTTCTACGGCTGGTATAGCACCCGGGTTCGCTCGGAAAACCGCTACTACTTAAATATAGACGCAAATTGCTAAGGAAAGTTACTGTTTATTTTCATAATTTACTGAAAATTTTCTCTTATCGGCGCTCTTTAAGTCTAATATTTGCCTATTATAACGTCCATCGGCAATCCTACAAGACGATTTCTTAAGCCTTTATAAGGATCTGTCATTCCCGCGAAGTACGTGTTTAGCCGGCCTCTGGTATTTGCGACCATCCCCAAGCGCCATAAGGCGTCCCCAAGGGACTGCCGCTTGAGGCTGCCACCCCTTTTCAATCAATTCTATTGGGTGGCAGCCTCATCCCAATTGTCGTTTATTGGGATGGGGATGGTTTTCCCTGGCTAAACACGTACCCTGCGAAAGCAGGTGCAGAGATGACACCGCGAATAGGTCAGTTTGACTGAATTATCTTGCCACTATGAAAGTCACATCCCAATTGGGTGATTCTTCTTTTGTTCCCCGCGGCCGTCTTTCTTTGCCGCCGTCGTCGCTCATGTCCTCACCAATGCTGTAAACGACAAAACCAGGCTCCAGTTTCTTGTATCGCAGCTCATTGCCGTCGAACGGAT
>Ga0209121_10004154_pt1 | contig 13622 bp, 16 predicted proteins | sample Cruoilmetagenom3_FD_187292 | JGI IMG/M metagenome (GOLD analysis project Ga0209121, IMG submission 187292) | Oil polluted marine microbial communities from Coal Oil Point, Santa Barbara, California, USA - Sample 3 (SPAdes) (version 2) | ecosystem: Environmental > Aquatic > Marine > Oil seeps ... | reverse complement strand
GTAACCACTAAGAAGAAGCTAACTAGCCGTCGCAAGAAGCGGTAATCCATGCGGGTTTATCGCCATGTATCCCTATCGCAACACGAGGGAACATCCGATCCATACCAGACTTCGAGCTAGAGTTCGGCAAACGGCAAGGCGATCACCCTTTGTCCGAGGGGCAGGCTAACGTCGCCAGGATGCACTATGTACCCCGGGACTACTTTCTTCCCCAAGTCTGCTTGCAAGATGGTGATCCCTTTTGCCATGGCTGGCCGCGGGGTGGAGGAGAGCTTGACTTCGATGGGGATAAGATGGTCGTTTACCTCAATGAGGATATCTACTTCTGCTCCTGCTGCGGTGCGCCAGAAGTAGACTCGCGGTTCCTTGCCACGGTGAAGGTAGGTCTTGACGATCTCCGTCAGCACGGCTGTCTCGAAGATCGCACCCCCCATCGGGCCGGAAGCAGCGTGCTGTGGATCCTTAAGGCCAGCAAGATGGCACAAGATGCCGACGTCCGTGAAGTAGAGCTTTGGGGTCTTTACCAACCGCTTCCCCACGTTTGCAAAATATGGCCGCAAGATGATCACTTGATACGTCGCCTCAAGAACCGATAGCCAAGCTTTTGCAGTGTTGACAGCCACTCCAATGTCGCGGGAGACCTCGCTTAAGCTAAGCAGTCCGCCGCTCCTTACAGCGATTGCCCTCACGAAGTTCTGAAATGTCGTGAGGTCGCCCACCTGTCGTAGCGACCGTACATCCCGCTCCAGATATGTCTGGATGTAGCTTGCATACCAGAGCGAAGCATCCTTCTTGGGATCGGCGATCAGTTCAGGATAGCTTCCTCGTAGTAGCCTTTCCCAAAGGAGATCATATGTAAGTTGTCGGCGCAAAGGTCGTTTTTTATCTGACTCCCAAGGGAATGGGGCGTTTGGAACGCCAAGCGCCTCCCGTTGTGAGAGGGGCAACAACTGCAGGATCGCTGCGCGACCCGCGAGAGACTCCGTCACCTGTTGCATCAAAAGCAGGTTCTGTGACCCTGTAAGTAGGTATTGCCCGCGTTCCGTGCGATTGGCGTCAACGCGTTCTTTGATGTAGGGGAGGAGGTCCGGTGCGTATTGGACTTCGTCTAGAATAGCAGGAGGAGGATACATCGCGAGGAAGCCACGTGGGTCCTCGCTTGCTGCCGTCCGGACATCTGGAGGCTCAAGGGAGACGTAAGCGTAACTCTCCGCAAACAGGTGCTGCAGCAACGTGGTCTTACCAGACTGACGTGGCCCTGTTAGAATGACGACAGGAAACTCTTCTGCGGCACGTTCCAGCACCGACTCCAACGTTCTGATGATGTACTTTTGGATCATCTGTTAGCTCCCTCACGTGTAATTATGCATTTGAAATGCAAAATTACAAGAAGGCGCATGGATCTCGTTCTCTATTGTTGAGAGACTTGCCGTTCTGCAAGCTCGTTGTATGGGGGGGAGCTCTTCATTCTAGGTGTTTCTTCGCCTCAGTGGCTCTTTTGCGATGGGAACTCCTACACCACTTTGGTCGCGGATTCATGCTAAGTTGGGAGAAGGTAAGCGAACCATCCGAGCCCTGAAAGGGATTGCATTCGCCTGCTGCGCGATTCTCCCGGGTAAACATCGCGGGTATAATCACGCCATGGATAATACTGACAACAAAGAGCTGCGGGAGAGGCTAATCAGGCTCGAGGCACCCCGTCTGGCGGATGCGCTCCTCTACGTTTCCTCGCGGACGGAAGGGGGTACCGAATACATGGAGGCGTTGCTCTTAACTCCCCAAGAGGCCAAGAAGCGATTCAAGGCCAAGTTGGCTGGCCTTAAGAGGAGGCGGAAGTACATCGACTGGCGCGCCGCCCCTGACTTTGCGCGCGAGCTTGAACTGATCCTCGCTACCCTGCATGAAGGGATGGATGACCCAAAGACCGGGTTGGAGCTTGTAAGAGATTTCTTTACCTGTGATAGTGCGATCTTCGAGCGGAGTGACGACTCGAGCGGTTTGATCGGCGACGTCTTCCGCTACGACGCACTAAAGCTGTTTGTCACCTACGCATCAAGGTGCGCAGACAAGAGCTTTGTCAGCAACCTCCTTTTGCGGCTCTACGAGCATGACGACTACGGGGTAAGGACGGAGCTTGTGGCCAAGGTCTCGGAGTTCTTGCCAGAGAAGGAGATGCGCGCTCTCGTTGATGACTTCTGGGAGCGGGCAAAGGGTGAACCGCCAGATTCCTATGAGGCGGGTAAGTGGTGGATCGGGGTGAAGCTCCTCGCCCGCCAGTTGGAAGACCCAGGCCTGTTCGAGAAGGCGAAGCTTACCGCGAACCCCAAGCTTTCCTCTCCGGCGTGTATGGAGATCGCGGAAGTGTACCTGGAGAACGACGACCCCGAGATGGCTCTGTTCTGGATGGAACGGATCCCTCCCACGGATCGATTCCGCGCCGATGCGCAGGATCGGCTCCTCTATTCGATCTATGAGCGGCTTGGGGACCGCGAGAGGATGGCAGAGACAGCGTGGCGTATGTTCCGTAACTGCCGTAGCCGCAGTACACTGGATATGCTCCTGCGGGCTTTGGGAGAATCCGAGCGGGAGCGGGTGATCGAGGAGCAGGTGGAACCGATCATGGGAAGCGCGACTCTCTCCTACGACGATGCAGCCTTTCTGGTGGACATGGGCCGGCTGGATGATGCTTCGGAGTACCTCTTTCGGTATCGCGATCAGCTAGACGGCAACCTATATCAGTTCCTCCTTCCGCTGGCAAAGGCGCTGGAGGAAGGGGGACGCTTTCTTGGGGCAACTCTGGTCTACCGCTCGTTGCTCGAATCGATCCTCGGGCGCGCTCAGTCGCGCTACTACCACCACGGGGTCCGTTACCTGAAGAAGCTGGACGCTCTCTCTCCTTCGATCGATGACTGGCGCGGTCTCCCTTTCCACGAGGAGTACAAGGAGGCCCTCCTTGAGGTCCACGGCCGCAAGCGGAGCTTCTGGTCGAAGTACGGAATGTGATTCGGGCAGGAAGTGCGGCTTTCCTGCCAGGCTGAAGAGGCGATAGTAAATAACCCCGCAGCAAGCTAAAGGGGCATTAAGAGGCAAAAGCCTAAAGGTCTAAGCGGAGTTGGTCCTTATGTTGCAGTTTGATGTAGCGCTGTGTCGCATCAGAGATAACGTCGCACACAAGGTGCGACGCTACATCCATTTTATCGTAGTTGAGAGGTTTGTCCCTGACAGAGTTCATGTAGCTCGTACAAACAACAAGCAGGTTCGCCTGTGGCGAATCTCCGCTTCCCTCCCAGAAGCAAGCTTTAGGGTATAAAGCGGAGGCTCTTTATGAGCGATTCCGGCATCTTGAGCTTGTGGCTGATCGCTGATGGCTTCTTTAGAACTGCTCGATAAACCGTAAGTCGTTCGTGAGGAAGGTGCGGATGTCGTCGATCCCGTAGCGGAGCATCGCCATCCGCTCGACCCCAAATCCGAATGCGAACCCGGTCACCTTCTCCGGATCGTACCCCACTTTCGTGAGAACGGCCGGGTCGACCATCCCTGCTCCCCCCAACTCCAGCCAGTCTGACGATCCACGGGAGCGCATGTGTACCTGCACCGAGGGCTCGGTGAACGGGAAGAAGTCACCCGACAGGCGCATCTCGTACCCCTCGCCGAAGAACTCGCGTACAAACAGCTCGATCACATACTTCAGGTTGGCAAGGGAGAGCCCCTCCTCCACCCACAACAGTTCAACCTGGTGAAAGACCGGGGAATGGGTGGCATCCTGCGTATCGCGGCGGTAGCAGCGGCCGGGGCAGATGATCCGCACCGGAGGATCGGTTTGTTCCATCACCCGGATTTGCACCGGAGAGATGTGGGGGCGCAACAGATGCGAGTCGTCGATATAGAACGAATCCCATTCCTCGCGAGCCGGATGATCTTCGGGAATGTTAAGTGCCTCAAAGTTGTAGTACTCGCTTTCGATCTCTGGCCCAGTGGCGACATCGAACCCCATGCGCAGGAAGATCGACTCGATCTCTTGTTGTACCTGGGTGAGAAGATGAAGGTGGCCAAGGGAGTGGTAGACACCGGGGAGGGTAAGATCGACCTTTTCTTTGGTGATTCTCTCCTCCACGGTCACGTTTAAAAACTTGTCCCGACACTTATCAAAGGCGGTGTTAGCGTGGTCCTTAAGAGCGTTCAGGAGTCTTCCCGCTTCAGCCCGCGCATCAGCGTCAAGCTCTCCGAGGACCTTGAACAACCGCGCAATACGTCCTTTGCGGCCAAGGAATTCGATCCGGAACGTCTCTAGTGTCTGTTGATCGGTGAGGCCTAAGAGCCGCTCATCAAGGTCGCTCTCCACGAGGCTTATCTGCTTACGTAAATCGTCCAATTGAGCCATAGAAACAAGATTATAGCGACCCTATCCGCTATTGACAAGGCTATTCTGCAGCGTGTATCCTTCCGTAGTAATTGAGTGATTTAGCGATTGAATGATTGAGTGATTGGAAATTCGAGTCTTTCAGCGGTCTTGTACAGGAAAAGGAGGAAGGTTGAACTACGAAAAACGTCGTACCGCGTTGCTCACCGATCTTAAGGCCGATGCGTTCCTCATTTTCAACCTAGAGGGCTCAGACAGCGTGAGCATGTTCTACCTTACCGGATTTACCGGCGAGGGGGCGCTCCTCTTGTCGGCGAAGGAAGCGTCCCTTATGACCGACTCTCGCTACACTGAGCAGGCCAGCCGTGAGGTTCCCGGGCTTCCAGTCGAAGAGATAAAAGGGGACTACCTTAAGGAAGTCACGACCATGCTCAAGGCGAGGAAGCTCAAACGGGTTGCAGTTTCCTCCAAGAGAATGACCTACTACGTAGTAGAGAAGCTGCGTGAGTTGTTCGGTGGGGAGATTATCGCTTTTGAGGACCCGGTGATGGCTTTGCGAAGGCTGAAGGATCCTGAGGAGATTGCACGGATTAGGGAGGCGACCCGGCTCACCGAGGCATCGCTCATCTCGCTTTTAGGTGAGATCAAGATCGGGATAAGCGAGCGAGAGCTTGCCTTGCGGCTGGAGGTCATCATGCGGAAGAATGGAGCGGAGAAGGTCGCCTTCGACCTGATCGTCGCTGCCGGGGAGAACAGCGCCCTACCACATTACCGTCCTGGGACTCGGAGAATCAAAAAGGGAGACCTTCTCTTGTTTGACATTGGTGCGCAGCTTGATGGCTACTGCTCTGACATGACGCGCGTCTTCGCGGTGAAAGAAGTGTTGCCACAAGCGCGGGAGATCTACGAGCTTGTCCTGCGCGCAAATCAAGCTGGTATAAAGGCAATTAGAGCTGGGGCAAGCGGAGTAGCGGTCGACACCATCGCCAGAGACGTGATCGCCCAAGCGGGACACAAGGAGCACTTCGGCCACGGCCTCGGTCACGGGGTCGGCCTGGAGGTGCACGAGGGGCCGCGTCTTTCCCCCTTAAGCAAAGATACTCTGCAACCTGGAATGACCGTCACGGTCGAGCCGGGGGTCTATCTTCCCGGGTTTGGTGGGGTGAGAATAGAGGATTTGCTGGTAGTTACAAAGAACGGCAGCGAAGTCTTGACAAGCTTGCCAAAAAATCGCCTGATCGAGGTTGGCTGAAGCGATGAGAATGCGAAGCGAATTGGCGCTCGGCTTGCTACTGGGGTTGGCTATCCTTCTTTGCGGGTGCGCCCTACTTAACCCCTCTCCGGTGGCGCGCTTTGAGGTGGCGCCCGTAGTCGTCTACGCCAGGGAGACGGTGACGTTTGACGCTTCGTCCTCTTACAGTGGGCAGTCGATAGTCTCTTACACCTGGGAGTTTGAAGATGGGGAGGTTGCTTCCGGTCTAAAAGTAAGCCACATTTACACTGAGCCAGGGCGCTATCTGGTGACCCTGCATGTGAAGGATGCCGGCGGACGAAACGCGTGGGTGAGCGATGAGATCCTTGTCTACCTGCGAAGTGGTAGCGAGATCTTCTTTGAGGATTTTTCAAGCGGAACCCAGGCGCTTGCAGATTGGAAACTCGACCCAGCATGGGCGAGCACTACGGAAGGCAAGATCGAGAACCTCTCAGGTGTGCACGGGTTCGTCCTTCACATCGATAGCGGGATGGACCGCTGGCATCGTCGTACCACTGCGGTCAAAGTTCCTCCACTACGCTTTGGCCAGATGCTTGTCATCTCCTGCCAGGTGATGACAAGCCACACTCAGGATGCCCACACCTTTTTTATCTTCCCCGGTCGCAAGTCGCTTGACTCGCTCGCAGGCTCCTTGCCTTATTTTGTCTACACCAGCGCAGGCGAAGGGGCGTACCTCCGGGAGCCGGATAAGTATGGAGGGGATGTTGGTCATCCCCTCTCGTTCAAGCCGGGAGTCTATCTGTGGTACACCTACAAGTTTGTCTTCTCCAGTGAGGGGTATCGCTTCTATGTAAACGATGTGTGCTACGCTTCGGGAGCGATCTTTGAATCGTTCACGGATTCAAGTGATTGGTTGATCCTCTTGGGTGACGAAAGCCACGCTGAGGCGTGCAATGCTTACTTTGATAACATTAGGATGTGGATTGAGGAATAAGAGGGACTTGCTGCATACAGTGCGCGGCAAACCTTTACGAACGATTTAGCTCTGACCTATCCTTCTACGGGTTGACGCTTCCTCTCTGATTAGCTAATCATGATCAGAAGTAAGCTCTTATCTTGTTTATCCGTTACTAGCTCTTCACAGCTTGTCCAAAACACCATTTCTTGACATCATGCAGAGGGAGGGGAAATGGTCCTTAGCTTTCTAGTGCTGGTGCTACTGTGGATTGTTTTTACTCGAAGCACCGATCCTTATGTTCTTCTTATCGGCGTTGTGGCCGCGGGAGGGGTTACCGTGGTCAAGCAACACCTGTTTTCGTCGCTCAATCCGCTCTCTTTTTCGCTCCTGTATCGTCCCCACCGACTGATCGTCTTTTTCGCCACACTGCTTGTTCGTTTCGTGCTCTCGACGATGCACACCTGCCGATTGATCCTCCTGGGGAGGCAAGAGGGGCGAATTGTCGCACTCCCCATCCGGATAAACAATCCGTTTGGTCAATTTATTCTTCTGAATTCGATCACCCTCACTCCGTCTACAATTTCGCTCCTGTTGGAAGGTGATCTCCTCTACATCCACTGGCTGCGGGCGAAGGGGAGCGCTGGCGATTGGCGTACGATCAAGGAATCGCTTGAAAGGACACTTTATCCCATCTTCGAGAGGGGGGTAGATGCGCCTCGTTGAAGCCGTTCTTTTACTTTCTATTCTCGCCGTTTTATACCGTTTATTCGGCGGTCCGACATCGTGGGACCGGCTCCTTGCCTACAATTCTGCATCGAATAGGGTAGTAGTACTCCTCGCGATTGTCGCGATTGTCTCAAAGCAGCAGATCTACCTTGATGTCGCAATTGTGTACGCCGCTTTGAGTTTCCTTGGGGTGGTGATCCTTGCCAGGTTCATGGAGAGAGGGGAGGGATATCGATGATTGCCAAGATCCTCATCAGCTTGGGGCTTGTTTTTGTGGCCATTGGAACGCTGGGGATTCTCCGCTTCCAGGATGTTTACTCGCGCTTACAGGCGAGCGGCGTCTCGGATAACGCCGGGCTCGGCCTCGTTCTTTTGGGCCTCATCGTCCATGGTGGGTTCGAGAGGCACGACCCTGTTCTTGTTCTCCTCCTGCTCCTTCTCCTATTGACCAACCCGATCGTGACCCACAGCATTGCCAAGAGTGCCTTTACTCAGCGACACACCAGCACAAAGGAGGAGGAATGACATCCCAGCAGGCTTTGCTCGTCCTCCTTCCGTTTATTGCTGCCTTTGGACTAACTCGACGACGACGCTTCACAGCGGTGATCGGGATGGGGATGTTCAGCTTGACCCTTTCAGCCGTCTACCTCCTGCTTAACGCGCCGGATGTAGCGATCACCGAGGCAGCGATCGGAGCAGCGCTTGTCACCTTTATCTACGTGCTTGCGATCCGCAAGACCGGTCGCTTGGTGATCGTGGGAGACGAAGCGCCGGGCCTCCTAGAGCGCGAAGGAGATCGAATCACCGGCCTGGAGCAAGAAATCCTCGCGGGGTTCGCCCACCACCTGGGCCTCGATTTGGTTGTACACTTCCTTCCTCGCGAAGAGGTGGAAGAGGCACTGCTGCGCGGGGAGGCCGACATCGCCGCAGGGGGGATCGTCCACGTGGATGCGGAGGACCGGCTTCTTAAGACCCAAGGGCACCTTCCGACCGGCCTGTTCCACCTTACAAGGGAAGACGCAGTGGAACCAAAGCAAACTCAGGAGACAGAATGGATCTATTTCTCGGATGTGCTGGAAGCGATCCGTGCCCAAGAGAAAGGGGCATACACCCTCGATCTGGCGCGATTCATCGCCGTCTCCCGCCTCGATCTCTCCGGATACGCAGTCGAGCGACTCCCCGGTTCCTTCTCCTATACCTTCCTCTTGCCCCCTGATAGAGAGGAACTCCATAAGCGCCTCAGCGCCTACCTGGATCACTTGCGCCAAAACGGAGAATTGGATGGGATGATAAGGAGATACTTCTCATGAGGCGGTCATCGCGCGGCATAATCATCACCGCTTCGGTCCTTGTTATCTGTTTCTGCGCGCTCCTCGTGATGATGTTCGATTATCACGGCGCAAGGGAGGAAGCCGGTGTGACTTACATCACGAAAGGAACGATCGATACGGGCGCTGCGAACCTCGTCTCCGCCATCTACCTCAACTACCGCCTCTTCGACACCCTCTTTGAGCTCCTTGTTTTCTCAGTCGCCGTCCTCGGGGTTCGTTTCTACCTCGCCCAACAAAGAGGAAACGAAGAGGAGGTTACGCGCATCCCCGAATCGCAGGTCATCCGCACCTCAGCCGACCTTCTCTTCCCGCCGATCCTTCTTCTTGGAATCTACCTCGTTCTTTTTGGCCATCTCTCCCCCGGCGGCGGGTTCAGCGGCGGAACCGTCGCGGGGACCGGCCTGCTTTTGTGTGCGGTTGCCCTGGGTGCAGATGTCGTAGGGCGTCGCTTCCATGAGCCGACTCTCGAACGATTCGAATGGGAGATCCTCCTCGCCATCCTCCTCCTTGCACTTATTCCAGTTCTCTTCGGTAGGCTCCCCTTCACTGACCTCCTCCCCCGTGGGAGGCTGGGGAGCCTTGCAAGCGGCGGCTCGATCCTGATCTACAACGCGTTGATCGGTGTAAAGGTGTTCATCGGGACGTGGGTGATCATCCACTACTTCGTGCGCCACCGAGGCGAGATCTGATGGCTCTAATTAACGGGGTTACGATCGCCATCGTTCTGTTCGGAATCGGCCTCCTTGGGTTGATCCTCCGTCGCGATCTCGTGATCAAGCTTCTTGCCTTGGGGCTAGTGAACGGGAGCACGATCCTCTGTCTTGTCTCGCTCAACGCTCGGGTGGACGGAGTCGCGCCGATCGTTCATTCCCCAGCGAGCGTCCCCTATGTTGATCCTCTTCCCCACGCTCTTGTCCTGTCTGCCATTGTGATCAATTTTGCCATCCTTGCCTTAGCACTGGTCTTTGTTATGCTGCTCGTCGAGCGTTATCACACTACTGACTCGCAGCGGATCGAACATGAGATCGAAGGTGAACGAACACCATGATGGTCGCACTCCTTCCGCTTGTCCACTTCGGGTTTGCCGCACTCAGCCTTGCTTGGGGGCGCGTGACCCGTGAGTTGATACTCCTCTCCTTAGTCGTCGACGCCGTGCTGGTGGGGCTTCTCTCCGCGGGACTCTCACAGGGAAAGCCGCTCGTCATCGTGCTCGGTGGGTGGGAAAAGGGGATAGGGATTGAGCTTGCTGCTGACCGCTTTAGCCTAACCTTGACCGTCCTCGTTCTCCTGTTAGGTGGGGCGGTTGTGGCCTACTTGTGGCACGAGCGTCTTCGTCCTTACTTCTTTATGCTGCTACACCTTCTCCTAGGCTCGGTCTATACCCTTGTGTTTGCGCGGGACCTGTTCAATATCTACGTAACCCTGGAGCTTCTCACCCTGGTTAGCTTTCTTCTCGTTGGCTACGAGAGAAAGCCTTACCAGATCTGGGCAAGCCTCAAGTACCTCCTCCTCGCTTCGCTGGGATTGGGGATCTACCTGTTGGGAGTGGCGATTATCTACTACCACACGGGAACCCTTAATCTTGGGTTGGTGGCGGCGCGGCTTCTTGACCAGCCTAACGCGCCGTGGGTCCTTCTCGCCTCGTCTCTGCTTGTCACCGGGGTGGCGGTGAAATCGGGGATCTTCATCTTCTCACTATGGCTGCCTGCCGCGCACTCAAGCGCCACCCCGGCCGTGTCGGCACTCCTCTCCGGCCTGGTCATCAAGATGGGGGTCGTGGTTCTTTTCCGGCTAACGTCGGCTTTTTCGTTGTCCCTTCCACTCCTCGTCCTCGGCGCACTCACAGGCCTTCTCGGGGTCATCTACGCGATCTTCACCTACGACCTGAAACGGATGCTCGCCTTTCACACCCTCTCTCAGATTGGCTATATCACACTTGGGATTGGAATTGGCTCAGAGATTGGGATCGCTGGCAGCCTTGAGTACATCGTTGGCCATGGCCTATTCAAGGGGCTCCTCTTTCTGGCTGCCGGAGTAGCGGTGCAAACGGCCGGCGAAGGAGACATCCCCGGCTTGATTGCCAGGAGGGCTAAGATTCCTTTATCAGCACGCGTAGCTCTCCTTGTTGGTACCCTGGGAATCATGGGTGTGCCGCCGTTAGCCGGGTTCTGCGGAAAGAGCCTGCTCAGTGCTGGAGTTCAGTCGCCCGTCATCCAGACGGTCCTCATTCTCATATCACTCGGGACTGTTGCCTCCTTTGCTAAACTGATCCCGCTTTTCCGCATCGAGCGCGGTCCTTCCTCTACGTGGCCGGTGAAACTTGCCTTCGTAATCTTGGGGCTTCCCATCCTCCTCTTTCTCCCGTTGGCCCGCCTGCTCGTCCCTGCTACTCAATTAAGCCTGAGCCTTCATGTTCTCCCGTTTGTGAAGAGCCTGCTTGTGGTAGGTGGTGGGCTCCTCCTCTATAGGCTCCTCTCCCGGCGGCCTTTTCACCTGCCGCAGCGAATCTTCCGATTGGAGGAGGCGATCCTCGTCATCCTCTCTGGGTTCTTCCTCATTTATCTCCTTTCCGTTCTTGGATGAAGCGTTGACCGGCTCGCGGTAGGAACCTAGAATAGAAGAAAGATCACTTAGGGGGCACAAAGAATGGGCAAACAAGAGGTGCTTGAGAGCACGTTGAAACAGATCAAAAAGGCCTACGGTGAAGGGGCGATCATGTGGCTTGGGGAAGGCGCCCAGGTGATGCAAGTGGAGACGGTTCCCACCGGCTCACTTGCCCTTGATATCGCACTCGGCGTCGGTGGGGTTCCCCGCGGGAGGATCGTTGAGGTCTTCGGGTCAGAGGCGAGTGGGAAGACGACACTTGCCCTACACATGATCGCCGAGGTGCAGAAGCGAGACGGGACTGCGGCGTTCATCGACGCAGAGCACGCACTCGATCCAACCTATACTCGTGCCCTGGGGGTCGACCTTGACCACATGCTGCTCTCTCAGCCAAACTCGGGGGAGCAGGCGCTTGAGATCACGGAGCAACTGACGCGCAGTGGAGCGGTCGACATCATCGTCATCGACTCCGTCGCTGCACTTGTTCCCATGGCTGAGATCGAGGGGCAGATGGGGGACTCGCAGGTCGGCTTACAGGCACGGTTGATGAGTCAGGCAATGCGCAAGCTCTCCGGAGCGATCTCGCAGTCAAAGACGCTTGTCGTCTTCACCAACCAGCTTCGATCGGTGATCGGTGGGACTCGCTTTGGTCCCTCAACCACCACCTCGGGTGGCCGCGCTCTGAAGTTCTATGCCTCTGTGCGGCTGAGTATGTGGAACTCGGGGAGGATTGAAGAGGGCTCCGAGCAGGTGGGAACCCGAGTAAACGTGCGTGTGGTGAAGAACAAGGTCGCGCCGCCGTTTAGGGAAGCGAGCTTTGATGTGATCTACGGGAAGGGGATCGTTCGCTCTCGCGATCTCATAAACACCGGCGAGGACCTCGGGGTCATCACGCGCAGCGGCTCTTGGTACTCCCTCGGTGATACCCGTCTTGGTCAGGGGGTCGGAAATAGCGCCCGCGCCCTGGAAGAGGACCCCAAACTGGCAGATGAGCTCGAGCGAGCCATCCGAGACAAAGCTGGACTTACTCCCGCTTCAGTACCTATAGAGGAGGCTGCAGACACTGAGTGATCCCTGGCAGGTGTTGGTCCGTCTCCTGCGCTACCGTCCGCGCAGTGTGGCCGAGGCAAGATCGCGATTACGAGCGCAGGGGTTCAGCGTGGAGGCGGTCGAGGAGGTGCTGCGTCGGGCCGAAGCGGCGGGCCTCCTCGATGATGCGCTGTTTGCGCGACTATGGGTGGAGGATCGTCTCCTTTACCATCCCCTCTCTCGTCGGGCGGTCAAGCGGGAACTTGCGGAGAAGGGGATTGCCCCGGAGACGAGCGAACAGGTGATGGAAGAGCTTTACCCACCGGAGAAAGAGAAGGAGATCGCACTAAAGCTTGCCCAAACCCGTCTCGCCCGGTATCAGAGCCTCGACCAAACACGTCGAACCAGACGGACAGTCGCCTTCCTCACCCGGCGAGGGTTCGCATTCTCCCTCGCCAGCCACGTGGTACGCATGCTGGTTGAGGAATTGAGCGATCGGGAGAGCGGGGAATTGAGTGATTGAGAAATCGGGAGATTGAGTGATTGAACGATCGGGAGATTGAATGATTGAACGATCGGGAGATTGAGTGATTGCAGGAATGGGAGATAACTCATTGGAAAAGGCGAAGGAGCTTCAGGCAAGGACGAAGACCTTCGCGCTAAGGATCATACGGATGTTCAGGAGATTGCCTAAGACAGAAGAGGCAAAAATCATGGGCAGGCAGGTGCTTCGATCGGGCACATCCGTTGCCGCCAACTACCGCGCCGTGTGCCGTGCAAGATCCAAAGCGGAGTTTGCAGCGAAACTCGGCGTAGTTGTCGAAGAGGCCGACGAGACGGTTTTCTGGTTGGAGCTTCTTGTGGAGTCGGGAATTGTCCCCGAAGAAAGGGCGCGTGGCTTGATAGACGAAGCCAAGGAACTCCTGGCGATCTTCGTAGTGTCGAGACGCACAGCCCGCAAGAAATCAGGAGATCGGAAAATTGAATGATTGAGTGATTGGAAGATCGGGGAATTTAGTAATTGAGTGATTAAATAATCGGGGGATTTAGAGGATGAACAATAACTGGCCACATGACAGCACTTCCTAGTCACCCAGATGACAGCGCTTCCTGGTCACCTGTACTTGTATATTATGGTGGTAAACCGCTAGTCAAGGAGAACGCGATGGCCAAAAAACAAGCGCTGAAAAGCGCCGACGACAGATGGTTATGGCGGTGCGACGCGGCATTCCAATGCGCGCGGTTACACGGATATTCCGAGTTGCTCTCAGCACTGTCCATCTCTGACTTCAAGATGTCATGGATCTCAATGCGCATCGCATCCGTTTCTACGCCCTGCGCCGCCGAGAGCCAGCCTGGCAACCACTTCTTTGTGAGGTCCCCTACATACTGCCAAGGCGA
>Ga0209121_10004153_pt1 | contig 13627 bp, 9 predicted proteins | sample Cruoilmetagenom3_FD_187292 | JGI IMG/M metagenome (GOLD analysis project Ga0209121, IMG submission 187292) | Oil polluted marine microbial communities from Coal Oil Point, Santa Barbara, California, USA - Sample 3 (SPAdes) (version 2) | ecosystem: Environmental > Aquatic > Marine > Oil seeps ... | reverse complement strand
TTATACAAGCGGTTTTTATGCTATTTATAAATCGCTTAAAGAAACTGAAAAGATAAGAATTCTTATTGGCATAGGGACAACCAGAGAAACTTATGATTTGTTAGAATCTACCCTGAATAAGAAACAACAAGCTTTAGAGTTTTCTCATGTTGAAGCTAAAGAAAAAATTGCAAATATGGTAGAGAAAGAGATGAAGGATTCGGAGGATAATAAGAGAGTTGAGGAAGGGGTTTATAAATTTGTTGAATGGGTAAAAAGCAAAAAACTGGAGATTAGAGCATATCCTTCCAAAAACATACACGCAAAACTTTATATAATGACCTTTATAAAAGGTGATAGAGATATAGGTAGAGTCATTACCGGCTCAAGCAATTTTACTCAGGCAGGACTTATTGACAATCTGGAGCTTAATGTTGAGTTAAAAAATCGTGCGGATTATGAATTTGCCAAACAAAAATTTGAAGAGTTATGGAAAGATGCTGTGGATGTTAGCGGAAAATATATACAGACTATTCAAACAAAAACCTGGCTAAATCCAAACATAACTCCTTATGAGCTATATTTGAAATTTTTATATGAATATTTTAAGGATGAGTTAAGTCTGACAGATGAAGTATTTATAAAATATCTACCCCAGGATTTTAAAAGGTATAGATACCAGGAACAGGCGGTTTTAAATGCAAAAAAAATTCTTGAGGAATATGGTGGCGTATTTATCTCAGATGTTGTAGGGTTGGGGAAAACCTATATCGCTGCTATGCTTGCAGACCAACTTAATGGAAGAACACTGATTATTGCTCCTCCTGCTCTACTTAATAAAAATAATCCCGGCTCCTGGCCAAATGTTTTTTCTGATTTTCACATTCCTGCTGATTTTGAATCGGTTGGAAAACTTGAGAATGTATTAAATAGAGGTACAGAAAGATATACCAATATTATTGTAGACGAAGCTCATCGTTTTAGAACAGAGACAACAATTGGCTATGAAAAACTTGCCCAGATCTCTCGTGGGAAACGAGTTATTCTTGTTACCGCTACTCCTTATAACAATTCTCCTAAGGATATTTTAAATCAAATTAAACTTTTCCAAAAATCAAGAAAAAGCACAATACCAAATCTTCCTGACCTGGAAAGATTTTTCAACAGACTTGATAAAAGATTAAAGAAGATTGATAAGCAGAAAAATTACAATGAATATATTAAAGTGGTAAAAGAGAATGCAAAACAGATAAGAGAAAAGGTTCTAAAATACCTTATGGTTCGCCGGACACGTTCTGAAATTGAAAGATACTTTGAACAGGATATTAAAAAACAAAATTTGAAGTTCCCTGATGTTGAAAGCCCTTATCCTCATTAACAGAGGGGGAACCAATTGGTTCTCATGAATTGTTTAATCGTTTGATTTCCAGGCAGACCGTTTTAGGTGAGGAAGAAATAGAAGAGAGTGACTTAAAATACCTGAACATTATAAAAGATATTAGGGAGAAAAAACCGCAACTTTTTGAGAAAATAAAACGTCTTCCTAAAAAGGCACGCTCCGCTAAAGAGAACAAGGAAGATATAGGAGCACTTTTAACTTATTTTAGGTTAGGAAAACTACAAAAATTCTTTATTATAAATAATAATCAAGAACCGCAAGAACTTGATTTTATAACCTCTGCAAAGGTTTTTGAATGCTTATCTAATGAAAAAAGACAAAACTTACCTAAAAATTTTTATGATTTACTAGATAAAAACAAAAAGGCATTTATAGATGCAACAACCGAAGAACTTATAAATCCTGTGTATAGGCGAGGTAGAGATAGTGGAGCCCAAATCTTGAAAATACTTAAAGCAACAATAAAAAATTCAAAGCAATTTACAGATGAACAGGAAGATTACCTAAAGAAAGTTATAAAACAACTTGAGGAAGGCGGCATCCCAAAGCAAACAACTAAGAAGACACTGAGAGCATTACAGCAGTTAAATTTAGATTTGACCAATCCTTTTAAGGTTCTTGCTGTGGTGCAAAATAATATCCCCCAACGGTTTTTAGAAAGCCATTATGCTGAACATTCAGGAAGATTCTCTGGAAAAAGAGAGATTATATTATCATTATATTTAATTGGAGAAGAAAATGACTTATAAAGAATCTCAAATGACTGAATTCAAAACTAAGTGGCGGGATGAGTATTTTAAAGTGATATGTGCTTTTGCGAATACGAATAGTGGAAGGTTAATTATTGGTGTTGACGATAAGGGTAATCCTGTAGGATTGAAGAATTCTAAAAAACTGCTTGAGGATTTACCGAATAAATTTAGAGATATTTTGGGTATTATTCCAAAAATCAAATCAGAAAAGAAAAAAGGCAAAGACATGATGATAGTAGAGGTAGAACATTCTTACGCCCCAATTTCTTACCATGGGAAGTTTTACATTAGAAGTGGAAGCACGACACAGGAATTAAAAGGTAGGGAACTAACCCGATTTTTAATTCTAAAATCTGGTAAGAGTTGGGATGAATATATCGAGGAAAGGGCAGCAATTGAAGATATAAATACCGAAACCATAGAAAGGTTTAAACACCTCGCTGTAAAAGACTACCTTATGTGATGGATGAAAAAGAGTCTGAAAAAATCCTTCAGAAATTGAATCTCATTGAAGATGGAAAACTAAAAAGAGCAGCAATCTTATTATTTGGCAAAAATCCCAAGAAATTTTTCACCAGTGTATACTTAAAAATTGGTAAATTTTTAAGTAATACGGATATTGTAAGTTCCGATGATGTAGAAGGAAATTTATTTGAGCAGGTAGAAAAATCTATGGAGATTCTGAAGACCAAATATCTTATATCCAAAATAGTGGGCTTCGAGAAGGGGCTTTATAGAAAAGAGGAATTAGAATATCCTGAAGAGGCATTGAGAGAGGCAATTATAAACGCGGTAATTCATAGGGATTATATAGGCGTACATACTCAATTACAAATTTTGCCAGATAGATTAACTATATGGAACGACGGAGAATTACCTAAAGGTATTGGAATAAATGAGTTAAAAACTACTCATAAGTCAGTGCCAAGGAATAAACTATTGGCTGATGTATTTTATAAAGCAGGCCTTATTGAAGCCTGGGGTAGAGGAACTATTAAAATAATTGAGGAGTGTAAGAAAGCGGGTTTGCCAGAGCCGGAGTTCAAGGAAGAATTTGGCGGTTTTTCAGTGTATTTTTATAAAGATATCTTTACTGAAGAGAATTTGAGAAAAATGGGATTAAATGAGCGGCAGGTAAAGGTGGTACTCTATGTAAAAGAGAAGGGAAAGATTACGAATAAAGAGTATCAAGAAATTACAGGTATAAAAAAGAGACAATCAAGTGAAGACCTTAAAGACTTAGAAGAAAAAGGTATTTTTCACAAAGTAGGGACTACAGGTAAGGGAACTTACTATGTTTTAAGGGGCACTAAAGGGGCGAATGGGGCATGAATGGGGCATGAATGGGGCATATCAGGGGAAAAGCCGTTAACATAAATTGCCCTATAGACGATCGTATGGTTATTATAACCTGTAAAGAGAAAAATGGGGTAGGTGAAGAATGAATAAAGAACAGGCAAAACAACTTATTAGAGATACTTTTGAAGCTCCTTTTGATAAAGGAAAATTTACTATATTTATTGAAAATCTTCTCAATAAGATTGATGAGGCAAAAGCATTCCACGCAAGAGGATATGTAAAACAAGCTTTTAAGCAAGTGGCTAAAGTAATAGAAACTTATGAGCGAGTTGGAACTTATACTGATCCTCAACATAATAAAGTAGACATTCTTATTGTTTACTTAGAGACTGAGGATTCTTTAGAACGAGCAAGAACTACAATGAGAAATTTTGTTGCCAGGTATCTGAAAGACAGGGGTGAAAAAGATGCTGCATTAGTTGCCTTTGTCTCACCCGATGAAGATGATTGGCGGTTTTCTTTAGTTAAAATGGATTACCGCTTTGAAGAAGGGAAACCAAGCAGAATGAAGGTAAAGGAAGAATTTACCCCCGCACGTAGATGGTCTTTTCTTGTTGGCAAAAATGAAAAAAGTCATACAGCACAAAGTAGGCTTATTCCCATCTTTTAAGTTGCGTATATATCTATTTTCGCAGGCTCTGAGCCTCGCGGCTACCAATTCCAAAAAATAGATTATTTTTGACATTACCAAAAATGGTAAAGGGAAAAAATCAATGAAGAAAGAGCTTTTACCTCAAAGAAAAATAGGAGAGTTTTTATCAATAGGAGTGGAAATGGAGAAAGAAGAGATAGGTTTATACATTGCCTCCTCTGATGTTTCAGCAAGCTGCGCCTTTAAATTTGATGAGTGGGAAAAATTTGTTGAGGGGATAAATAAGGCTAATGAGGAGTTTAGGGAAAAGGAATAAATGGAGCTAACTAAATTATTTTCAAACATAGGTTGATGAAATGAAAAATATTAAACAAGGGAATATTATTAAAGGATCAAATTGGCCAGAACCTGTTGAAATTAAGCTTATTGAGGAAACAGAAGGATATATTTACATTATTGGTGTTACTACAATTTCCCAATCCCATACTGACCAACTTATCTCTCGAGAGGAGTTTTTAAAGATTTCTGTAATTGGAACAGAAATTACTTGCTCAGAAGACTCAGGAAAAGTTTTTTTAGCTCTTGAGGCAACTCGTTACCGTTTTGCATCTTTATATGACCCTCTTTTAGCAATGAACACATCAAAAATAGACCCTCTGCCTCATCAAATTGAAGCTGTTTACGGGTATGTATTAAAACTTCCAAGAATTCGTTTTTTAATAGCTGATGACCCAGGAGCAGGAAAAACAATTATGGCTGGGCTTATCATTAAAGAGTTAAAACTTCGCAATCTTATAAAAAGAGTTCTAATAGTAACTCCTGGGCATCTTAAAGATCAATGGAGAAGAGAATTAGCTGAAAAATTTGAAGAGAAATTCTTCCTGATTGATAGAGGACTCTTGAATGCTCTTTACGGAGAAAATATATGGTTAAGAGAAAACCAGATAATTACCTCAATTGATTTTATTAAAAAAGATGATGTTCTTCCCTCCATTTCTGCTGCTCACTTTGACCTTATCATTGTTGATGAAGCACATAAGATGAGTGCTTATCGCTATGGTAACAAGGTAGAAAAGACAATTCGCTATAAGCTGGGAGAGATACTTTCAAGAAAAACAGACCATTTATTGTTTTTAACGGCAACACCTCATAAGGGAAACCCTGAAAACTTTAGACTTTTCTTAGACCTTCTTGAACCAGGTTTTTTTGCTACAATCGCTATGGTTCAAGAATCTATTAAAAACAAAGATAATCCTTTATTTATAAGACGCATTAAAGAAGATTTAAAGGGTTTTGAAGGGAAACCTCTTTTCTTACCCCGATATGTAATAACTAAAACTTTTAATCTGGGTGCAAATTCTCCTGATGAAAAGAATCTTTACAATGAATTATCCAGATATGTTAATACACAGTATAATAAAGCTTTAACAAAAGATAAAAGGAGAAATGTTGCCTTTGCTTTAGTAATCTTGCAGCGCCGTTTAGCATCAAGCACTTATGCCTTGCTTGAATCATTAAAAAGAAGAAAAAATAAACTGGAGAATTTATTAAAAGGGGTTCAAGAAAAAGATAAATCTAAGGAATATACTTTTGATTTTGATGTTGTTGAAGATTTAAGTGAAAAGGAAAGATGGGAAGAAGAAGAGATGTGGGAGACCTTGAGTGTTGCTGAAAATAGAGAGGAACTGGAAAAAGAAATTAAGATTATAGGTATTCTTATTAATCGTGCTAAAGATATAATTCAAAAAGAGGAAGAAATTAAATTAAGAGAACTTAAAAAATCACTGAAAGAATTAGAGCAAAAATATACAGAGCAAAAAGATAAAAAGATTATTATTTTTACTGAGTCACGAGATACTCTGGAATATCTTAAGAGAAAAATTAAAGGCCAGGGCTATACAGTTAATGTTATCCATGGTGGAATGAAACTGGAGGATAGGATAAATGCAGAAAAAATATTTAAAAATGAAACTCAAATCTTAGTAGCTACAGAAGCAGCAGGAGAGGGTATAAACCTTCAGTTTTGCCATTTGATGATAAATTATGATATACCCTGGAATCCTAATAGACTTGAGCAAAGAATGGGAAGGATTCATCGTTATGGTCAACAGAGGGAGGTTTATATTTTTAATCTTGTAGCAGAGGACACCAGGGAAGGAAAAGTTTTAAAAAGACTATTTGACAAACTGGAAGAAATTAAAAAAGCATTGGGAACGGATAAAGTATTTGATTGTCTGGGTGAAGTGCTTTATGATAAAAATCTCTCACAACTTTTATTGGAAGCTGCTGCTAATGCCAGAAATATTGATGAGATACTAAAAGATGTAGAACCTAAAGTAGATGAGAGCTATATTGCCAGGATTAAAGAAAATTTAGGAGAAAGTCTTGCTACACACTATATTGATTACACCCGTATAAAAGAGATGGCACAACAGGCACGAGAGCATCGTCTTATTCCTGAATATACAGAAAACTTTTTTAAGAAGGCTTTTATTAAAATAGGTGGCAAATTTCATAATCTTAAAGACGGATTTTTAGCTATAGATTCTGTTCCTTATGAGTTAAGAAAAATCGCTCAAGATGATAACTTTAAAAGATCCTATGGACAGCTAATAAGAAGATATCCTAAAGTAACTTTTGATAAAGAAATTGCCTTTAAAAATCCTGATGTAGAGTTTATCTCTTTTGGTCATTCTCTCTTTGAAGCTGTAATGGTCTGGATAAAGACTAACTTATCAGATTCTTTAATTAACGGGGCTACCTTCACAGATCCTGATGGAAAAATGAATGGATACATTCTTTTTTATGAGGGAGAGATTAAGGATGGAACAGGTAATGTAGCTGGCAAAAGGCTTTTCAGTTTTTATGTAAATGAGGAGAAAGTGAGACCAATTCCCCCTGCCATTATTTGGGACCTTGAAGAAGAGCACCATTTAGATAATTCTACTGTTGATATAGAATCTCTTAAGAATAAAACAGTTAAATTTGTTATTCAAAAGATTGAAAAGTATAAAGGGGAAACTTTGGAGGAGCGCGATAGACAGGCAAAGATTAAAGAGAAGTACGGGATAAAGTCACTGGAGTATCTTATTGTAAAACTTGATGGTGATTTAATCTCGCTATATGCCCGTAAAGAACAAGGTGAAAATGTTAATCTTGCCATAAGAAACAAAGAAGAGAGAAAAAAAGAATACGAAAAGGCATTAAACGAGTTAAAAGAAAAAATTAACAAGGAAAAAAACCTTACTATGAGTATGCCTCATTTTATTGGTATTATTAAAGTAAAACCAAAGGATACCATAGATAAAGCAATGCAAAGCGATAAAGAGATAGAGGGTATTGGTATGCAAATTGTGATGAAATACGAGAGGAAAAAGGGAAGAGCACCTGAGGATGTATCTTTGGAAAATCTTGGATTTGATATTCGCTCAAAAGATAAAGATAACAATGTGCGCTATATTGAAGTTAAGGCAAGAAAAGAAAAAGGAGCGGTGGCATTAACTAAAAATGAATGGTTTAAAGCTAAGAGATTTAAGGATGAATATTATCTTTACGCTGTAATGAATGCTGTAAAAAATCCCGGGCTTTATATAATTCAGAACCCGGCAAAACAGTTAAAACCAGAAGAAAAAATAGAAGTGGTAAGGTATGTTGTCCCATTTGAGGAGTTAAAAGAAAAAGGGGAAATAGAAATATGAACAAACGCTTTATAGAAGAAACATTTCCAGTAAAAGAGGTAAGTATTGAATCTGCTAAGGAAAAGAATATTCGTCATGGACATATCTCCACACTTCATATCTGGTGGGCAAGACGTCCTCTTGCCTCATCAAGAGCTACCAATTATGCTGCCCTCATTCCTCCACCAAAAGATATAGCTGAATGGAATAGAAAAAGACAGTTTATAATTGATTTCTCAAAGTGGGGAAGCTCATTAAATCAACAAATGATAAAGCAAGCAAGAGAGGATATTTTAAAGGCAAATGGAGGAAATCCGCCCAAAGTGCTTGACCCCTTTGCCGGGGGCGGTGCTATTCCTCTGGAGGCATTAAGGCTGGGATGTGATGTTTATGCCAATGATTATAATCCTGTTGCCATTTTAATTTTAAAATGCACTCTTGAGTATCCACAGAAATATGGCATACCCGGTGAAGTTGAGAAAGAATTTGAGGAATTTGGTAAAGAACATAAAGAAAAAGTTAAAGTCAAAAATAAACTCCTTGAAGATGTGAAAAAATGGGGCAACTGGGTTTTAAAGGAAGCAAAGAAAGAAATTGGGGAATTTTATCCTGAGGAAAATGGTTCAATTCCTGTTGGTTATATCTGGGCAAGAACAATTCCCTGCCAGAACCCTTCCTGTGGGGCAAAAATTCCTTTAATGCGTCAGTTCTGGCTTGCAAAAAAAGAGAAAAAGAGAGTGGCTCTCTTCCCTTACATTGAAAACAAAGAAGTAAAATTTAAAATAGTAGGTGATGGCTATGAGAAAACGCCAGAGAATTTTAACCCTACTAATGGCACAATATCAAGGGCAATTGTCACCTGCCCTGTCTGTGGTTCAGTTATAAATGCTAAAATTACCAGAAAACTTTTTCAAAAGGCAAAGGCAGGACAGAGGATGATAGCTGTGGTTTTGCATAATCCAAAGAGAAGAGGGAAATTCTATAGAATTGCTACCCAAAAGGATATAGAGATTTTTAGAGAAGCAGAGCAATATTTAAAGGGAAAAAGAGATAAATTAATGTTAAAATGGGGTATGGATCCGGTGCCGGATGAGGAATTACCTTTAATGAGTGGCGTCTTTAATGTTCCAATCTATGGTATGAATACCTGGGGAAGTTTGTTTAACTCCAGACAAAAATTAGCCTTAATTACCTTTGTGGAAAAGGTAAGGAAATCTTATGAAAAAATGTTAGAGCAAGGATATAAAGAGGAGTATGCTAAGGCATTGGTGAGTTATTTGGGGCTAGCAATAACTAGAACGGCAGATTTCACGTCCAATTTAGCTAGATGGAAACCTGACGCCGAAGCAATAGTTCAAGGCATGACAAGACAAGCCTTGGCCATGATTTTTGATTTTACTGAAAATAATGCAGTCTCCACTACAGCAGGGACGTGGAGCAGTCTCTCAAAGAGGATGTTAGGAGTAATTCCTAATTTGTCCCCTGTTTCCTTAACTCCAGTCACCATCACTCAATCCTCTGCTACCTCTCTTTCCTATCCTGACAACTTCTTTGATGCTGTTTTTACTGACCCACCGTATTATTTTAATGTCCCCTATGCAGATTTATCTGATTTCTTTTATGTATGGCTAAAACGAACAGTGGGACATCTATATCCTGAGCTTTTTTCAACCCCCTTGTCACCCAAGAGTAACGAGATTGTCCAGATGGCACATTGGGATTTAAGGCGATACCCTGAGAAAGGGCAAAAATGGTTTGAGGAAATGCTAACAAAATCTTTTCAAGAAATCTACCGCATTTTAAAACCCAATGGTATAACTGTCATTGTTTATGCTCATAAATCTACTGAGGGCTGGGAAACGCTCATTAATTCTCTCCTTGATTCTGGTTTAATTATGAGCGGTGCCTGGCCTTTAAATACTGAAATGAAAGCACGCTTAAGAGCACAAGAATCTGCTGCTCTTGCCTCCTCCATCTACATAGTTGCCCGTAAAATAAAGCGTCAGCCTACGGGTTTTTATAACGAGGTAAAAGAACAGTTAAAAAAACATATGAATGATAAACTTCGCCGGCTCTGGGAGGAAGGTATTGGTGGAGCAGACTTTTTCATTGCCGCAATTGGCTCTGCTATTGAAGTTTTTGGTAAATATGAAAAGGTAATGGACTATGAAGGAAATATAGTTCGTGCTGATAGATTACTTTTAGATGTGCAAAAAATTGCTACAAATTATGCAGTTCACCAAATATTACACAATGGTTTTTCCGGTGAAATCTCGGATTTAACCCGCTTTTATGTTCTTTATCGCTGGAACTATGGCATCCTAAAGGTACAATTTGATGAGGCACGTAAACTTGCCGCAAGTTTAAGCATTGACCTTGCAAAAGAGTGGAATAAAAAAGGATTTATTAAGAAAGAAAGAGAATTTATCAAAGTTTTAGGACCCCAGGAGAGAAAAATTGAGGATTTAAAAAATCCTTCAAAGCTTATAGATGTTTTGCACAAAACCCTTTTGCTCTGGGAAAAGAGCAAGCGTGATGAAATGATAAATTTACTTAAAGAATCCGGCTATGGAAAAAAAGAGGCATTTTATCGTGTTGCCCAGGCAATATCTGAAACACTTTCTATTGAAAGTAAAGAGAAAAAACTCCTTGATGGATTCTTAGCCGGGAGAGTCCGTCTTAGAGAGGAAATAAAGGAAGAAACAATCCAGGGGAGGTTATTTAAATGAAAGCTTTTCATACAATTGCTATACCTCATAAGGATATTTTGGAAGGTAAACTAACTATGGATATTTTTGCTGCCGACCTATGGGAGGTGTATCAGAACAGAGGACCTGATGAGTATAAGGATGGAGATACTTTTTTTAGAAAAACCTATTTTACAGAAGGACTTAAGAATCTTCTCTCTATTGTGGAAAAACGTTTAAAAGGAGAAGGGGGTGACCCGGTTATCCAACTTCAAACTCCTTTTGGCGGAGGGAAAACCCATGCCTTAATTGCTATGTATCACAAATCTTTAGAAGAATGGAAAGTTAAAAAAGTAGTTTTAGTTGGCACGGTGCTAAATAAAGAAGATACATTATGGGAAGTTTTAGAAAAACAATTAACTGGAAAAATTGAAAGGCTCTCTGGAAAAGTAGCACCGGGCAGAGAATCTATTAGAAGACTACTTTTTGAAAATCAGCCTGTTCTTATTTTAATGGATGAAGTTTTAGAGTATGTAACCAGAGCAGCAGGTGTTAAGGTAGGGGAAAACAATTTAGCTGCTCAAACCATTGCTTTTATGAAGGAACTTATGGAGACGGCAGGTACACTAAAAAAAGTTTGTGTAGTAGTAACTTTACCTTCAAGCATTACTGAACATTATGATGAAAGCGCAGAAAGACTCTATCAACAATTACAAAAAGTAGCTGGTAGAGTAGAAAAAATTTATACTCCGGTTCAGGAAAGAGAGATTAGCAAAATTATTAAAAGAAGGCTTTTTAGCAGTCTCAATGAGAATGATGCAAAAGAGACTGTTGAAAAATTTATGGATTATGCAGAAAAAGAGGGAATACTTCCTCTGGAATTAGACGCAAGTAAATATAGAGATAGATTTTTTGATTCCTATCCTTTTATGCCTGAAGTAATAGATGTGTTATATCAGCGGTGGGGAAGTTTCCCAACTTTTCAGAGAACCCGCGGAGTTCTAAGGCTCCTCTCTCTGATTGTACATTCCCTAATAAGAACCAATAAAGACTATATTAGTCTGGCAGATTTTAATCTTGCCAATCAAGAGATAAGGCAGGAGCTCATAAAGCATATTGGGCAAGAATATAATGGTATTATAGATATTGATATTACAGGTGTAAATGCTAATTCTAAAAAAGTAGATGCATCACTGGGTAGAGCCTATCAAGGACTAAATCTGGGCACTCGTGCTACTATTACTATATTCCTTTATTCTTTTTCTGGGGGCCAGGAACGCGGAATAGCAATGAATGAAATTAAACGTTCTGCTACTACCATGGGAAACCCTGCAGGAGTTGTGGCAGAAGCTGCTGAGCAATTAAGAAGTAAATTATTTTATCTACAAAACATTGATGATAAATACTTTTTTAGCAATCAGCCAAATTTAAACCGTATCCTACTAACCAAGATGGAAAATGTTAAGGAAGATGAGCTTGTTAGCCTGGAGCAGGAACTTTTAAAAAAGAGCATTAAAGGTGATAAATTAAAAGTTTTTATCTGGGAGGAAAATCCAGGAAATATTCCTGATTCTAAGAATCTTAAACTAATAATTTTAAAAAAAGAAAATAAAGGGCTAATGAATAACATTTTAAAGACTAAGGGGAAAACACCCAGAGTTTACAGAAATACCTTATTTTTTCTCTATCCACTGGAATCTGAAAGAATTTCTTTTGCTAATATATTAAAACAAAAAATTGCCTATGAGTATATTGAAAAAGATATAAATCTCAGACTTTCTGATGAGCAGAGAAAAGAGGTTAAGAAGCAGTTAAAAAAAGTAGAATCAGAATTAAAAGAATTTTTAAGAAGATTATATAGAATGCTTGCTATCCCCAGTAAAGATGGATTAAAATCTATTGATTTAGGAATACCTACCTATGGTGAGGAAAAGGAACTTGATCAAGAAATTTACGAGAAACTGCGCTCTGATGGGGAAATACTGGAAAAAATTGCTCCTTTAGTTATTAAAGAAAGATATTTTGTTAATAGAGATTATATTTCAACAGAACAGCTATATCAATCTTTCCTTACAACCCCTGGAGAGACAAGAGTAATAAGTAGAGAAGTTGTAGAACAGGCAATTATAGAAGGTGTTGATGTAGGGCTTTTTGGATTGGGTGAAATTAAAGAGAATGAACCAATCTATCGTTATTTCAAGGAACAGCCCTCTGTTGCCTTCTCTGGCAATGAGATTATTATTAGTGAAAAAATATCTCAGGAACAAAAGGAAAAAGAGGAAAAGGAACCCAAATATCCAGGGCCAGAACCAGGAGTTTCACCTAAAGTTGGCGAGAAAAAAGGCGGAGAAAAGGGTGAAGAAAAAATAAGAGCTGTAAAAACCAAAAATAAAATACAACTAAAATTTCAAGTGCCAAAGGGAAAAGTTGCCAGCATTATGGGAGCAATGAACCTATTGCAAAGTAAATTTGAAACATTAGAGATAGAACTTATTGCTAAAGATGGGGCTATCTCTGAGCAGGATTACGAAGATAAAATAATGGAGACCTTCAGACAACTGGGAATTGAATTGGAGGAAGAATAAAATGTTCCTTTTTTTCGTAAGTAAAATGGGGTCAGGTCTTGCAAGGCAATATTTTGAAATAAATTAGACCGTGAAAAAATGAATAAGATTTAACCAGAGTTTATCTTTCACGGACGAGATGATATGTAAAAAATTAAGAGAAGACGTAAAGATGGAGATATCTAAAAAATTATTTCTTGAATATCTAAATAGTGAAGGCTATAATTGCATCTCTTATGAAGATAAAATAAGGAGATTTTTTGGGAAACCTATGGATTCTAAAATGAAATGTTTCAACTAAATAGCACCAACGAGAATCCCCTATTAATTATAATCTTTATAAAAATCCATTATTATTGAAGTTTGATATAATGTCTGAAGTAAGCTTTTGTAAATAAGAGGGAAATAATGAGGAAAATGACTATCAAAGAATATATTATCAATTATGCAAAGGATAGATATTATTTCCATATAAATGATTTAAGAGAATATTTTGCCGAAAAAGGAACTGAATTCAAAAAAGACAGCTTAAAAAAATGTCTTTATCTCCTTAAAAAAAATGGACTTATTTATGGAGCAGGGAGAGGATGGTATTCCACTATAAAAGAGGAATTTAAA
>Ga0209121_10004152_pt1 | contig 13628 bp, 10 predicted proteins | sample Cruoilmetagenom3_FD_187292 | JGI IMG/M metagenome (GOLD analysis project Ga0209121, IMG submission 187292) | Oil polluted marine microbial communities from Coal Oil Point, Santa Barbara, California, USA - Sample 3 (SPAdes) (version 2) | ecosystem: Environmental > Aquatic > Marine > Oil seeps ... | reverse complement strand
GATTGGACCTTCACCCAGAGAGAAGATGACGAAAACGTGGTCAGGGCATCCTTCCCGAAGCCCGGAAACTACACCCTCAGGATCTATGCGAAACGAGCTGGCGAACCTGGCGGAGAGTACAATTCGGCGATCGAGTACTCCGTTGTGGCCAAAGCCGGGATCGAGGGCATGACATATCCCCGGACCCTTGGAACCTTTGCCGAAGCGGGAGCCAGCCTTCGCTGCCCCCTGGAAGGCAGGCTGGAGGCAGGGATATCCCACGAGCTCGAGCTTGTGGTCCCCGGAGCCGAGGAGGTGGCATTGATCAACGATGGAAGTTGGACACCCCTCTTCAAAGAGGGCGACGACATCTTCAGTGGCGAGGTGGTCCTATCGAAGGGCGAGGCCCAGGTGGTGGCCAGGTTTCCCAAAGATCCGAGCTACAGCGTCCTTCTGGTCTACACCACCGTTTGATGGAGAGATCTTTGGGACGGGCAAGAAACACCGGGTAAAATGAGGTGATGAGCGTGTACGGGAGAAACGAAAGTGCCGCGGACCGGACGAACCCTGGAACCCCTCCCAAAAAGGGGAACGATAAGGTGAAAGGGGCAACCGGCATAGCGACGGTGAAGGATGCGGATACGGATACGAAAGGCGGCGCTGACCCCGTGTCGAGGCTGGCCCTTTTCTCCCTCCTGGTGAACCTCTCCCTCGTCGGGATCAAGCTCACCCTCTCCTACCTCTCCGGCAGCCTCGCCCTCAGAGCGGACGCCGTCCACTCACTTGTGGACGTCTTCGGCTCGACCGCCCTGATCCTCGGCATCTTCATATCCGGGAGGAAGAGCAAGAGCTTCCCCTACGGCCTCTACAAGGTGGAAAACCTCGTCGCGGTGATCATCTCGCTACTCCTCTTTCTAACCGCCTACGAGATCGCCGTGGAGGCCGCGCTCGGTGATTCTTCTCACGTCCCCTACAGCGGCTGGATTCTGGTGGCGGTGGCGGCGATCGTCCCCATCCCCCTCCTCTTCGGGACCTACGAAATGAGGATCGGAAAGAGGTTCAGCTCCCCAAGCCTCGTCGCCGACGGCCGGCAGTTTCGGGCCGACGTTCTCACCGAGCTCGTCGTCTTTGCGGCCCTGGTGGGCCAATGGTTCGATCTGCCCCTCGACAGGATCGCAGCGGCGATAATCGCCGTCCTCATCATCAAAGCCGGCTGGGAGATCCTCGTCTCGGGGATGAGGGTGCTTTTGGACGCCTCCATCGACCAGGCCACATTGAAGAAGATCGAGGATGCGATAGAGGCCAATCCCGAGGTCTCAGCCGTGGAGGAGCTGACGGGCAGAAATTCCGGACGGTACTTATTCGTCGAGGCGAAGGTCGCCTTCAGGATCACGGATCTGACGAGGGCGCACCTTGCAAGCCAACGGATCGAGCGGGACATAAGAGAGGCGGTTCCCAACGTCGACCGAGTTTTGATCCATTACGAGCCGAAGCCCAGGACCCATCTGCGGTACGCCGTCGCCCTCGCAGACCTCAATGGAAAGATAAGCTCCCACTTCGGCGAGTCGCCCTACTTCGCCCTCGTCGACTTCAACCTGAAAGAAAAGCAGGTCGAGGGGCAGACGATCCTCGCCAACCCCTACAAGGATATGGAGAAGGGAAAAGGCCTGAAGGTCGCCGGTTTCCTCCTCTCCAACAAGCCCGACGTCGTAGTTGCGGGCGAGAGCCTTGAGGGGAAGGGTCCGGGCTACGCCCTCGCCGAGGCCGGGGTCGAGACCGTCAAGACCGAGGCCGGGAGTCTGCGAGAGGTCGTGGAGGCGATGGGAGGGGACTAAGTGGCTATCAAGCAGGATAATAATTAGAAGGTGAAACACGCGATAAATTCTAATCAGGCGTTAAATAAGAGCTAAAATTAGTTAATCATATTATTTATTACCATATGGTCACGAATTTTGGGTCTGATATACAACGCAGCATCACATAGAAACCATCTGCTACAAGTTCAGGTGTTTTTTGGGTCGACACCGTCTTACACACCGGATGGGCATCAAACTTAGCGTTCGTAACTTTAACAAAGGGAGGGTTCAGTGACCGGAGAGAAAGCTTCTCATATCGGAAGTAGGCAGAGTGCGTGGGCACGGAAACTGAGGCTTATAGGCAAGCATTTGAGCCAGTGATCGAGACAAGATTACCAAAAAAAGGGAAACTGGGGCAGCATTTCACATTCGATCTCGCAACGAAATGTCATGATTCCGGGGATTTCGAAAACCCCCCAAAATCCCAAATTTGGCGTTTTCTCTATTTAAAGGCTAATTAAAGGAGGCCGCACGCCCGGAGATTATTCGAAATCCTCTTCCGAATCGAAATCCTCTTCCGAATCGAAATCCTCTTCCGAATCGAAATCCTCTTCCGAATCGAAATCCAGTTCTGGAGGTTGAGCCTTAACGCTAACGTTCGTGTTCGAAACCCCCTTATAGGATCCTTCGACGCCTTTAAATGTCGCCGAAGCGCCGTCCGCCGTTTCCACGACTAAATCAGCCGTGTAACGAACCGTCATCTCCCCTACACTCGTTATGGCGTAGAGTTGAACCTTTCCCTTTTTAAGTTGCCCACTCATTGACCACACCAGAGTATCCGTTTCTTCGCTTCTTCTTGTACGTGTAGAAGTTTTGCTTAACTCCCAACCAACCTTCCCTTCCAGACCACCCAACACTGGAATACTCGCTGAAACAGTAAGTTCAGCGTACATTTTTTTGTCTCTAGAGAACGACCACTCAGATGATTTCGTGATCTCCTTAGAGCCCGAGAATTCCCACTCAATTGTTTCCTCAGTTTCGTTCTCCTGGTCGAAACTCTCTATCGTCAGGGGGCGGATTCCGGCTGCAGGATCGAAATCATCGTATTTAACATTCTCTAGACGGCAGTTTTCTATTTTTTTGATGAAGTGGAATGCCAGTTCATATATGGATTTGCCATCCCTCCCACTCACTCCTACACACGTTCCTGAACCAAGATCTTTGACCGGGTGTTCTCTCGTCCCTTGAACAGGGAATTTTTTCCCCTTCCCCGTGTCGAACTTTCGGCCCTTATTCGTCGTTAAATAGATGCGGCCTACTGCTCTACGTCTGTCAAGCTTCTTCTTACCATTACCCCACATAGATAGGTAACTTATTCGTTCACCATCGGCGAATTCAATACTTTTATGTCCTCTACCACCATTTTTTCCGAACTGATCTGTGGTGTCGTTCTCATACGTCAACATAACAGACTTAACAATTCGGCCCGATTTTCCCGTATGTATAGTCCATGCATCAAGCCTCTTCAGGGGTCCACGATCTGCCCCAAATGATGAAAATTTCGTGCCTCTTGTTATAGATCCAACCAACATCGGTTCTTCATAGATAGAAACTGGGTCACCGACTTGCGGCGTATCTTTGTATATGTTCTCAGCCATTTTTATCACCTATTCTACAACATGCACATTTCAGGTTAGAAGCTCCAAGTTTTAGAAGCCCCACAATATCTTATTAATAGCTAATAGTAGTAATATATTTTGTATATGACAATTTTTTGTTAAGTCATACTCATGTCATACACATAAAAGTTTAATTATTTGTTTTAAGTTGGATGCCCCACCGCTTGCTGCGGTTTGGATGGTCAAGATGCAAACTTAAGGTTTGTTGCATATTCTGTATGGATAATTGAGTTGAGAAAGGCGAGTCACTGCGCATACAAGATTCGGTATCACATGATATTCTGTATCAAATTTATTAGGATCTGATATTTGGAGAACGGCACCCCGTTATGTCAATAGACCGCAAATTGTATCATTTTATAGGTAATTATTTCTTCTTCAATCATTATAAATTACACAATCCACCGCCAATTTAAACTAATAGGTCAGTTATTTGTCCAGCCCCGCAGCAGAGCTGCGGGGTATTCGACAAAAATCAAACGTGGAGATCTTCATAAATCGATACCCAAGTCCTCAGCCTTCAATTTTCGCGCCTTGGTGAAGGCTTCATCGTGACTCATTCTCCTAATGCTACCTATGTAAACATTTCTGACCTTTTTGCCTAATCTCCAAGATGCATACCAGTATGTATAGGTCTTGGTTTCACCTTTCCTAACAACCCTTTCAGTTTCCACCGGATAAACGTCTAGATTCTCCAATCTGGCCAAAGACCTCAGTTTTTCAGCCAATTCCAGTTTATCAGAACTCGACAACTTCAGCTTCCGAGCCATCTCTTGAGCGTCGGGACGATCTGAGATATCAAGAATCGAAGCTGCTTTTTTCATCAAATGTGCTTCCGCTATCAGAGCCTTAATTTCTTCTCCTGTCTTTGTCGCACGCATGCGCTTACTTATGATCAATAGTAATGAAGAAAGTGCAAAATTTTCCCGAGAGCTTTCGGGGGGGGGGGGCCCTGGAATTGAAGCGGATTACGTCGTATCTGATCCGCAGCCCATTTCTGCCGAACCTTGTGGCCTATTTTCCATGAAGGCGATTCAAGTATTATCTGAGGCGATCGGTCTTCAGGTGCTCGGTTCTTTCCGGTCTGCAGCCTTGCCCTCAACTCCCCGCCGCCTGGCTCCAAAACCTCGACTCGCCCCGTCCCATACCCCAGCCCAAGATGATTCATGGGCTCCTCGGTTAACATCGCCCTCTTGGCGACGGGCCATGAGCGGGGCTGGCGATTTCGGTGGTCCTGGCGATTTTTTTCCGGCAACTTTGAGCTTCACCATCAGCTGACATGCTAGCCGGCTACCTAATCAGCCACGTCTTGATGATGGCCGTTATCAGCAGAGCCTGGAACACGGACCCCAGGAGCCGCTTCAGGATAACCAAATGTGTATGCTTTTCTGCCTCGCGTCGGGTTTGTCACCCTCATCCGATCCTTTCTCGAGGACCTCCTCGCAAGAATCCGACGCGCACTCAGATTCGCCCGCCGCCAGCAGAAGTGCCACCAGCGCCAGGGCCAGGATCGGTTTCGTCGTGCCTACCCCCTGAAAATGAGCTGGATCCGGAAATATAGAACGATTCACAATTCCCAACCTAAATTCCGGCGTTTATTCAAAGTTCAGGACGAGCCTGTTTCCGGAAATCGCCACCCATTAGCGGGCGATTTTCTCAGGGACGCTAAATTAAATATCGGATCTGATGCTTAATACCACTAAAAGAGGAACATATATGAGCACAAAAATTTGCGCAAAATTAATCGCATTTTTGGTGATCCTTCTCGTCTCGGGTGGTGTAGGGCTCGCCCAAGTGGCGGAGCCAGACGACGTCGCCTCGGGGGCGACAGACCTCGGGACGATCGGGGCCGAAGGTGGGATGATCACGTACCAGACGTCCCTTCAGTACCCCGGCGACATCGACTGGTTCAAATTCGTCGTTGAGGCTCCCACCGCTGACCTCATCGTCTCCTCGGACACGACCGAGGACTTACGTCTTGTCATCTACGACGAAAATTTGAGCTATCTCGACTCCGGTGAGGAACTACTTTCGATGACGGCCGAAGCGGGCACATATCTCGTCCGCGTCGATTCTGTTGACCTGGAGGCCAGCAACTACTCCATCGCCCTCAGCAACTTATTCGAGTCCGAGCCCAACGACTGCATTTCGGAGGGAAACGACCTCGGGACCCTGACCGATATGGCGATGATCGGCGGCTCCATCGAGCCGATGGCAGACACCGACTTCTTCCTCTTCGAGGTAGAACCAGAGTCGGTGGGCTATGTGACGATAACCAGCCATACCTACGACATGGCCGAGGATTACGAAGATTACCAGGATGAAGATGACTACTTCGATCTCTTCGACTATTATTCGGATTCCGTCCCCCTTGTCCTCTACGGCTACAACGAGAGCGAAGGCCGCTACATTCCGATGGATCACAGCGATTACGGGATCGAGGCCGATCTCAAAGCTGGGAGATACGCCATTCGGGCGGAGTCCGAGAGCCTGGACCCCATCGCAGTCTACGTCCTGAGCATCGCCTTCCTTGGCCTCGAATTCGAATGCGAAGATGAGCCGAACGACTCACCCGGAGAGGCTTTGAATCTGGGCGCCCTGACCGAAGAGGGCGAGCTGACGAAAGCCGGGTGCATCCGCCCCGGAGACGACGTCGACTACTATGTCTTCGAGGTGAATGAGACCCAGGAGGTCGAAATAGAGACCTCGGGGGATTCAGAAGGCGATTCCTACCTCTACCTCTACGATGAAGAGATGGAGGAGATCGACTACGACGACGACGGCGGGGAGGGGAGCTGGTCCAAGATCGGGCAGGAGCTTGAGCCCGGAACCTACTATATCGAGGTCGAGCCCTTCTGGGGTGGCGCCTTCCAGTACACCCTGACAGTCACAGGGTCCGCAGTTTAGGTCGAGGAGTCATAGGCTCGCCACAAAGCAAATCCAGCGGCAGAAGTCAGGTCCCAAAACCGGCGGCTGGACGGCGACGGGTGGTGTGTGGCGTGGCTTTTCGCGCGCCGCCCTTTTCAGACCATTTTCTCGTCTCTTTTTCTGGTTATTCGCCTCACCAGAAGACCATCACCCCAAAGGCCACGAAGAGCATGATAACGTCTCGCAGGCCTGTCGAGAAGATCACAAGTTCTGTTCCGATCCTCGGGCCAAAGATCCCGGCATGAGAGGGGATCAGCCACCTGACGGCCCAGGCGGCGCTGGTGATGACGTTTCCGACCATCAGAGTGACAACGACCTCCTTTCCTGAAAGCTCTCCCGTCGCCAGTAGCCCGCCCGCCACGGTGTAAGCGGCGACGTACCCCGCGAACTGGGCGGCAATGATGCTGAGGCCCGCGGCCGGAAGGGGCAGGTAATTTCGAATCCCGCTCAGGTGGAGGGAGAGGAGATCGAAGGCTCCGATCTCGATCAGGACCGAAACGAGGAACATTATTCCCGTCGTCATCTTCACCACTCTCATCACCTTTGGCCTCGCGGCCCCTGCACTGATGACCAGGGCCTCTTTCAGTGGCGGTCGATTTTTGTTTGTGTTTTCAGCTCTCCCTTCGACGATGGCGAAATTGGTGTCGGTGGTGTCGGTGGTGTTGGCGTTGGCAGTGCTTTCCGTCTTCTCGTCGAGGAGAAGTCGGCCCGTCACCATCACAAGACCTGTCTTCACCAGCCCCACAAGCATCAATAGGCCGAAGTAGACGAGGCCCGTGAACCCCAAAAGCGGTATCAGGACTGGTAGGAGGGACCTCCAGTGCATGGTGGTGGCGGGAAAGGAGTTGACGAGGGAGGCGACGAAAAGCTCTTTCTTCTCGATAATCCGATCGTTGTAGTAGCCTGCCAGCATCGAGTTTGCGCTGGCCGCCGAGAAGAATGCCATCATGAAGCTCGCCCCGGCCACATCGCTGAGATGCGAGAATCTGGTTACGGGCTTAGCGAGAAAAGCGATTCTCTCTGCCGCGTTCAAAATCACGATCAGCTCAGCCAACACAAGTCCCAGGACGATCGGCGGGAGGGACTTGGATAAGAGGTCGAAAGAGATAGCTTCCGATTCAATTAGGATCCGGGCGGTCTCCGTCATTCGCATCACCTTCTGTCGGGACTTGTTCTTAAGTAGCACGGATGGGACGAATAATCACAACCTTACTGCAAGAGAACTATCCACGATGCGAAACGATCCACGATGCGAAAGCGAAACGCCGATTATCCAAAAGAAATTAGTAACCTGAGCCCCCAGTCCGTGATCCATGAAAGAGAAGTGGCTCATGGCCTGCGAGGGCTCCTGGGAGGACCTCAAGCCCAGAATCACCACGGCTCTCGAGTCCGGGTTCGATTGCGTGGTGGTAAAACAAGAAGACGTCGACAAAGTCAGAAAGCTGGGCGAGATAAAAGTGGTCTCCTTCGGGACAGAGAGGGATAAAGAAGACATACTCGTAATAGGCCACGGTGGCGAGGGCGACGGCTCGGTTCCCCTGCCCGAGGACTTCGGTGCCTCTCTGGACATCAGCCTCGCACGGGCAACCGAGGGGACGGTCGCCGGCTACGTCGAGATCAAGAACAAGAGGTACGAGCAGTTCGCGGTGGAGCTTGGAAAGAACGTCGACTACCTGGTGGTCGTCGGAACCGACTGGAAGGTGATCCCCCTCGAGAACATGATCGCAGGCCTACAGGGCGAAAAAGTCAAGATAATAAGCGGTGTCAAGACCGCCGAGGAGGCCGACGTCGACCTCGCCACCTTGGAGAAGGGAGCCGACGGGATCCTTCTCGACACATCGGACCTCTCGGAGATCAAGAGGGTTCAAAAGGCGGCGGAGAAGGCCGGGATGGCGAAGCTCGATCTGGTCTCCGCCAAGATCACAGATATCAGGCCCGTCGGGATGGGAGATCGGGTCTGCGTCGACACATGCACCATGATGAGTCCGGGTGAGGGGATGCTCGTCGGGTCCCAGTCGAAGGCCGCTTTCCTGGTCCACAGCGAGTCCGAGGAGAGCTCTTACGTCGCAGCACGCCCCTTCAGGGTCAACGCGGGAGCCGTCCACGCCTACGTCAAGGTCGGTGACAAAACCAGGTACCTCTCGGAGCTGAAGGCCGGCGACGAGGTCACGATCGTCGATAAGGAGGGCGAAACCCAGACCGCCATCATCGGCAGGGTGAAGATCGAGAAGAGACCTCTGATGCTGATCGAGGCCGAGGTGGACGGCGAGAAGATGAGCACCCTTCTCCAGAACGCCGAGACGATCAAGCTGGTCGGCGAGGACGGGGTGCCAAAGTCGGTCACTGACCTCGAGGTGGGGGACAAGGTCCTGGTCCACTTCGAGGGGAAGGCCCGCCACTTCGGAATGAGCATCGAGGAGAGCATCCTCGAGAGATGAGCCTCTCGGGAACGGCGAGGAGCTCGGAGGCGGAATCGATATCGATATCATGGAAATGGTGACCCCGAAGATGGATAACAGGAATCTCGATAGGAGGAAGCTCGTTTTCGAAACTCTGGAGATCGAGGCCCCGGCGGTGGTGGCCGCCTTGAGCGGAGAAGAGGCGGTCAGAAACGCCGGTGTTGCGGAACGTCTCGGAGCAGACCTGGTAGAGGTGAGGCTCGACCTCCTCCCCAAAGATCCCATAAGGATCATCAGAGAGGTGCGAGAGGCGACGTCCCTACCCATAATCGCCACTAACAGGATGACCCAGGAGGGCGGCCAGTTCCATGGAAGCGAGTCCGAGAGGATCGAGATCCTGGCGGAGGCCTCGACCTTGGCGGATCTTGTGGACGTGGAGCTCCGGGCCGAGGGGCGCGACCGTCTGATGGAGATCGCAGAAAGGCCAGTGATAATTTCCTATCACGACTTCGAAGGGATGCCCCCTCTTGAAGAGCTCAGATCAATGCTGGAGGAGATCTTCGAGGCCGGAGCCGAGATCGCAAAGCTCGCCCTGACCCCCGCCTCCCTGGAAGATTGCCTCGATCTTCTGAAGCTCCTTTCGGAGACGGAGGGCCCTCTCTCTTTGATGGGGATGGGGAATGTTGGGAAGCACCTTCGGGCGGTGGCCCCGATATACGGCTCGGTCCTAACTTACGGCTACATCGGAAGCGCAACCGCTCCCGGCCAGATATCGGTGAAAGCTCTCAGAGAGGTTCTGGACGTGCTTATGGGCGAAAATCGTTAAAATCCCACCAGAGCCGCCGATCCCGATCGGAGCTTTTTTCCTTTTGGGGTTGAACGCGGCTGGGCGGGGTTCACCAGATCCGTTGGTGTTGCTATCCCTTTTTTGTAAAATATTTGCCCAAAATCCGATCCTATTTCTCACTAAATCATCAGAAATCTTGACCGTCTTTTTGTAAAATGATTGTTCCTGATCACATCTTCTGTCCAGCGCCTGAGATGAAATGTGAGTCATTTCTTTGTAAAATGTTTCTTATCAATTTGAACTTTCAACCATGTGTAAGTCATATTTGGTCGATTTAAATGCTAAGATGTCCTGACATAAGATGACATAGAACCCACAAGGTTTATATCAAGCAATTGACCTGGTATACCGCGCGGATATTTGTCAGAGAGAGGTGAGAAGATGGATAAGATGGAAGGCAGTTTTGCCGTCGAGGACATGCAGAATGTCCAGATCAACATCGGCGAGATCGTGAAGGAGGCGGAGGAGTGGGACCAACCCATGGGCCCGTCCCCCTGTCCGAGCATCGCCACGCTTAGGGACTGGGATTTCAAGCTCATAAACAGGTACAGAGTATTTTACTCCCCCATCTGTGACCGGTGCACCCTCTGTACCTACGGTCCCTGCGATCTGACCGGAGACAAAAGGGGTGCCTGCGGCATAGACCAGGCAGCTCAGCAGGGCAGGATCGTCCTCCTGGCGGTTCTCATTGGCTGCACAGCCCACTGTGCTCACGGCCGCCACCTCTACCACTGGACTCTGGAAAAGTTTGGAGATATGCCCTTCAAGATGGGCGACGAGATCCTGGTGGACGCACCTCTTACGAGGACCGTAACAGGAATGAAGCCAAAAACTCTCAAAGAGTTCGGTCCAGTCCTCAGCTACATCGAAGAGGAGGTCGCGCAGCTTCTGGCCTGTTGCCACACCGGTCAGGAAGGAAACTACAGGGACTTCGAGTCGAAGGCCCTCCACGCTGGGATGCTCGACTCCCTGGGCAAAGAGGTCTCGGATATGATCCAGATCATCGCCTACGACATGCCGAGAGGCGACGAGGACGCTCCCCTGATAGAGTGCGGCATGGGAACCCTCGACAAGGACAAGGCGATCTTGATCACCTACGGCCACAACCTGGCGGGCTCTGCAGAGGCTATGTTCTACACCGAGGACAATGACCTCTGGGGCAAGGTCGACATCGGCGGCGTATGCTGCACCGCCATCGACAACACCAGGATCGGCGAGGGTCTCGGCTACCCTGAAATTATTAGAGATAAATACAGGATGGTTGGGGCCAAGGGCAAGGTCGCAGGAGCCATGGGATGGTGGAGGAAGATGGTCGAGGCCGACGTCATGGACTGCGTCATGGTCGACGAACAGTGCATCTTCACCAACGCCCTCCAGGAGTGCCAAGAGAAGAAGGTGCCCCTGATCGCCACCAACGAGAAGATCATGCTCGGCCTGCCCGACAGGACGAACGATCCCGTCGACGAGATCGTCGACGATCTGGTGAACTTCAGGATGCCCGGCGTCGTCGTCCTCGATCCGATCAAGGCCGGTGAGGTCGGCGTAAAGACGGCGATCGCCGTCAAGCCGAAGCGTGCTGATGAGCGGAAGAAGGCTTTCATCACCGAGGAGGAGTTCAAGAAGTACGCCGAGTCCTGTACCTACTGCCACACCTGTCAGTTCGTCTGCCCGCCCCACATCAAGATAGGCGACGTGGTCCAGGAGGCTTCCAAGGGCAACCTCGAGCCCCTCAGCTCAACCTATGAGATCTGTGTGGGATGCCGAAGGTGTGAAGGTGTTTGTCCCCAGGATATACCGATCCTCAGCCTCTACGCCTATGCCAACCAGGAGTACATAAAAAACCAGAAGTTCAAGATGAGGGCCGGAAGAGGTCCCGTCAAGGACACGGAGATCAGGCGTGTTGGAGCGCCACTGGTTCTTGGAACGATCCCGGGCGTCATCGCCATCATCGGATGCGCAAACTACCCGAACGGGACGAAGGAGTGCTACGACATCGCCCGCGAGTTCGTCGACAGAGGGTTCATCGTAACCACCACCGGCTGCATGGCGATGGACATGTCCCTCTACACCGACGAGGACGGCAAGACGATCTGGGAGCAGTTCCCTGGCGGCTTCGATGGCAGAAACATCTGCAACATCGGTAGCTGTGTCTCCAACGCCCACATCCACGGAGCTGCCATCAAAGTGGCGACGATCTTCGCCGGCAGGAACGAGAGAGGCAACTACGACGACATCGCCGACTACATCCTGAGCAAGGTCGGAGCCTGCGGCGTCGCCTGGGGTGCCATGTCTCAGAAGGCAGCCTCCATCGCCACCGGGTTCAACAGGCTTGGAGTTCCTGCGGTCGTCCAGCCTCACAGCGTCATGTACCGCCGTGCATTCCTCGGCAGGACTGACAAGAAGGAGGACTGGGAGATCATCGACGCTAGAGACGGCTCCAAGGTCTACTGCGAGCCAGCGCCAGAGCACCTCCTCTACGTCGCCGAGACGAAGGAAGAGGCGATGCTGATGATGGCCAAGCTCTGCTTCAGACCCAGCGACAACAGCCAGGGCAGGATGATCAAGCTGACTCACTACTGCGACATATCGATGAAGTACTTCGGCTGCATGCCCCCAGACTGGCCGATCTACGTCCGGCACGGCTCAGACCTTCCCCTCAAGTGGAAGGAAAATATGATGAAGGAGCTGGAATCGAAGTACGGCTGGGAGATCGACTGGAAGAGGAAGGCGATCCTCAGCGGTCCCATCAGAAAGGTGGACGTCAGCTTCGACCCCACGAACATCGAGAGAAAGATCAGGGTTAAGAAGTGAGGAGGCGATAGAAATGGCAGTCGACACTACCAAGAATGCGGTTCCCTTTGAGATGGCCCAGATTCCAGGGCCGGAGATGGCCAAGGCCTACAACACCAAGGTCATAGGTGCCATCATAAAGAAGGCGAAGAGACCTCTTCTCGTCGTTGGCGCAGAGTTCTTCGAGGACCCCGTGATGTTCGACAAGGCGATCGAGATCGGAAAGACTGGAGTTCCGATCGCGGCAACCGCCCATTCCATCAAGGGCTTCGTCGAGAGGGACTACACCGATAACGTGACGATGATCGGCCTTCACCCGCTGACCAACTACCTGCGGTTCAAGGACTGGCAGGGTCTGGACGGCAAAGGCCAGTACGACGTCGTGATCTTCACTGGTATCTTCTACAAGTTCGCCAGCGCCATGTTCTCTGCGCTCAAGAACTTCAACAGGGATATCAAGAGGGTCTCGATCGACAGATATTACCACGTCAACGCCGACATGACCTTCGGAAACCTGGCATTCGATCCAGAGAAGTACCACGAGGCTGTGGACGAGGTAATCGCAACGCTGAAAAAGTGACCTCCTCCCATCCCTTTTTATTTTTGGGGATGACGATCTGACGGTTCATCTACGAGGGGGAACTCGTCAATAAATTATGATGATCGAGCTCGTCGGGTCCGGATATTCCGGATTTGAGCTCTGTATGGCAGCGGAGGTGGGCGGAGATGGGCGGGGTTAAGCCCTAAAGGTCCAGCTTCTGAGCCTTCGGCTCGACGTGGCCAGAAACGATGTGAAGACCGACGCTATGGAGGGTGATTGCTTGACCTCTTTTGCCCTCTGGTTTGACGTGGCCGCGTGAAATGGAGAGGGATCGCTTGACCTCCTTCGCCCTCTCTCCGACTTCCATGCATTCGAACGAAGATCTGGTGGACGGATCTGTTGATGGGTCGGTTCGGCCCTTTTGCAGCAATGCGATAATATTTAGTTTGTCTTGATATTGAGACGAAATCTCGGAACGAAAGACCGAATAGATGATCGATGCACCTTCTCAAATTCAAATTCATCTTCTAGGACGGAGTTGTAGAAATGGCAGAAGAAATCGAACTGGACATGTCCCCTATGTACGAGGGGGAGCGGATCAGGAAAGGCGACATCTGGGTAGAGATGGGCGGTCCCAAGGCGGACGGCTTTGAGCTCTCTATTGCCGCA
>Ga0209121_10004151_pt1 | contig 13633 bp, 11 predicted proteins | sample Cruoilmetagenom3_FD_187292 | JGI IMG/M metagenome (GOLD analysis project Ga0209121, IMG submission 187292) | Oil polluted marine microbial communities from Coal Oil Point, Santa Barbara, California, USA - Sample 3 (SPAdes) (version 2) | ecosystem: Environmental > Aquatic > Marine > Oil seeps ... | reverse complement strand
CTCCTTTCTTGTTACTGCAAAACGGAATAGATTTATCTGTTACTCTTAATTTGGAAACTATTTAACATATTGCTTATCTAAATAATCACCATCACCTTAATCCTCTCCCTGCCTACGCTAAAGCTTTGGCAGGTAGGCCATTAAGGGAGAGGAAGTTAGGGGGAATAATCACGAATTACACTAATAAAGAATACTGTCATCCTGAATTTATTTCAGGATCTGGTATGAGATGCTGAACCAAGTCCAGCATGACAAAATTGGATTTACAATTTACAATTTACTATTTACGATTTTCAACTGTGTCATTGCGAATGAAGTGAAGCAATCCCACTAGAGTAAATTTAGATTAATTCGCCTGCTTGTGCATTACACACAGACAGGTCGTTCCACTCCAAGCAATGACATTTATTGGTTTAGTGAAACTGGTAAGTATGTATATGCCTATCTGCTAATTATTCACCATATTTCCTTGACAAAATGAATAATATATAGAATTATTTCCTTATAATAAAGAAAGATATCCTAAAATCACTTATAGTGGAATTTTATATATGGAAATTGCCCGAGGTTATATGTAGAGATATTACATTACCTTCCGATTCCAATAAGATAATCTCTATTGTAGGTCCGAGAAGAATAGGAAAAACTAAACTTCTTAAAAAACATCATCATTCCATTATAAAAACGGAATTTACGGAAAAGAAGGTTTATTTGATAGACAATGGCTTTTTAAAATCAATTAGAGTAATGGGAAGGGAAGATTTTGGAATATTACTTGAGAATATGGTTTTTCACGAACTTTCAGATAAATATGACAATATTGTCTATTTTAGAGGGGGAAAAGAATGTGATTTCGTGCTTAATAATAATATTGTTTTACAAGTCTGCTATGATCTAAGCAATCCGGAAACTGCCAAAAGAGAAGTAAAAGGTTTAAAAGAAGCATGCAAATATTTTGGTAAGAATAAGGGTTATATTATAACCTATGATGAAAAATATCATATCAATGAAAATGGTATAGATATATTTGTATTACCAGCATATGATTTAGCAGTAACAGGTTCTTTAGAATGACCAATTATTTACCTTAATCCCTGAAATTATCTTCCTTGCCCTTGACATTTATGCCTGATTGCTATACGATAATATCGTATAGGATTAGGCAATTGTATGCGATAATGTCGTATAGGTAGTTTATGGAAATTACAGAAGAATTATTTAGACAAAACCCATGGTGGGAAGAAGAATATTCCTTTGATTTCAAAGAGAGGGAAATCTATTTTAACATATTAAAAAAGCAACTCAAAAGAAAGGATATCACTTTTATAGTCGGTCTCAGAAGGGTAGGTAAAACAACTATATTTAAAATGCTAATAAAATATTTGTTATCAATTTATTCTCCAAAGAATATTCTCTATATAACATTAGATTCATATAATTTATCCGATTACTCCATTCATAATATTATTGAAGCGTATAGAAAAGAGCATAAGCTTAAAAGAAAAGAAAAAATATTTGTGTTCTTAGATGAAATTACATATAAGAAAGATTTTGCACAAGAATTAAAAAATATATATGATCTGGAAAATATAAAAGTATTTGCAAGTTCATCGTCATCAAAACTAATTAATGATCAAAAAGCATATTTAACTGGTAGAGCAAGAACAATTGAAATTTTACCACTCGATTTTAATGAATTTCTGTTATTTAAAAATATCAAAATAGAAAAATCAGAAAGGTATTTAATCGATAGATATTTTGAAGATTATCTTTATTATGGAGGAATGCCGGAATATGTTCTTACAGAAGATATTAATTATATTTATTCCTTGTTAGATGATATAATTTATAAAGATATTGTAGTTATTCATGGATTAAAAGATGTTAGACTTGTAAAAGATTATTTTAAAATACTTATGGAACGCTCAGGTAAACAATTAAGCCTTAATAAAATTGCAAAGATTATGAACATTAGTGTAGATACAGCTCGAAGATATTTTAGTTACTTTATAAATGCTTTTCTTATATATCCAATTGAACGTTGTGGTAAATTAAATGAAAGATTAAGAGCATCTAAAAAGATATATGCAGCTGATATAGGAATAAGGAATATGGTTACAGGATTTAGGGATAAAGGCGCAATATTCGAGAATCTTGTGTTTTTAAAAATAAAAGGTAGAAACCCATGTTATGTATATAGAGATGGAATAGAAATAGATTTTAAAGTAGATGATACATTGATAGAGGTTAAATACAAAATGGAGATGAATGAAAAACAGCTGGATTTATTTAACAAATTTAATGCAAAGAAAAAAATACTTATAGATAGTATAGATGACTATCTACAATTTAAAATATAATTTGTTTTCTTTTTGTTTCATTAACCAAATTGGTAAAAGGCTTTAAAGAATGAAGAATAAGAATGAAATTTCTCATTTTGTTATTAAATTATCAAATCATATATGTCCAAAAATATAGAAATAAATATGAAATAGCAATTTTAAAATTATTTTGATTGGAATAAAAGAAAAGGGTTCAAAATATTGAACCCTTACTTTCGTAATATAAAATTATTTCTACTCTTTTCCTTTTAACGATTCGGTATTTTCCGAAATACGGAAAATTACTATTATTATTTCGAGCCATACTCTTAAAATAATTACATATATGAGAAATATAAGTGGTGAAAAAATAAGTGCAACAATACCTATAACTACAGATTGGCTAAATGCACTTATAATAATTACGATTGTAGCAAGACCGGTTACAATCATTCCTAAAATGTAAATAAATTTGATAATTTTAGTTGTAATGAATTCTGTAAATGAAAAATCAAACAGTTGTGTAAAAAATCCTTTTTCCATGTTATTCCTCCTTTCAAGGTAATTACAATTTTTATTATATATATAATAAAAGAAAATGAAGAATTTTACAACTATATAAATATTGCGGGTTCCGAGATAGAGAGGGAGAGAGAACAATAAAAGTGAATTGTGAATGTGTCATCCTGAATCCTGATCTGCATCAGGACAGGTCTATTTCAGGATCTGGTATGAGATGCTGAATCAAGTCCAGCATGACAGAAAAGGAGGTGATAAGGGCGAGGAAACAATTATTGCTTTAATTACATGAATTTGGAGAAATAGACATCAGACGCCAGACTTCAGACTTCAGCCGAAAAAGGAAGGGAGATAACGACGAATTTCACAAAGGGAGAAGGGAAATACTTTTTATCTTTATTACACAAAGAGAAAGAGGACAGATACAGGGGTCTGCCCTCTTAAATAATAGTATTATTTATTCAAGAATGATTTTAACGAATTCATCTTCATCTTCGATATCCACAAGTGTATATGGAGCCATATTATCCAGATTGTTTATTATTTCATTTATTTCATCACTTTTTAAAAGTTCTGTTATATCTACTCCTTTATCATTCATCTTATCCTGTGCATGTTTTGGGATTGCAGAAGAGAACTTTGTTCCGATTTTTATGGCAGCTTTTACAATACCCAAAGGGATACGAATATTAACATTTTCTTTTCTATCTTCATCTTTGGATTTAACAATAACCTTAAGCCAGTGTGATTTTCCTCCCGTTGAACCATTAGAGGTTGATTTGTTTTCATTTAAAGCATTGATAAGCCTTGCCCCTTCATCTGTTCCTATTTTCCCTGATTCTACCATATCCAATATTCTTTTAATTTCATCTTCCATGATATACCTCCTTAGTTAGTTATTCCTTTTCGTCTTCTTGAAAATTTAACAAAATCAATTAGTTTCACAACACCGATAGCTACCAAAATAATTGGCCAGTTCCTACTAAAATCAAGATTAAATGGAATGTAGTTTAAATTTGATGCCCATATTGCAAGCCCCACTATGATGAATAAGATTCCCCATAAAATCCTTTTCTGCATTTTTACCTCCTTTTTGTTTGCTTTATAATTTCTTCTATACTAATTTTATCATTCTCAAGATCATCAAGCATTTTATTAATGTCTTTTATGAATTTCTGTGATTCAAGACCGAGAATGTTTATCAATTCATCTAATTTCTTTTTAACGGTAGGGTATGATATATTCAGATGTCTCTCCACCTCCTTAATATTGCCTCTTGCGACTAAAAATATTTTCAAAAATGTCATCATATTATCATCTAATATTAATAAATCAGGTATATTGAATTTTCCCTGGATTTTGACATTACAATTTAAGCAGGAAAGTTCCGAAATTATTAACTGTTCTTTGCATATAGGACATATCCTTTGTAATGTGTTATTCATTATTCCTCCAGGTTTAATGTTACTGTTAATAATATTAATATAATTATGGATATTGTCAACCCCATAAGTTAATATTATTAATATTATTAATTAATATATTGATATTATTAAAGTGTGGATAGTTGGTAATTTATAAAGGTTATTTTACTTGCTTAATAAAATTTCGGATTATCAGGGAAAAAGTAGTATATTATATAAAATGTTTATAATATATCAAGAGTGTTTAACATTAATTATGGATTAATAATATAAAAGGTGATTAAAAATCACGCACTTGTACATTATCGTATCAAAACTGTCTTTATTGTTTGAGATTTATTGCCGGATTTAATTCTAATAAAGTAAATACCGTTCTTTACATTTTTACATTTAGAGTCAATTCCTTTCCAAATAATCTTATGATATCCTGATGAAACATACTCATTGACAAGTCTGTTTATCAATTGTCCGCTCATATTATATATATTAATAACAACTTTACTATTTTTTATTACACTGTATTCAATATTTATTTCCTTATTGAATATATTCGTATTTTTGATTCTAATCCCGAATTCAATATCTCTATATTTATGTGCTATTTTACTATTGCCAATTGCAATACCCTGGTATGGTTTCACATTAAAGAAATTCATAATTTTTAATGCAAGTGTATCTTTAACAGATATTCCACCAGAATTTTCGAGTCCACCGAATTCAAAAGATAATCCAACGGTTTTATAATCACCAGCGTCATTTGCAACTCCACAACAATATGACGGGGAAGAATTGCTGAATATTGAAATGCTACTGTCTATAGGAGCAATCCGATCAATCAAATTATTTTCGCCTATATAAGAAAAACTCATACCATCTGTAAAAGTAGTATTAACACCTTGAATTATTGAAAGATCTCCATAGCCATCCATTTGAGGTGAAATGCCAAACATATTATTAAAATTGAATCCATAATTATAGAAAGGATCCCTGCACCAGATGTCTCCTCCTTCTATATATAAATTACCTTTGTTGTTTTTGCACCAATCATATATTATTGATCCATATCCTGATGCCAAATCTAAAACCGTATTGTTACTCGAAATGCCAGCGAATATAAATATTGATTTATATTTTATTAAATTACAAATGTAATCCTCAAAGTTTATTGAATAATCCCCGTTATGTCCAAGATTTATAAGTGCTGAATCCATTATATAACCTGAACTATGATTGGAATCCACATCAAAAATAATATAATCTTTATATCCTGCATATAGTGTGACTGTATCATTAAATGTTGCAACATTATCTCCACTTATTGTGTAATTTATTAAAATATGAGCACCAAAATCAATACTATCTGATGATACTGCCGATAAAATATCACTTGTGTTTTGTGTTATATTTCCTGTGTCTATATCCCCATATAATGTAGTACTGTCATTGATTACGATACCCTCAGCATCTGTTGAAAACAAAAGATTTACATTTTTGGCAATTTCATTACCACAGTTTTTTATTGTAAATATCAGATTAACTTGTTCTCCTTTATCCCACTTATTGTCAGCATTTCCTGTTACTTCATCATTAATTTCTGCTGACTCAAATAATATTGATGGAGAGGAAGTTAATACGGAAAATTTATCATTCCATACATTATTTAAAGAGTCCTTAATATTTAAAATAAACTGTATTATATGATTGTTAGGGATATTATTGCTTACTGAAAATGTATATGAATCAGTGCTTTGTATCGAATCACCTGCATTTATAATCCCAAAGAAAATAGAATCACTTGTAATATTTACAAATGTATCATTTGAACTGAACAAAGCAAAGACATTGTTTGCATTTAATATTCCGTAGTTTTTTAGTGTTACACTGAGATTTATAGATTCACCTGGATTGATTGAGCCATTACCATTATCATCACCTATGATATGTGAATTGAGATAACCAATGTATGCCTTATCATTTAATTTGACATGAATTGTTTCTTCTACCGGATAGTAATTATTTGATGTTACTGTAAGTAAATAGTTTCCTGTTGAATCTATCTGTGGATTAAAAGATATATTTCCCGATATATCTGTTAATCCTCTTATATAGAATATTGAGTCCTTCATCATACATACTCTTGCCTTGTTTATACTGGAATTGTTAAATTTGTCTTTTACTTCGATATTTATTGAACCGGAACCTATAAAATAATACTTGGGAAATATCAAATTCAAATAACCTATTTCATTTGTGAAGGGATGTATTTCAGGATCACCAAATGTATATTTTTCATATAATGATCTACGCATATGTATATTCTGTGTAGATTTACTTGAAATGAAAGGGGCAAAATAATCTCTTGTTAATGCTATTGCTTCTCCATGAGTATTTATATGATTTTTCATAATTTCATAGAAATATAATGTATCAATTGCATCTGTATTAAATACTGGTGTCCCTCCAAAAGCGATTCTTGAATTATATAAAGCAATAATACCTGCTCCATTCGGATTGTTTATTACATGTTCAGCAAAGCAATCATTATCTCCACCACCATAATCTGCTGCTCCACATAAACAAGCTCCTGAGAAATAAATACCTAACTTGTTTTTATTCGTAAGACTATCTATATCAGCATAATATGTAACTATCTCTCCGCTAGAATTCAATATACCCATTTGATTACCATGAGCATCATGATGAATAAAAGATGCGCCAATATTTAAAGCATTATATATAGCATTTCTATTTAATGTACCATTAATTTCACAGAATTTATATTTAGTCCATGAAAGAGGAGAAATCCCTTCTATAACATCATTTACATAATTCCAACATCCTGGTAGTATAATTGAAGTTATATAACCTTGAGAGCTGCTCTTTTCGTATGAAATAGATTTATTAACAAATGTCTGTGCTTGAATTATGTTTTTAAATGGGGCTCTACCTACATATACATCCGAATACATATCAACGCTATCTGAGTCCTCACCATATAATCCATTCTCATTATAATCCCAATTTCCATCTAAATTACTAAAATAAAGATTGGAAGGAATAAAAGAATCAAAAATATATGGTGGTACCATATCACACATTAAATTCCTCCTGGGTACGACTTCTTCTCCATGCTCATAATCATATTGTCCTCCCATAACAACATACATTGTTCCCCATATATTGTGAGCATCTTTTATGAAATTTCTTATCTTGTCAGGGTTGTCTATCCCGGGATAATTAGCATATATAAAATCAAGTGTTACAGTTTTAGCAGGAATTCCTTTTTGTGTTTTCCAGTTTATAAGTGGTTCCATGTATGATACAAATTCAGATGTTGTAATTATTACATAATCTATTGTATCCGGATTAAGTGCCTTTGATCTGAAGAGAATTCTTTTAATCGGTTGAAATGAACTGATATCTTCAGGATTTACAACTATCCTTGATATAATATCCTTTGTGCTGTTGATTACATTCTTATGTTCTTCTCTTATCATTTCGGGATTGTTGTCATATTTGATATTAAATGTAATACTATTTGCAAATCTCAGCATACCTGATAAACCGGTATACTGCACTGGATATATAATAATATTAGCTATATTAAATCCATCCTTACTCCCCTGACCGGTAAATTCTAAATAATTCTTAGGGAAAAGGTTATTGGATTCATATACTTCTTTGACAGGAATAATTTCGACGGCTTCTTCCTTTGACTTGATATATGGTTTACATGCCGGCTGTATTAAATAATTCCCCTCTAAATCCGTTGTTTGAACATTTATAATTATTACATCTTTTACTTTGGCTCCTTGAGGTAACAATATTTTTGCAGGCATAATTGGTAACATAGGATATCCCGGTTTGTTATAGTGAATACAACCTTTTAAATCTATCATATCATTACCATTGTACTTATAAAATCTAATATCACTTTGATTAAAATACACCGTTTTCTGTAAGTTAAACGAGTATATAATTCCTGAAAAGATAAACAATAATATAATAAATAATATTCTTTTCATAATTCATCTCCCTTACTTTACCAGAACCAGTTTTCCGGATTTTTTATATTTATTATCAACTGTTTTTACTTGATAAAAATATACACCACTTGTGAATATTTTGCTTGATATATCCCAATATTCTATACTATAATCTACATTACTTCTATGCTTGATTTTGTCTATTACTTTTCCTGAAAGGTTATATATTGATATATTGCAGTTTTTAGGTAAACCTTTAAACATTATACATCTTTTTTTCCCATTGGAATCCTTTAAAGAATGAAGTGAAAATATTGTCGGTATAACGGTAACTTTATCCAGTCTTGATTGTTTATAAATATTAATTCCAAGAACTCCTTTTGTGAATGTTATATTGTAACTGTTACCAGATGACGGAACAGGACATGATGTGTTATATATAAACCATTCCTCTCCTTCTTCAGGTTTATTTGTTTGTATCATAGGTGCAATTATATTGTTCGGCAACGGGGGTACTGCTTCCGGATGATAATTAAAGCATATAATTACTCCGTCTATGTACATCATTCTCCAATTGTTATTTACAGTGTCTGAATAAAATGCATATATACCCTGACCTCCTCCTGCTGTACTGTCTCTTTTTCCAAATCTCCAGCCAAAATCCCAATATGGTGAGTAGGGTATATCTGTGCCATTTATTATGTCATATATAGTACATGTTAGAGCGCTATCATTTTCTGATGCGATATATACTCTATGCCAGGTTATTCTATAGCTACCACCATTATAATAAGGATGAGTGTTGATATGTGTATAGTTACTCGAATTATATATTGTAGAATCTATTATTACAAGATTGTCCGTATTGTATGGATTACCAATATCATTAAGCATTATGCTGTCTACTCTGTTTATTTCAGGTGATACTATTATTGAGTCTATACTAATAATTCCACCGAATATAGGGCAAGATACAGTAGAAATACTTTGCCAAACAAATGAAGCCCCTGATTCAATTGAATTTGTGTTAATGTTTAGCAATATGGGATTACCTAATGTATCCTCAGGTATATATTTACATTCGATAGTGTCAATATAAAATCTGTATATTGGTGTATTTGTTATTGGATCCTTTAGTATACTGCCAAATCTAAGATGATAAATTGTAGAATCGTCAAGTATATCATTAACTAAAGGAATTGCTGAAATGTATACTATACCGCTTGAATCTAACATGGCATTTCCATTGTCAAATGAAATAGTAGAATACGGATCAGTCTGGAAGTTTTGCTGGTTTGCAGGTATTACACCTACCATATTCCCTAACTTAGGGGATTTATGGCTTGTTGGACAAATCCCTATTGTATCTCCTGATACACTATCAATTATATAATTCTCGTAATTTGCATCGTATGCTGTTAATGAATAATTATATGTTATATTTGAATAGGGAATATTTGTATCTGTAAACATATAACATAATCCATTATCAAATCCAAGTGTTTCTGCTCGGATTAAAATAAATGTATCACCATTTATATCGTATATGCTATCCTGTCTTAATATGCTAAAGTTGTCAATCTTATCAAAATGCGCTATTTTCTGAAAAGTTGTTGAATCCTGATATATGCTCTTCCATAGTTTATATCCTTCAAAATCATAATATCTATATGCTATATTATATGCAGGATTGGCAATGATTCTTCCTTTAAGGTTAAATGAATCGGTATGTGCAAAATTAGCAAATCTATCAGTGGAAAATTCTGCATTATTTTCCCAATACAATGTTACTTTATCCCTATTAGGAACTGCAAACAATTCAGGCGTTTCGGGTAATTGTGGTTGTGCTAACCAACCATTATTTACAATTATTTGTGCAAAATCAGCTTTTATAAAAAGATCAGTTGTATCATTACTCATAATAATTGCACAAATAATTTTTGTTGTATCTCCTGGGATAAGATTAAAAGGCCCTGAGCTAATAATAAATCTCTTATCTGCGTTTTCATATCTGTCTATATCAAATGGTATATAGGAATATTCAGGATTAGTAGGATTAATGAAACAGTGGTTATATCCGCTCATTATTTGATATCGTTCATATTTATCGGATGGATCAATAACATGTGTAAATATTTTAAATGATGTTATACCAATCGTGTCGTTTGGATTTATTACAATTGAATCATTCAAAGAATTATATGGATTAATATAATAATGAATTGTATCTATTCCATTTGATTTTGGTCCTTGTAATAACTTAAATCCTATTATACCAGGGAAATGTTGCCATCCATTAACGGGTTCATTTTGCCATTGGAAGCCTAATTCTCTCTCCATATTAAATCCGATATAGTCATTCCATATATAATTATACTCATCTCCTATATCGCAATCCGTACATATACTAACAAATGCGTTATGTAATGTATCTTTCGTACTATCGAGAATGATATCAAACTGGAAGAATAATATATCATTATTCAATTCCCATTCCCATGCATAGGTTTGCTGTATGACGCTTATTCCAATAGGTAAATTCACTTGATTGAAATGTTGAGATGTATCATAATCATTGTATGTACAATAACTATCAAGTGTTGATAATATACTGTCTTTACCTGAGTTGTTCAATAATGGCCAGTCCGTATCTGATGAAAAATATATCTTCTCGCTAGGATTAGATGGATCATTATTTGGGAATAAACCGGGTGTAAATTCAGTTCTTATAGAAAATGGTTCATAACCACATGTTACAAGTGTATCAAAAAGCAATGGGTTGGTATCATTTCTTACTCTTCCTCCCACCCACAAACCGGCACCAAAAATATATGTTTCATTCGGATAACCATGTGGCCAATAAAATCCTGATTCTGGTCCTTCTGATTTCCCGAAAATACCACTATTGGTAAGTGGCATATTCATCTGATTTAATTTCATCCATCTGAAATCCATAATTCTATTTTGCATTGTTTCCGGTTTTATTCCTATGGGTTCAATTTCGATTATAAAAAATATGAATAACAAGCAAAAGAACAATATTTTATTTTTCATTATACCTCCCTGCATTTGTTGTTATATTTTATATATTATAAATATAATAACATTTATAAATTTGAAAGTCAATAATATAAATTTATACTATTTTGGGCATTTACTGAGTATGAGTTGATATGTTAAGAAAAGTAGAGAGACCTTATCTGTAGATAAGAATCTCCCTACTTGACGGAGATGGTCGTTCATATTTGAATTATTTTTTTCGTATAGATAAATTGTCAATATATTTAAAATGCAAAATATAATTTGGCATTGAATTCGAATTTATTATATGTATAATCGGAATGGTATATTTCTTTCCTTTATTTGTTGTATTTTTGTTAGTGTTGATTTTCATTTCTATCCTCCTTTTGTGTTATTGTATATTATACGAATAATGTATTGTTGCGTTACGGGTTTAGAGATAGAGAGGGAAAGAGAACAACGGAAGGGGAGAGGGATCCACCACGAATTCTCGAATTTATAACGAATTACACTAATAATAAGAGATAGACGCCAGACACCAGACTACAGACATCAGCCGAGAAGGAGAAAGGGAGAATTAAACACGAATTCCACGAAAGGAGAAGGGAAATACTTTTTATCTTTATTACACGAATAATGAGGAATAGACGCCAGACGCCAGACGCCAGACTTCAGCCGAGAGGTGAGAGAAGAGAATCACCCTCACCTTAATCCTCTCCCCGCCTACGCTAAAGCTTTGGCGGACAGACCATCAAGGGCGAGGAAACAATTATTTCTTTTATTTCACGAATTGAGACTAATTACACGAAGAGAAAGAGGGCAGACACAGGGGTCTGCCCCTACAATTACACTAATTTACAATTTACAATTTACAATTAACGATTTACGTTCCCGTTGGTGTTGGCTTTCCCACAATAGCAATACTATTGGCTCTTGTCACTTGAAACTTGTAACTGGTTAGTATGTCCATACATATCTACCTTAAGTGAAGTGAATCTAATTGACTTGGTTTATATTTTCTGTTAATGATTATATAAAGATATAATGTATTATGAATGGAAATTTGATTAAGTATGTAAAAAAACTACAGAAATCCTCATTCAGGGATTCGGAAAACAAGATATTAGTTGAAGGTATAAATGCATTCAAACAGGCTATAAAAAACGGTCTGAAATGTAATTTCATATTTCTTGATAAAAAATATGAAAAATCCTTAATCGATATAAAATGTGAGAAATTTATAAAAGACAGTAAAACAATGGATAATATGTCATCTACAAAAACATCTTATGGTATTGAATCTGTTTTTGATATGCCAAAGATGAATTTCAATAAAAATAAGAATATTATTTTTCTTGATGAAATAAGAGATCCGGGAAATGTAGGTACACTTATAAGATCAGCTGTTGCATTTGGTATAACGAATATTTTTTTAAGTAGAAACAGTATTGACCCGTTTTCACCTAAGGTAATTAGAAGCAGTACGGGATATCTGTTTAGGACATTCATTAAAAGAGATGATTACGATATTTCATATTACAAATCATTGGGCTATCATATATATGGAACTGATCTTAATAAGAAAGGTAAAGATCTTAATAAAATAAAGACAATAAAACCTTATATTTTAATTCTGGGAAATGAGGGAAGAGGTATTTCGACAAATTACTTACATATTTTGGATGAAAACATTGTATTAAATATATCAAATAATGTTGATTCCCTTAATGTTGCGGTTGCAGGAAGTATTATTATGCATTATCTTTATAGTAATGGGTGATATATTATTTTACTTATTGATTTTATTATTAAAAAAGGAGAAATTATGAGATTTCATTTTTCAGGAGGTATTTTCTGGGGTTCAATACTAATAATAGTAGGAATATTGTTATTAATAAAGAACTATACAAACATATCAATTCCAATATTTAGAATTCTATTTGGATTATTTTTTATCTATTTAGGTTTTAATATACTTTTTGGTGGAGTTAAAAGAAGTAAGGGTTCTGATGTTATATTCAACGAAAGAGAATTCAAAGGTACCGAATTAAAGGATGAATATAATGTAGTTTTCGGAAGAGGTGTAATAGATCTTAGAGATATAGAAATAACCGACACTACAAAACATATTCAAGTTGATGTCGTATTCGGGGAAGGTATTATTAAGTTGAATAAGAATACACCGGTTTTAGTGAAACTATCTACTGCATTTGGAGCTGTTAATGCTCCGGGAAGGTCTGTTGGATTTATAGGTGACAATATTTATAAAACAGAGAGTTATAAAGAGGGAGAGAACTGTATGAAAATAAAAGCGGAAGCTGTGTTCGGACATATACAGATTGAGGTGGAATAACCACTGAAA
>Ga0209121_10004150_pt1 | contig 13635 bp, 13 predicted proteins | sample Cruoilmetagenom3_FD_187292 | JGI IMG/M metagenome (GOLD analysis project Ga0209121, IMG submission 187292) | Oil polluted marine microbial communities from Coal Oil Point, Santa Barbara, California, USA - Sample 3 (SPAdes) (version 2) | ecosystem: Environmental > Aquatic > Marine > Oil seeps ... | reverse complement strand
CCTCCTCGATGGCCTCCCGGGTGATCTCATGGAAGACCACCCGCCGTGCCTGGGAAGGCTTGATCTTTGCCGCCTCCATCAGGTGCCAGGCAATGGCCTCCCCCTCGCGGTCGGAGTCAGTGGCCAGATAGACCTCGACGGCCTTCTTGACCTCCTTCTGCAGTTCCTTCACCACCTGCCTTTTCTCGTTGGGCACGCGGTAGCGAGGCGTGAAATCGTTCTCCACGTCCACCGACATAGAGGAGCGGAGCAGATCGCGCACGTGCCCCACCGAGGCCCGCACTGTGTACCCTTTCCCCAGGAAGCGACCCACCGTGCGCGCTTTGGCCGGCGATTCGACGATCACCATTTTGGGCTTCTTCGCCAGTTCGGCCTTGGTCTTGGAGATACCGGCGTACTCGGCTGGATCGAGCCCCTCGTGGGCCGGGGTACGGCCCATCCTGAACATCTTCGTTCCACACACCGGGCATGTTCCCCGCGTGGCCGGCGTCCCGTTGCTGGTGAACACCGGCTGAGGGTCTTGCATCTCGCGCTTGGTTTTGCACTTCATACAATAGGCTTGCATACCAACCTCAGTTTTCCTCCTCTGACCCCTCACGCAGCGCCACGTAGGCTGGCTCCGGCGCAGTGTACTTGACCTGACGCTCCGCCCGTCGCTTCTCTGTCTCCTCGAAGATCACCTCCCACAAGCGGGCACGAATCCCGCGGTGGCTTGCACCCTCAACGGCACGAATCTCGGGCAGGACGCGAAAATGTATCGGGTAGGACGGATCCACTATTCGCTCTCCGTCCTCAATGCTGATGCCCAATTCAACGATACGCCTGTCCAGGTGGCGACCGGTACGCCGGTCGTCGTCGGGGATGGATCTGATGAGCACCTTGGCCTCGGGAAACATCCCACTGCAATTTTCATACAACGCACCCCACATATGCCAACCTTCTCCAGGATAGTACTTCTCAATCAACCGATACCGGACAACTTTCCGGGCTTCCCACGGCCTCTTGCGCTTGGCAATCAGCCACAGCAAAGCCGCTTCGGCCAATGAATGTGACCGCTCTAGCATCTCCTGCTGATCAGTGATCAACTTCTCCACTTCGCGTCGCTCGCGCTCAAGCAGCAGCGGGTCACGGGTCAACAGCCATCGCAACTCCACCAACCGATTCAGCAACAAGCGCGTACCGACTTCGCCTCCCTGCGCTATATCTTCCAGTTCCGAGGCATTGTCACCGCGCAACAGACGGACGTATTGTTTCACCCGTGCCACGTCCTGGGCAGAAATACGATACTGAGCCACAATGTCGGGGTCAAAAATTGTCAAATCAGTCACAGCATCCTCCTACCTAATTGGCGCAAGCGGAGCAGGCACGTCGCCGCCTGGGCGACTTCTTCATCCGTCGGCTCGAAGAGGGGCACTGGGATGTCGGATTCTGCCAGGATGCAAAAATCTCGGCGACCGGCGTTGGCCAGAATAAGCGCTCCAACGGCGGTATCCTGTTTGAAGAGACGTGCAATCACCTGCCGGAGATAGATGTGCTCGACTGCCAGCGCATGTGCGTGGGCGTCGGGATTGTCCAAGAAGAACTGCTTCACCCGTGCGGGGCTTCTGCGCAGCAATTGCCGCTCTCGCGCCAAAAGCACACGCACTTCCACCACCTCGTGCAAGAGCGCACTGGTGCCGTAGTAGCCGCCCAGGGCGATGTCCTTCAGTGATAAGGCATCCGGCCCCTGCAGTAGCCGCAGGTAGCGTACCACCCGGTCGAGATCTTCCTCGGTGATGTCGTAGTCGGCGACTAGCTGAGGGTCGAAGTCGGCCAGGCTTACAGCCATTCAGTGCGCCTATCCTCCTCCAGCCGCCTCACAATCGCCCGTACCTCCTGCTCCCGCCCTCTGGGGCAGACCAGCAGCGCGTCCTCCGTGTCCACAATCACCATCCCCTCCAGCCCTATGGTGGCAATGAGCCGCTCCTCGCCGAAGACCAGTGTGTCGCGCGTATCAATCCCCACGTGCGGGCCGACGATGATGTTCCTTTCCTCATCGGCCGGCAGCAACTCTGAGAGGCTGGCCCAACTGCCCACGTCCGACCAGCCGATGTCCACCGGGATGACCACTACATTCTCAGCCCCCTCCATCACCCCGTAGTCAATCGTCTGCCTGGCGACCTGGGGCCAGACACGGCTCAGCGTCGGCTCGTATCCAGAGGTCCCTAGCGTCGCCTCCACCTCCGCCAGTTGCACGTAGAACTCCGGCATCTGGCGTTGGAACTCCTCCAGAATGCGGTCCACGCGCCAGATGAACATGCCGCTATTCCACGAGTACTCCCCGCTCTCCACCATGTGGAGCGCCGTCTCTGGGCTTGGCTTCTCGGCGAATCGCTCAGCGCGGAAGACCGAAAAACCCTCCACCGTGCCCACGCTCTCCCCCTGCTTGATGTATCCATAGCCGGTCGAAGGAGACGAAGGGGTGATCCCCAGCGTGACCAGGTGGCCCTCTTCAGCAACCTGCGCCGCTGCTGCCAGCACCTGGCGGAAGCGTGCTGTGTCGGCGATGAAGTGATCGGCGGTGAGCACCACCATGATTGCCTCTGGATCCTGCCGATGCAGATGAATCGCACCCAACCCGATGCAAGGAGCGGTGCCACGGCCCTCCGGCTCGACGATGAAGTTGTCTGGCGGCAGTTCCGGCGCTTGCGTGGCCAATATCTTCATGTGCTCGGTACGCGTGACGACAAAAATCTGTTCCGGCTGAAGAATGGGCGCAAGCCGGTCCACTGCGTGCTCGAACATGGTACGCCCCCCGACCAACCTGAGCGACTGCTTGGGACGATCGCGGCGGCTGAGAGGCCACAGCCGCGTCCCGACCCCTCCGGCCATAATCAATACGTAGAACAATTCTGCCCTCCCAATCCGCTGACCAGCAATGAATGGGTATCCAGCATCCAGTTCCTAATCCACCACATACTCCACGCCTGCCTCGCGGGCCACAACGTACTTCATCCCACCCACCTGGCGCACCATGCCCTTCAACTCCATCAGCGCCAGCGTGCTGGTCACCTGTGCGATTGGCAGTCCCACCTGCTGCCGAAGCTCATCCACGTGAGATGGCTCGGCCGAGAGATGGGCCAACAGCGCCGCTTCCGTCTCGTCGGCCGGGAGCACCTGGCGTGCCTCCATCTGCTCGGCCACCATCGTCAGGTTCAGTTCCTCCAGGATGTCCTCCGGGCCGAGCACCACTTTGGCCCCGTCCTGAATGAGCGCGTTGGTACCGGCACTGCCGCGCATCAGGATACTGCCCGGCACAGCGAAGACGTCCCGTCCCTGCTCAGCGGCGTAGTCGGCGGTGATCAGTGCCCCACTCCGTACCCCTCCCTCGGTGACGAGCACACCCAGGCTGAGCCCGCTGATGATGCGATTGCGAGGTGGGAAATTACTCCCTTCTGGCGGTGTACCCAGTGGGTAGTCGCTTACCAGCGCCCCCTGTGCGATGATCTCCCCGGCTAACTTGCGGTGCTCCGGCGGGTAGACCCGGTCAATGCCGCAGCCTAGCACGGCGATAGTCCGTCCACCCGCCTTCAGCGCCGCCCGATGTGCCTCAGCGTCAATCCCCCGCGCCATCCCACTGACGATGGTGATACCACTACGCGCCAGTGTTGTGGCCAATCGGCGGGTCACCTCCCGCCCGTAGGCCGAAGCCCGCCGTGTGCCGACGACCGCTACCGCCCAGGCATCCTCCTCCGTCAGTGTACCCTTGACATAGAGCACAGGTGGTGGGGCGGAGATCTCGCGGAGGAGGCGGGGATAGCCGGCGCTTTCCCACGTGAGCACCTGCGCGCCAGTGGCTGCAATCCGTTCCAACTCCCGGTCCAGATCAAGCGCGGACCGGACCGCCAGCAGATTCTCCAGCGAGCGACGATCCAGACCGGCGTGGCGCAGTGCGTCGGCTGGCGCATGCCAGGCCCGTTCCGCGTCCCCGAAGTAGTCGAGCAATGCCCGTAGCCGCGTCGGGCCGATACCGCGCACGATGTTGAACCCAACCAAATAACGTAGGTCGTTCATCCCTTGTCCTACCCCAACGTGCCTGGCAGCAGGTGCACCACCATCTGCCTTGCCTCCAGGTCGAGTTTAAGCACTACGTCCTCCATCGCTGGCAGGAGCACCTCGCCCCATGGTCCTCGCACAATATAGACGTCGTTGGCTCCGGTCTCCAACACTTCGACCACCCGGCCCAGCGATTCACCGCTTTCCGTCTCCACCCTCACGCCGATGAGTTGAAAGTAGTAATACTCCCCTTCCTCAAGCGGCACGCCTTCCTCGATTGGTATCTGCACCAGTTGGCCACGCAGTTCCTCGGCCTCATTCCGGTCGTCGCAGCCGCCCAGTTTTAGCAGCAGCACTTCTTTATGACGGCGCAACTTCTCTACCGAGTAGCGCCGTGCCATTTCGGGAGCGTCTGGAGAGGCAAGATAAAAATAGGCGTGCCGCTCTAGCCGTTCGGGGTAGTTGGTGAGGATTTCGACGCGCAGCTCACCTCGTACGCCATGCGGCCGCAATATCCGCCCGACCGCTAAATAGCGGGGCTCAGGCATACGTGCTCTTCCTGAGCCCCCCACTCCCACTATCACGTTGTGTGGCAGCACTCACCTGCGCTTAGACAATTTCGAGAGTGACCCGCTTCCCCTGCTTGGCAGCGAGCACCCGGACGAGTGTGCGCATAGCGTTCGCGGTGCGTCCACCCTTGCCGATCACGCGACCCATGTCCTCAGGGCCGGCTCTCAGTTCTAGGATCACCGAGGTCTCGCCCTCGATCTCGGAGACGTGAACCTGGGACGGGTCGTCCACCAGCGACTTGGCGATGAATTCAACTAGTTCCTTCAGCGAAGCCATTGTTGCTCCTCCTTTTCTGAGGTAGTTGATGCAGATGCTATAAACGGTACGGAGACGCAGTGAAGGAGCAGAGTTCCACTGCGATGGGAAGAAGGCTACTCTTCTGTTGCCTCCCCTTCCTCACTCTCACCTCCGGCTTCAACGGGCTCTGTTTCGGGCTCTACAGTCGGTTCTTCCGCCACAGGTATTGCCGACTCCCGACGAGTCTTGGGGCTTATCTCCGGCGCAGCCTGGGCCGCTTCCTCCGCCTCGGCCAGCAATGCCTCCAGAGGCTCGCCCTGCTTAAGCCGCTCAAACCTTGCCAGTGTACCCTGCTTCTTCAACAACCGGGCCACCGGTTCAGTGAGTTGCGCCCCGACACTCAGCCAGTGCAACGCCCGGTCTTCTTTGATCGTCACTGTTTCCGGCTCAGTACGTGGGTTGTAGAAACCAATGCTCTCAATGAAACGACCATCGCGGGGGGCCCGCGCGTCGGCCACCACTACCCGATAACTGGCCTGCTTCTTAGCACCTACGCGCCGCAATCGAATTTTGACCATGCTCCTCCTGACATTGTCTTTGGTAGATTAGTAGATTGGTAAATTGGGAAACCGGTCACCTAACCGGCTGGTGCCATCGTCGGGGCCTCCGAGACCGCCGCGCTCACCCGGTAGCCCAGCCTCGATAGAAAACCCTCCTTCTTGCATGCTACCCAAACATCCCCATCAACCCCCGCATACCCTTCTTCCCCTTCCCCAGTTGCTTCACCATGCGCTGCATCTGCCAGAACTGCTTCAACAGCGCGTTCACCTCCTGCACCGTCGTGCCGCTGCCTCGGGCGATGCGCTTCTTGCGGCTGCTATCGAGAATGCGGGGGCTGCACCGTTCCTCCGGCGTCATCGAAAGGATCATCGCCTCGATGCGCTTGAACTGCCGGTCGGTGACCTCGGGCGAGATGTCATGGGCCAATCTCCCCATCCCGGGTACCAGGTCGAGAATCTGGCTCAGCGGCCCCATCGTCCTGATCTGCTGCAATTGCTCCAGGAAATCCTCCAGGTCGAAACTGGCCTCGCGCAACTTGCGCTCCAACCGCTCGGCCTGCTCCTCGTCGAAGGCGGCCTCTGTCCGCTCAATGAGCGTCAGCACATCCCCCATCCCCAGGATGCGGGAAGCCAGCCGGTCGGGATGGAAGACCTCCAGTGCGTCAGTCTTCTCACCAGTGCCTAGGAACTTGATCGGCACACCAGTGACGGCCCGCATACTGATAGCCGCCCCTCCCCGGGCATCGCCGTCCACCTTGGTCAGTATCAGCCCGGTCAGCCCGATGCGCTGGTGAAAGCCAGCCGCGATGTTCACCGCCTCCTGTCCCGTCATCGCGTCGGCCACCAGGAGTATCTCGACCGGCTTCGTCGCCTGCTTGACCGCCTCCAGTTCGGCCATCATCTCATCGTCAATCTGGAGACGGCCGGCCGTATCGAAAACGACCACGTCGCAACCTCGCCGGCGCGCTTCGCGGACACCGTTGGCACAAATTCGGGGCGGCAGAACGTGCTGCCCCTCGCTGTGCACCGGCAGTTCCAGTTGGCGGCCCAACACTTCCAATTGCGTGATGGCAGCCGGGCGATAGGTATCGCCGGCGACCATCAGGGGTAAGTGACCGCCTTGCCTCAGATGCCGGGCTAGTTTCGCCACTGTCGTCGTCTTGCCCGAGCCCTGCAACCCGACCAACATAATGACGTAGGGGGCAGCCCCTTTCAGTGCCAGCCGCCCCGGCTCGCCTAGCGTCCCAATCAGCTCCTCGTAGACGATTTTGATCACCTGCTGGGCCGGCCTGAGGCTTTTGGTGACTTCGGCGCCGACGGCCCGCTCGCGCACGCAGCCGGTGAAGTCTTTGACCACTTTGTAATGTACGTCGGCTTCCAGCAAAGCCAGGCGAATCTCGCGCAGCACCTCATCTACGTCGGCCTCGCGCAGGATACCGCGCTTGCCCAACCGCCGAAAGACGGCCTGGAGTTTGCCGGTCAGATTATCAAACATTGTATCGTGATGCGTGATGCGTGAAACGTGATCTCGCTTAGCGTTTACGTTTCACGCCTGTGAATACGTAGGGCGATTGTAACGGAAAAGCCCCGTTTCGTCAAGTTTCCTGGCTTCTGACGACCACCCGCGCGTCTACCGCCGCCATGCCTCGCTCGAACACGAGCAGCGGATTGACGTCAACCTCCACGACCTCGGGGCATTCGACCAGGAGGCGCGAAAGCGCCAGCAGCGCCTCAACGACCGCCTCCACATCCACCGGTGGCTCGCCGCGCACGCCGCGCAGCAGGCGACTTCCCCGCACCTCGGAGACCATTTCCTCGGCCTCCTCGCGGGTCAATGGGGCCAAGCGAAAGGCGACGTCCTCGAACATCTCTACGTACACCCCGCCCAGCCCGAACATCACCACCGGCCCGAAACTCGGATCGCGCTTGCCACCCAGGATCACCTCCCGCCCGCCGGAGAGCATCCGCTGCACCAGCACTCCCTCCACTCGCGCACCTGACGCGCGCTCTCCAATCCGCGCCAGGAGCGCGGCAAACTCCGCCTGCAGCGCCTCCCGACTTCCGACCCCCAGCACCACCCCACCCACGTCCGATTTGTGCGAAACATCGGGCGAGAGCACCTTGAGTGCCACCGGGTAGCCCATAGCGCCGGCAGCCACCAGCGCCCCCTCGACGTTCTCCACCACAGCCCACTCAGCCGTGGGGATGCCGAAGGCCGCGCACAGCCCCAACGCCGCGTCCGTCATCAACACACCGTCGCGGGCCAGCAGTCTCTCAACCTCGTGCGGACGGTTGGCCGGCGCAGGCGGCAGCGGGAGCAGCCGCGCCAGACGAGTGTACCGGTCGCGGGAGGCAGCCAGCGCCCGCACCGCCCCCTCAATTGCAGCGAAAGTTGGAAGTTCCACCTCCCGCTCCAGTGCCACCACCTCACTCTCCTGGGCGAAGGGGCAGAAAGCAATCGGCTTGCCCGTCTGCTGGACCAATTGTTCGATGCGGCGGGCCAACCGGCGCGAGCTCTCCGCCTCTGGGCCGGTGCTATACGTGTGCACCAACAGCAACGCGTCGGGGTTCAGCGTGCGCAGGCACTCATCGGCAATCTCCCCATAGAGGTCAAAGTTGAAGATGACGCCCAGGTCAATGGGATTGGTCAGCGCGATGACGTCGGCGCGGAAAAGGTCTCGCACCTTGCCCAGGAGACCGTCCGGGATGGGCAGGAGGTGAAATCCGTAAGCGTCGGCAACGTCGGCGGCGACGACTGCGTGTCCCCCGGAACGGGAGATGATGACGAGGTCGTTGCCCCGCACCGGCGGCAGCGCGAATCCCTGTGCCAGCGTCACCGCGTCCTGAAAACTCCTGGCGTGAGTAATACCCGCCTGTCGCAGCGCCGCGCTGACGATGCGGTCGTCGTTAGCCAGCGCCGCTGTGTGCGAAAAGGCGATGCGGGCGCTCGTCTGGCCCGTGTTGGCCTTCTGCACGATGATCGGCTTGGGCGACGAAGCGGCCAGTTCCATCAGCCGCCGGCCATCCTCAATGCTCTCCAGGTAGAGGCAGATTGTCCCCGTGCCAGGGTCACTGAGCAGATAAGTCAGGTAATCCACCTCGTCCAGGTCGGCCTTGTTGCCCATGCTGACGACTTTGTTGGCCCCTAGCCCGGCCTCGCTGAGCAGGTGCAAGTAAGTGACCGAGACCCCGCCGCTCTGCGCCAGCACTGAGACCGGGCCCAGCTTGACCACCTGCGGGTCGAGAGTAGTGAAGGGCAGACACAGCCCGTTTTCCACATTGATTGCACTGATGCAATTCGGGCCCACAAAGCGAATAGACCGGCGGCGCGCCACCTCGCAGACCTGTTCCTCCAGCCCGCGCCCCGCCTCCGAAAATTCGCTGAAGCCGCCCGACTCGATCACCGCCCGGCGGATGCCTTTCCGTCCACAGGCATCCAGCAGGCCAGGCACCGTCGCCGCCGGGGTCAGGATGACGGCCAGACCCACCCCGTCGGGCAGCGCATCCACCGACGTGAGGATGGAGATACCGTGCACCTCGCCACTCCGCAGCCCGACGGCGTAGATGTCGCCCCTGTAGCCAAACCTCAGCATATTGCGGATGATGTTGACTGCCAGATTGTCGGGCCGCTCCGAAACACCGATGACCACAACGCTATCGGGATAGAAGATTTTGCCCACTGCTTTGCCTCCCGCTGTGATTGGGCCGATTGTAGCAGAGAGTGAGCAAAATGCCAACTGGGGACTTCAGAAGTCTTGGGTTTTGTGGTACAATATAGGGTGGTACCGCCATGGAGATTGCACACCATCCCGAACTCATTCACCCGACCGCCTATGTCGCGCCGAACGCGACCATCGTCGGCGAGGTGCACATCGCCGCCGAGGCGAGCGTCTGGTTCGGTTGCGTGCTGCGGGGCGACAACGCGCCCATCATCATTGGGGCTTGCACCAACGTTCAGGACCTCACCGTCATCCACACGGACGAGGATCAACCCTGCACACTGGGTGAAGGAGTGACCATCGGCCACCGGGCCGTGCTGCACAGCGCGATCGTCGAAGATGGCGCATTGGTCGGCATCGGGGCCATCGTGCTGAACGGCGCGACCGTGGGCCGGGAGGCACTGGTCGGGGCCGGTGCGTTGGTGGCCGAGGGAATGGTCATCCCGCCCCGGCACCTGGCGTTGGGTACACCGGCACGAGTGGTGCGGGAATTGACGGACGAGGAGATCGAGCGCCTGCACACCTTTGCTGCGCACTACGTCGCACGGGCACAGGCGTTCCTGGCTGCTAGAAAGGAAGATTAGTATGTCAGTTACCGAGCTATTGCAACGCAGTGAGTTGTTTTCCGGGCTCACGCCCAAGCAAGTTGAGCAGATCGCCGCCCTGGGCCAGGAGGCTGTCTACAATGCTGGTGACGTCGTCATCCGCGAAGGCGACCCCTCCGACGAGATGTACATCATCCGCAGCGGCATGGTCGAGGTGCTGGTCTCCGGGGGTAGGATTCACGACGTGCCGGGACCGCCCCAGTTGACCTCCCTCGTCCGCCTGGGTCAGGGGCAGTTGTTCGGCGAGATGGCGCTGGTGGATCGCGGGGCCCGCTCAGCGACGATTCGCTGCGTGGAGGATGGCACCGTGCTCCACGTCATCCCCCGCCAGACATTCTGGGCTCTCTGCGACACCGACCATCACATGGGCTACATCGTGATGCGCAACATCGCCTCCGACCTGTCGTTCAAACTGCGCCACCGCAACCTGCAGGCGAGACTGGCAGGAGGTGCGCTGTGATCTACAAAGTGAGTTATGTCGTCGTCGGCAAGCCACACCCGGGCGAGATCGTCAATCTGGATACCCCGCCGCGCGTCGGTGACCTGGTGCACCTGGGCAGTGAACTGTTCGAGGTCATCGAAGTCATTGACTTGATTCCGTCACGCGGTGACTTCGCCTATCTCCACGTTACCTGCCAGCCGGTACAGGAGGCGACGTAGGACACGCCGCCAGGCAAGAGCCCCTATCAGCAGATGTGACACTCAGCCCCCGCTTCAGGCGATTCCTGTCACCTTGACAAGAGTGGGTGTTGATTGTATAATATATGCGATTGTGTGCATATATTAACGATATGAAACAGAATTCCTATCGTCAGGCGGCCCAAATTTACCATCTGCTCTCTCATCCGGCCCGGCTGCGTATACTGGACGAGCTACGGCGCAGCGAAGCATGTGTGTGTCACTTGCAGACAGTGCTAGGGCGGCCACAGGCCTACGTCTCCCAGCAGTTACGAGTGCTGCGAGAGGCCGGGGTGGTCGTGGATCGCAAAGATGGTCAGCTTGTCTACTATCGGTTGAACGATCCACAGATCACGCAGTTGCTGGAGACCGTTCTGGGGCCAGCCGGTGAGAGAACACACCCACCAGATTGCCCTTGTCCCCGGTGTGCTTGTTGCGATTCTGATGTGTCGTGTGAGTAACTTTCGGCATCGTGTGTCTGTCGGTGCAGGATTCTGGCCCGTGTAAGTGAAGACTGGCCGTGGCAGCCATTGCTGCGGCCTTATTTTGGGCCTGTAAATATGCAGTGGGTTGCATATGATTCAGATCAAAGTCTTTGGCACCACGCCGCCGTGCACCAACTCAAACTGCCAACCAGTATCCAGCACCAGGATTCGTCAGTTGACTTGTAGCACGAATCCGTGTATATTTAGTGTTGGATAGGAGAAGCCCGTGGCACAGAAACACGTCTTGGTCATAGAAAACAGCCCCAAGACTCAACAACTGCTGGCCGAATTGGTGCTTGAACCCAGCGGTTATCAGCCCATCGCAGCCCTGGATGGAGAAGAAGGACTTCGACTGGCGCTAGAGGAGCACCCCGATCTCATCATCCTCGACATGCAGTTGCCAAAGATGAGTGGACTCGAAGTGCTGGAGGCGCTACAACAGCGGGATGTAGACATCCCGGTCATCTTCGCTACTGTACACGAGTCTCCCGAAGTAGTCATGCAGGCCTTCCGGTTGGGAGCGCGCGACTACGTCATCAAGCCTTTCGGTCCTCAGGAGATGCAGGAAGCGATCCGGCGCGCCTTCACCACCACCAAAGCGCATGAAGATCGGGGTCAACTCACGCAGCAACTCCAGCGCCAACTCCAGGAATTGAACGCCGTCTATGCAATTGGGCGGTCGGTCACGTCGCTGCTGGATCTGAACCGCGTGCTCAACCGCGTGGTCGAGGCATCGGTATATATGGCGGATGCTGAAGAGGGCATGCTCCTCCTGCTAGACAGCGAGAGCGGTGAACTCTATCTGCGAGCGGCCAAGGGTGTGGACGAAAAGGTGGCGCGAAGCTTGCGCGTGCGCGTAGACGATAGCGCTGCCGGACGAGCGTTTCGAACGGACCGGCCTGTGCTTCTGACCGGCGAGCAAGCCAAGGTCACCACCGGCTACCTGGTCAAGGCACTGCTCTATCTACCACTGCGGGTTCCTGAGCGCGGGGTGATCGGCGTGCTGGGGGTGGTCAACCGCGAAATGGAGCGCTCATTCTCCGAGCGCGATATTTTCCTGCTCTCAGCCCTGGCGGATTACGCAGCTATCGCCATTGAGAATGCGCGACTTTTTGAGGCGGTTGAGGTCGAGCGGGCCAAGTTAGAGGCAGTCCTGCGAGAGGCTCAGGAAGCAATTGTCCTCGTTGACGAGGGCGACAATATCCTGCTGTGCAACACAGCAGCCCATGCCGCGCTGGATCTGACCGAGGCCGACCTGTTGCGCCGACCCATTAGCGAGGCTATCCCGCACCCATCCCTGCGTGAAATGTTAGCCCAGGCGCGCGACACAGGGAACGCAACACACAGTGAAATACCCCTGAAGGACGGGCGCACGTTCAACGCGCAACTCACACCTATCGAAGGGGTCGGCCGGGTGCTGATGATGCAGGACATCACACACCTGAAGGAATTGGATCGCATCAAGTCGGAGTTCGTCGCCACCGTCTCTCACGACCTGCGCACGCCACTGACCACCATCCAGGGCTACATCGAATTGCTGCCCCAGGTAGGACCACTGAATGCGCAACAACAGGAATTCATCCAGCGCACCCACGAAAGTATGGAGACTATCACTGAACTGATCAATGATCTCCTCGACATTGGCCGCATCGAGGCGGGATTCAACCTGGGGATGGAGCCATGCGACTTAGGACAGGTGCTAGAACAAGCGGTCAGGGATTTCCGACCGCGGGCAGAGCATAAGGGGCAAGAGCTGCGCTGGCGGCCACCCGAGGCGCTGCCGCTGGTGCAGGGCAACCCCCGTCGTCTGCGCCAGGTTATGGACAACCTGCTCGGCAATGCGGTCAAGTACACACAGGAAGGCGGCTGGATTGCCGTGAGCGCGGTTGAGGACGAAAGACACATCGTAGTACACGTAGCCGATAACGGCCTCGGTATCCATCAAGCCCAACAGCCATACATTTTCGACAAGTTCTACCGTGTGAAGTCGGACGAGACAGCAGACATCAAGGGTACGGGGCTGGGGCTGGCAATCGTCAAAGCGGTGATCGAAAAGCACAAGGGGCGGGTATGGGTAGAGAGCAGACCGGGGGTGGGAAGCGTTTTCAGTTTCGTGCTGCCTACCCTGAAAGCCTGACGCAGAGGCAGCCAAAGACTACTTCCAGCAGGGTGCTCCATCAAGAGCACCCTTTGCATTTCTAGAACAGGCGTAGGGTTTTCGTAGGGTTGGCGTAGGGTTGCCGTCAAGTCTTGCGGGGCAGAGTATGGTATTATATAAACAGTTAGGGACGGTTTCTCTTCTTCTCCTCCTTTTGGTGAGGGCCGGGGTGCGGCGACCCCGGCTCTCTGTGTGTCTAGGGCCAGTGGGCATGTCCCGCCGGCCTTTTTGCTTGGCCGGATTAGCCCACGGTGCTATAATCCCCACCCAGGAGATCGGATGAGCAGAAGCGGACGACAGATCGCGAAAGCGGCGACGCTGGTGATGGCGCTTTTCGCCTTAAGCCGTGTGTTGGGGCTGGTGCGCCAGATGGTCATCGGTGCATTGTTCGGTACCAGCGGCGATCTGGATGCTTACGTGGCCGCTAACCGTATCTCGGACACAGTCTTCCTGGTAGTCGCGGGTGGGGCAATAGGATCGGCTTTCATCCCCACCTTCGCCGGCCACCTGGCAAAGGGAGACCACGCCGGGGCCTGGCGCTTGGCCTCGGCCGTCGTCAACCTGGCGCTGATTGTGCTGACCGTCACG
>Ga0209121_10004149_pt1 | contig 13637 bp, 12 predicted proteins | sample Cruoilmetagenom3_FD_187292 | JGI IMG/M metagenome (GOLD analysis project Ga0209121, IMG submission 187292) | Oil polluted marine microbial communities from Coal Oil Point, Santa Barbara, California, USA - Sample 3 (SPAdes) (version 2) | ecosystem: Environmental > Aquatic > Marine > Oil seeps ... | reverse complement strand
CCTGACAGCCTTCACCAGCTGGTCACGGTCACCCTTGAAAGTCGATTTCGGCCCGGAAATCCGCTCACTGGCCGCCACCCGCTCTTCCTTCATACCGGAGATGATCCGGCTGGTCACTGCGGCATTGATCGTATGGATCGGCGCGCCGAGATCCAGCGCGTTCTGGCTGGTCCAGCGTCCGGTGCCCTTCTGCTGGGCTTCGTCCAGAATTACATCCACCAGCGGCAGTCCGGTTTCGGGGTCTTTGCGCTTAAGGATTTCACTGGTGATCTCAATCAGATAGGATGCCAGCGCACCCTGATTCCATTCGGTAAACAGATCACCCAGCTCATCCGCGCTGAGGCCTGCGCCGCGCCGCAGCAGATCATAGGCCTCAGCGATCAACTGCATATCGCCATATTCAATTCCATTATGCACCATCTTGACATAATGACCTGCGCCTGCCGGCCCAAGATAAGCCACGCAAGGTGCACCATCAAGCGCTTTGGCTGCCGCGGCCTCAAAGATCGGTTGAACCGCATCCCAGGCTTCCAGGTCACCGCCGGGCATGATACTAGGCCCATTCAACGCCCCTTCTTCACCACCGGAGACTCCGGTGCCAAGGTAGAGCAAGCCCTTAGCATTCAAATCCCGGGTCCTGCGAGCCGTATCTTCAAAAAAGGAGTTACCGCCATCAATCAGGATATCACCCGGTTCCAGATAGGGCTTGAGATCCCTGATCACAGCATCCACTGCCGGGCCGGCTTTGACCATCAGCATGATCCGCTTGGGGCTTTCCAGCCTTTCGGTCAATTCAGCGTAAGTATAGGTTCCGATGATCCCAGATCCCTTGGCCGGGCCCTCCAGAAATTCAATCGTCTTGCTTTCTGTGCGGTTAAAAACGGCCACAGGGAATCCCCGGCGTTGGATATTAAGCGCCAGGTTACTGCCCATCACACCCATCCCAACCACACCAAATTTAGCTTTTTCCATTTATATGCGTTCTCCACAAAGGACTTTTGGTTTTTATTGTACTCTATAGAGGTGCTCTCCGGCATTCCTGACAAGCAATGTTCCTTCATCTTCACGCCCTGCCCAGTCTTCAATAATAATGGTCGCCGGATCGCGATAACCGAGGTTGATGGCGTGGCATACCGCTTCCGGGATCCCGGTTGCAAGCGTGACTTTGATCCGGGGGATTTCAAGGCCCGTGTGCGGGTCATAGCTCCCCAGGCCTTTGACATGGGTGGAATGAGCCAGCACACCCCAGGGGTAGTCCTTGAACCGGTCCCATTGAGTCGTGAAATAATCGCAGACGTGATAACCAATTTTCTCTAAAATCGCTCCATGGGTATCACTGATCGTATGGATATGCGGCGCATAGATGATCACCTCACCGCCATCCATCGCCACGGGTTCAACCTTATACATCCCTTTGCCCCCCACCCAAAGATCCGTATACATTGGCGGCAATACAGAGAGAACGCGCTGATAGGTTCGGCCCGTGCGGATAATATGGGTTTCCTCGCTCAATGTTGATGCGCCCTCCCAGGCCTGTTCCGGCGTGCCAGTAAAAATACCCTTTACGCCATCCTTATCCAGGACATAGGCAAAGCAGGTCTTGGGTTTCTCAATCATCTCAGCCGCCCTGTCGATCATCGCTCGCACAGGCGTATATCCTTTTCCAACGATGCTGCTGCTGGTCAACAGCGCACCCAGCCAGTGGGTCAGATGGATTACTTCCGGTCCAGAGATGCCCGGGAAGAAATACTTGTTCCCACCGGAGAACCCCACTACTTCATGAGGAAATACTGGCCCAAAAATGATCAGATGGTCATAGTCAAAGATCATGCGATTGACCTTCACCACCAGGTCCTGCCGCAATTGACCGCGGGAGAGTTTAGCCATTTCCTCTTGCGTGATAAGCCCGATGGTCGCCAGGCTTTCCGGATCATCCCAGGTATGATTGAAAATCCGGCTAGAGCCAATCCAGCCATCAACAACCTCCTGACCGAACAACCTGCTTAATTCAGGCGGAGTGAGTACCGGATGAGTCCCCAATGCGACCATAAAATCCAGTTGACTGACGATGGAATTGAGAGTATCAGTTAACACCTTTAAAACCTGCGGGACTGGCATGGTTCTGGTGTTATCCGGAACAAGAACAAGAACTCTTTTTCCCTGCAGATTCAGGACTTTCAGTTGCGACTCAAGAAATGAATTGATCTCCTCTTCACTGAGGTAGTTCTCACGCTGGATATTGTCGTTTATCATAAAACCTTCTCTAAATGGTTCCTGCAGTTAATTTTCAAGATAATCCACGTGCTTTAGCCCTGTCAGCCAGCCAGGTTTCTTGCGATTCCGGAATTGATGGCTGATCTTCCTGGTCTCGGAGGGCCAGAGAAATCGCATCCTCCGGGCAATGATGCGCACAAACTCCACATCCAACACATTTTACTGCATTCACATCAGAATAGCCGTTAATGGTGACCGCGTCGAACTGGCAATAATCCAAACACGCTCCACAGCCAGTGCAGAGTTCTGTATCAACCACAGCGTAGTAGGCCGATCGAGCCACCACATTGGCGATATTAACTTCTGAGATAGCCCGCAGCAGCGAACAGCCGCAGGTGCAGCAATTACAAACGTAAAACAAATCTTCCTTGCTGTTTGAGATAGTATGAACCAAGCCAGCCTCTGCGGCTTCTTCAAGGATCGCCAACGCCCCATCCATATCCAGCGCTTCGATCTGTTCTGCACCATCAAAGGCCCCAGGTGTGTCGCTTAGTGCCAGGCAGACCTTGATTGGGTGTTCACAGGCCTGTCCCATCAGGGCTTGTTCAGTGCGGCAAACACAATCCAGAACTGCCCAGGCTTTCTTCGAGTTAATCAACTTGACGACATCATCTTCTGGAAGAATTTCAACATCCGATTTAATCGACGCATTCACGGGGATGACACGGTGGAATTGGGGTTCAACGGACAGCAGTGAAGTAAATGCTTCCTTATAATAGGCTTCGTAAACTTCCGCAAATTTCTTATCCATCCGATAAACCTGATTTTCAAAGAAACCCACCACGAAAGGAAGCAGGCCAATTTCAATCCCCTTCTCACCTCTGGCGATTTTGATCAATCCCTTATTCCCCATACTCTTGAGCATCCCACGGCTCTCAGCAGAGGAAATGCCAGCTTGCTCTGCAACATCAGTTAAAGGTTGAGGCTCCAGAGCTAAATGACAGGCAAATGCAGCTTCTTCTGGCGTGAACAAAAGTTCCAGAAGATCGAGTTCCTTCCCGTTCCTGGTTGATGGAAATCCCTGGGGGAATGAATCCAGTTTCTTGGTCAGTTTCTGATAAACCATACGGCTATTCATGAACGCCTCCTTCACATCTGCACCATGATTATAAAATAGAACCCCTACCATCAGGCAGGGGTTCTATTATTCGTCCAATAACCATGCACAACCCTTTACAACGGAGTTTTCCGCCCCAGGTCATTCGGGTTTTGGAAATCAGAGCTAATCAATCAGGCCGTAGAACAGCGGCAGTGGATCGACCGGTCCATCCACGATGGAAACTGCACTCAACAGGGCTTTCCTCGCAGGTTCCACATCTTCGGCTCTGCGGGCATGGATGACGAACATAGGCTGCCCGGCATCCACCGCCTGGCCGACTTTCACCAGCACGGAAATACCAACAGCCAGGTCAATTGGCTCGCCTTTCTTCATGCGGCCAGCGCCCAGCACTACGGATGTCTCGCCTACTGTGCGAGCAAGCACTTCTGCGACATTGCCTGAACGCGGGGCTTCCACAATTGCTTTGATGGGTGCAACAGGCAACTTCTCCGGATGGTCAACAAAGCTCACATCCCCGCCTTGAGCCTCAATCAGTTTCCGCAGGTAAACCAACCCTTCGCCGGAAGAAATGGCATTCTCAGCCATCTCACGGGCCTCGGCCTTGGTCTTTGCACGTTGCCCCAACAGCAGCATCTCACTGGCAACTTCGAGACAATGCTCCATAAAGTCTTCCGGGCCTTCTCCGCGCAGGGTGAGGATCGCTTCCTTCATTTCCAGCGCGTTCCCAACCTCCACCCCCAAAGGCTGGTTCATATCGGAAAGCAATGCTGCCACGTTCCGGCCGCTGAGCTCCCCAATCGACACCATCAGGGTAGCCAACCGGCGGGCATCCTCCAGCGTCTCCATAAATGCGCCGTTGCCAGTCTTCACGTCTAGAACAATCGCCTGTGCGCCTGCTGCAATTTTCTTGCTCATGATCGACGAAGCGATCAGGGGGATCGATTGGACTGTGCCGGTCACATCCCGCAGGGCATAGAGTTTTCCATCCGCCGGGGCAAGGTCCACACTTTGCCCGGTCAGGACCATACCCAGTGATTTAAGCTGGGACAGGAATTCATCCTTGGTGAGGTCGGTTCGAAAACCAGGGATCGATTCCAATTTATCCAGGGTACCGCCGCTGAATCCCAGGCCACGACCGGACATCTTGCCCACAGGCAGCCCACAGGCGCGCACCATCGGGACAACGGCAATCGAGGTTTTATCTCCCACGCCGCCAGAAGAATGTTTATCCACAGCGATTTCCACGACAGAGGAGAGATCCAGCGTATCGCCAGTGGCAGCCATTGCCAGGGTCAGGTTCGTTGTCTCTTCTGCGGACATTCCCCGCAACAGAACAGCCATTGCCCAAGCGGAAGCCTGATAATCAGGAATATCTCCCTGGGTGTAGCCATTGACAAAGAAGCCAATTTCGGCCTTGTTCAGCTCCTGACCATCCCGCTTTTTAATGATAATATCTACTGCTCGCATAATCACCTCCGAATTAATTTTACCTGAATAGAAAAAACCGCAAGAGCCCAGACGGTGTTCCGTCCATTTGTCCTTGCGGTTAGAATTTCAATCAGAATGCCGGCCTAATCTTTGGGTCGGACGGTGACCTTCCGGTGAGGGCCTTCACCGATGCTTTCCGTCTCAACGTTCGGATTATCTCGTAATTCCAGGTGAATGATCCGGCGCTCATTGGGGGGCAATGGCTCTAAAAACTGCCGACGGCCAGTGCCAACCACCTGCTCCGCAATTCGACGTGCTAGTTTGCGTAATTCATCTTCCCGACGCTGGCGATAATGCTGCACATCAATTTGCAGAGGCACCCACCGCCCACATTCACGGTCCACAATCAGACTGGTGATATATTGCAATGCATTGATCGTCTCAGCTTTGCGACCAATCAGAAAACTCAGGTCATTGCCTTCAATGTCAATCAAGACAGGTTGCACCCGGTTCTCATCACCATTTCCCAAGCGGACATTCACGTCCGCGTTCACTTTCATTTTCTCTAGAATGATGTTGATCGTCTCGCGGGCAATAGCCACTTCTTCAGCTTCTTCAGCAGGGTTTTCCACAACAGCTGTCTCTGCTTTGGATTTCCGCGGTTTCTTGGAAGGTGTTTTCACCGGCTTCGGACTTACCTTCTCCGAACCAGCGTTCTTGATCATCAAAGCGACCCGAGCCTGCCGGGTGCTGAGGCCAAGGAACCCTTTTTTGCCTTCATCCAAAATTTCAACATCAACGTCATCTTCAGTAAGTCCAAGATCATTGAGGCCTTTTTCAATCGCTTCTTCAACGGAAGGAGCGATCACTTCAAGCTTTGTTCTTTCTTCTGTCATAAAAACCCTCGCATCCAATTCTTGGTAAGAATAATAATATCGACTATTTCCCTTTCCGGGGCGGCCGCTTCTTCTTGGGCGTCATCGATTTGGTCCTGGAATATTTCGAAGATGACCCCTGCTTAACCGGTTCAGGTTCCGGATCGGTCACTTCCACATCTTCAATAATCACCGGTTTAGGTTTGGAAGTAGAAGGTGCTTCCTTCTTCTTTAGGAAGGGGAGAATATTGGACCAGTTCGCCCGACCCAATATTGCATATTGGATAATACCAACGGTGTTACTGACCAGGAAGTAAAGCGCTAAACCCGAAGCCAGAGAATAAGCCATGAACCCCATCAGGAGTGGCATGGTCATACTCATGGATTGATTGACCATTGCCGCCTGGTCATTTTCCGATGACGGCGGTTGAATCAATTTGGACTGTAGGAAGGTGGTCAGCACAACCAGAATAGCCAGGAATGGGATCGATAAGCCAAAAACGGTCAGACGCTCTGGCTGGCCTAAATCCATCCACAGGAACTGGTTATTCAGAGGCAGCAATTGCGCGGTGTTCACGAATTTGGGGTAGACAATCTGCTCGAGATTGAACAACTCTAGCGGAGAGGCCGCCATTGCCTTTGTCACACTTTGATACAGACCAAGGATGATTGGCAGCTGGATTATTGTCGGCAGGCAGGAACCCAAAGGATTGATACCCAATTCTTTATAGAGCTTTGACTGTTCCTGGGCTAATTTGTCCTTGTCGTTCTTATATTTTTCCTGCATCTTCTTATAACGGGGGTCTTCCTGCAGGCTCTGCATTGACTTGGTCGCTTTAAACTGCTGCACCATCAGGGGATGGGTCAGCAAGCGTATCAGGATCGTAAAAATAATGATCGAAAGACCAAAGTTCTGAACGAGTGAATTAATAAAGAGCAGTACGTTTGTAAAAGGTTGAATAATTATGGTTTGCCACATGGTGGTTTCCTCTTATTTCTCGGGGGTTGTGGACCAAAGTTGGACGCCGGTCAGGTTGAAACCAATAACCAGTTCATCACCATTGATCATTCCTGCGACCAGGAAATCACTATTTGCAACAGGCGCTTGGTAAAACTCACCATTTACGGAGGCTTGCCACTTCGTTCCCCCATCGAAGTCAAAGGTCTGCAACTGCCCTTCCTTGGTGGCTACAACAAAACCATCATCCATGGAAGAAACGCCCCCAACAACTTCACCAGACACCATTGTCTGCCAGAGAGCTTCACCGTTCTCGGTTGTCACAGCATAGATATTGCCAACAGAATCGGCAAAGATCAACTTGCCATCGGCGATAATGGATGTTCCCCAAACACTTTGATCGGCATCATAGGTCCAGACGAAGTCACCAGTGGCAGTATCCAAAGCGACCATCTTGCCATCCAGAGACCCGGCAAAAAGCAACGAGCCATCTTCACTCAATAGTGGTGCGCCGGTCACTGCACCAGCAAGCTCAGTGGACCAGATCTCTTCACCATCCAATGAAAGGGCATAGACAAAGTTGTCCATTGAACCAATATAAATGGTGTCATCCGCGATCTGAGGTTGAGCCCAGAGGTAATGACCGGTCTCAAATTTCCAGGCCAGGGCACCTTCAGCATTAATGGCATAAAGTACGCCATCATTATTGGGTGCGAAGATCATGCCATCATAAATAGCTGCCTGACCCAGATAAAATCCTTCCGCATCGGAAAAAGACCAGATTTCCGCACCGGTTGCTTTATCCAGTTTATGGAATTCCCTGGCCAAGTCGCCGATATAGACTGCATCCTCGGTGACTAATGGAGGAGCATAGAAAACGATCTGGGTACTGGCCTTATCAGGGTAAACCCAATTGACTGCACCATTGGATCCATCCAGGCTGTAAACAAAACTGGAATATGCGATAAATACATCAGTTTCATCCAGGGCTAACCCGGGTGCATCAACCACACGCGGACCTGGAACGCAGGCACTCATTAATAGAGTCAGCCCGACAAATATCATAATCAACAACAGATTGGATTTCTTCATTCTTTCTTTCTCTTCTCAAGCGAATCAGGGGACCGGGTCATAACCGCCCGGATTGAAGGGGTTACAACGCACCACCCTTTTAATCGCCATCCACCCACCCCTTATCACGCCAAATTTATAGATGGCTTGATAACCATAATGGGAACAGGTGGGATAAAATCGGCAAGTGTCTTTGGGTAAGGATGGTGAGATGATTTTTTGATATAAACGAATCAGTGCAAGTAAAATCCAGCGAGGCAGCACATCAAATCGGACCGGGAGGTCCTTTAAATTTGGATCAAGATTTGAATGATTGGGATGAGTTGCAAATTCAGTCAACTGAGATCATCTTTCATCAGCCCTGCCTGATCAAGAAGCTTTCTGATGGTATCAACCAGCAAACGATATGGTTGTTCTAAGATCGGTTTTCTCGCAATCAGGACCAAATCCTGTCCTGGTTTAATTTCCTGAAGCATTCCCTGAATTGCGGATCTAATCCGTCGTTTAGCTAAATTACGCTGGACGGCCCCCCCCACAGACCGCCCGGCAATCACAGCTATTCTGGTTTCTTCAAAACAATTCGGTAAAAAACCTAGTACGACTGATGGGCGGGCAATGGATTGACCCTTTTGCCGCACCCGTTTGATATCTTCATTTCGGGTTAAGCGTTGATTTCGGTTCACCCGGCTTCCTGTTCAGCAGAGCACCTTAATTCGTAGGATTTCATCTGCCCTGGTAAAGATTACCAGCGTGTCTTCTTAACGTGGTTATTAGCGGTCTTCGCCAATTCATACCGACCTTTGGCGCGGCGTCGTTTCAAGACTCCACGGCCGCCCTTAGTCTTCATGCGTGCTCGAAAACCATGCACCCGGACGCGATGGCGTCGCTTGGGTTGATACGTTCGTTTTGGCATTAGGAATGAGTCCTTTCTCTCTTATTTTTACTTCTGTCTAAACACTCGCGCATTAAGACTAGCGAACAATTATACCGTATGCCTATTTGTCGGTCAAACAGCTAATGTCAGCCAGCCCGCGACGGTATTGATTTTATCAGAACAAGTCAAAACGTCAAGAGAGCTGAATGTCTTCTCAGATTCCCGCAATTATTTGGCCGTCCAATCCATTCCGCTTTGCGTTTTCCCCAGCGATCTTCACCCGTGTAACTTCATTCCAGCGATCGACCTCGGATTGAGCAAATACCCTGATGTAGTTGCTGGTGAGGCCAGACAGCCGCCAGCTACCATTCTCCAGAGGCTCGCTCGATTCCCACAGAACATCCAAGTTTTCACCAACGAATTGGTTTCGATAAGTATTCCCTAGTTCATGAAAAACCTGCCGCAATTCAGCGTTTCTCGCTTTCGCCAGGCTGGGTTCGGGACGATCCTTCATCTTATAAGCGGCTGTACCGGGGCGAGGAGAATAGGTGAATACATGTCCGCCGGAAAATCCGATTCTCTGGATGTAATTGCGGGTAGCTTGAAAATCATCGTCTGTTTCACCCGGAAACCCGGCGATTACATCAGTGGTAAGTGCCACATCTGGGATAGTGTTGCGAATTTGCTCAATCAGGCCGGCAAAGGCCGCCTTCGTGATCGGCCGCCCCATAGCATGCAGAATACGGTCGTTACCGGCCTGCAGGGGAATATGCAAATGATGGCACAATCGCTCATCCTGCCACAAATCGAGAATTCGAAGCTCAAAATCCCAAGGCTCAATGGAAGATAACCGCAAGCGCCGGAGAGCCGGGTTCTGCAGAACCCCCTCAATGAGATCATATAGGGTCAATCCCGGATCAAAATCCCTACCCCAGGCACCCAGTTCTACGCCGGTCAGCACGACTTCCTTGGTTCCGCCCGCCAGGGCAGCGTCAATGTCTCGCCGAACTTCCATCAGGGACCTTGAATGGGACTTGCCTCGCGCCAGCCGGGTAAGGCAATAGGTGCAATGGTTATCACAGCCTTCCTGCACTTTAATGAAGGCGCGCGTTCGTGCCCGGTCTCCCGGCAGGGGCTCCCGGACCAAAGGCAAGCCGGTCACATCCTCGGATGGCAACCCCAGAAGGTCCGCGACAATTCCATCTTTCTGGTCGTTGAGATAAACCCCACTCACACCTTCCAGCGTGAGCGCGTCTTCAGGGTAGAGCGTTGCCCAACACCCGGTAGCGATCACCTTTCCCGCGCCGGCCCTGGCTGCGTGCCGGAGCTGCTTGCGGGAATCCGCCGCCGCCTTGACCGTAACTGCGCAGGTATTAACGATCGCCAGGTCCGCCTCGGCAGGCTCACCGACAACCTGATGCCCCAGCGCTCTGAAGGTATTGGCGATGGACTCAATTTCGCTCTGGTTGAGCCGGCAGCCGATGGTATCTAAAAAGATCCTCATGTAATTATCTCAGGGGGAAATAACAATAAAATCATCAAATAAAATATCCACGCCGGGCTCGGTGAAGTTCCCAACAATAATACCGACATCACCGCTGGAAAAGGTTTGATCAGTCACACTGATCAGGCTGACATTATTCACAATCAGACCCAATTGGCTCGCCTGACAAACCGCCTGGATCGTATTGACAGCCTCGCCCCGCTCAATCGCAGCGCTGAAATCGAGATGCTGCTGGTCAATCAACGTCTGCGCCCCATCCACTCGTTTATAGATCCCGTAATAGCCATCCGACCCGATCATCAGGGCATAAAAATTATCGTTATCCTGATAACGGCAGATCACCCCAAACAGGTTATCATCCGGACCGGACAGCTTGCTGGCCCGCACCTGAACCAGCGTATCTTTGAAATTCAACCCGGGCACGCTCCAAAACTGAAAATCTGGCATTTTGGACCATAACCGGTAACCACTCATATCAAAACCCGCAAAACTGAGGGAATCTTCATGGGTGGACCAGCCAATATTCTCGCCGGAAAAATCGTCCCGGAATAATACAGGCTCATCTCCCACCCACGGCAATTGATCTGCGGCCAGGAATGCAGGCCGGCAGGATGAGAGACCAACGATTAGAACAAGTAACCCCATCCAGAAAGAACGAATTTTCAACCCAACCTCTTTTTACCTGAAAATGCTCACATTTTCCATTAGGTGACTGACCGAATTATAACTTACATCTTAAAAGGAACTCAAACCCCGCAACTGGTGGGAATGGCGCAAAAAGAAAGGTCATCCCAGATTTGGGATGACCTGAAAAACGAGGAACAAAAATGCCGAGGTTTCCTTTTACGGAAAGAATTGTGTCGGACAATTCTTAGTTTCCCTGCACCGTCCTCGCCTTTTTCATATAGGATAAGAAATCCCTTTAAAAGGGCTTCCATATTCATTATTTGGATCGTTATCACAGGGGATCCAACAAACGACCCCGCCGTGCCGTGTGCCGCTGAGTTTTGAACCTGCAAAAGCAGGTTTGTCATACCCACCAACTTCGCCTTGACTCAGGTCTATCGCGTCGTATGATGGAGATCTGACGATTAGTAAGGGTGTTGGCTCAAAACTGGTATGCTGCATCACGAACACAGCAGGGTAATTAACTTATACCATAATTCAGGGGGCTTGCAAGACTGGCAATTGTTAAATTTAATTCCCATGCCTGGGATATCCAACCCTTCAATCGCCGGTTATGGTACGCTTTAACCAGCTCATTTTGAAAGGTTGGAAAGTACTTATGTCCAGGATTTTTATTGCTATCAAATTACCGGATGAAGTTATCCGGAAGATCACCGCCGTATCACAGTATTTCCAAACGCAACTGCCACCAGAGGCTCTGAAGTGGGTTGAGACGGAAAATCTCCACCTGACCCTGAAATTTCTGGGCGATATCCCTGAGGGGTCACTCGCCAATATCGAACAAATCCTGACCCAAACAGTCGCCGGTCAAAAGCCCTTTGAAATATCAGTTGAAAGCTTGGGGATGTATCCCCACGCCAGCCAACCCAGAGTGATCTGGCTGGGCGTTCAGGGAACAAAGCCCATCATCCGACTCCATACTGAATTGGAAAAAGCCCTGGAAGGGATTAACTTGGAGAAAGAAAATCGACCTTTCAACCCCCATCTGACCCTGGCACGGGTCCGCCAGCGGACAAGCCGCGAGGCCTCCCACCAGATCGGCCAGACCCTTTCCGAATTTAAAGTCGGTTCGCTTGGGGGCTTTGAAGTGCGACAGATTTACCTGATTGAAAGCCAATTAACACCTCAGGGTCCGATTTATACCACCCGCTTTACCGCTCCCTTGAGTGAAGTATAATCAAGAGGACTATATAACCTGAAAAGTGAGAGGTGAAACCTGGAAGCAATAACATTAGCAAGAGAAATTGCGAACATTCTTGAAGATAAAAAAGGCGAAGACATCCTGGTATTGGATATCAACGGGATCGCTTCATTTACAGATTATTTCGTTCTGGTCAACGGCACCAGCCGCCGGATGCTGCAAAGCCTGGCCAATGCCGTCGCCCGGGATGTTAAAACTAATTTCCACAAGACAGCTATTCCTGAGGGTCAGCCGGACGCAGGATGGATCCTGCTGGATTACGGTGATGTTGTCGTGCATCTGTTTTCACCCGAACAGCGTAATTTCTACCGCCTTGAAGACCTCTGGTCGGAAGGCAACGTCATCCTCCGGTTGATATAAGCCCAAACAAGGGCATAAAATAAACATAAAAAGAAGTTACCCGATGGTAACTTCTTTTCTATTCTCTTAAGCCAGCTTTATTTGATGGCTTCCAACACTTCCAGGCTGTGATCAGTAGGCTTGACCTTTTCAAAGACCTTGACAATCGCCCCGTCAGGCCCAATCACGAAGGTCGTCCGGAAGACACCCTCATATTCCCGCCCCATGAACTTTTTCAATCCCCAGACACCATAGGCATCGCAGGTCTTGTGTTCAGGGTCGGAGAGCAGTGTAAAGGGTAATTCATATTTATCAATGAACTTGGTATGGGAGGTTTCTGAATCGGGGCTGATGCCCAACACGGGCACACCAGCCTTCTTAAATTCGGCATAGGAATCCCGAAAGGAACAGGCTTCCGTTGTGCATCCCTTGGTGTTGTCCTTAGGGTAGAAATAAACCACAACCATCTTCCCACGATAATCCGAAAGTTTATGGATTTTACCTTCGTTATCTTTTAATTCAAATTCCGGTGCTTTTGTTCCAGCAGCAACTGGCATGTTCATCACTCCTTTTTTATATTTAAGTATAGAATCTGACCCTTTCAAAATCAATGCTCTGTTCAGTGTAACCAAAAGGACAGGGTCAGCAAATAGACCGGTATCAGAACCGTTGCGCCCAAAGCAAATTGCATGATCCGCCAGAGCGGTTTTTGCCCATGCCGTACACGTTCCATCAGCCAGATCTCAAACAATCCCAGGGGTAAGGTCAGGAACACCGGCCAGATCAGGGACCAATGAAAACCCAGCACGGCTGCCAATGCGAACATCAGAAATCCAAACAGGATCAGCGCGTTATGAAGAACCATTGCGGCCTCCCATCCAATCGCTGTCACAGTAGTCAGGATCCCCTTTCGGTGGTCTTCACCAAAACGGATCAGTTGAGATAACAGGATATAAGCCAGGTAGAGAGGGACACTCCCAAGTACGGCCATTGTTAGAAAGCGATGCATCTCTTGAGTCTGGAGGAAATAACCCAGGGCTGGGGGAATGATCACTACCAGAACGGCATCAAAGAGAGAATGAAATGGCTGGAGTTTTTCGGATGTCCCCTCGAGGATGGTGATACCCCCAATAGCGAACACTGCCACCAATAGAACAACCAATCCCTGCCAGAAGACCCCATTGATCATCCAACCCACGGTAATTGAGGCTGCTGCTGCCATAAAGGTCGCTGAAATCACCCCCAACCCCATCCTGATCTTCTGGATATCCTTTAGCGAAACTCCGTCTGGCTGAAAACGATGATCGTTGATCCGCTGCATAGCCTGTAAATAATCAAATCCCAGAGTCGAAAAGCACAGAAACGC
>Ga0209121_10004148_pt1 | contig 13639 bp, 11 predicted proteins | sample Cruoilmetagenom3_FD_187292 | JGI IMG/M metagenome (GOLD analysis project Ga0209121, IMG submission 187292) | Oil polluted marine microbial communities from Coal Oil Point, Santa Barbara, California, USA - Sample 3 (SPAdes) (version 2) | ecosystem: Environmental > Aquatic > Marine > Oil seeps ... | reverse complement strand
TGTTATTATACAATATAATTGAAATTGTGTGATTATATCGAACAACTGTGTTTCCTTCCAGTCAGGATGCCGCGCGCGGCATAAATTAGCTTTTTACGACTGCATCAATTATTATCAGCTCGAATTTGAGCGATTTACATGACTACGGAATAAAGGTCCAAAACCTCTTTTTTACTTATAATAGCAGCAGGTTAAACAGCAATTAGCTCAGGAAGAACCTTAGACTAAAATTTGATATCCAGTTGATCGCCGATTGAACTCAAAAGCTCTCCCAGGTTGAGATGGTAACCTTTGTCATCTTTGCTGGTGATATCCTGAATTAACATCTTCATGTAATAATCTTGCGTGCGAGGTTTCTTATGCTTCCTTATCATATTCAGTTTTCGCTCACTAATATCTTTCAGAAGTTTTTGAATGGACCTCTTATCATGCGAAAGGTTTTTTAGTATTATATCCGCATTTTGTTCACTGGTATTTTTCTGGAGTCTTTGAATATGCTTGGCATCCTGGGAACAATCATTTATCAATATATCTATATTGTTTTCAACGGCGTATTCCATTATATCATACGTGTTTTCTCTCGATATCGTCGGGGATATATAAAACTGCGACAGATTTCTTCCCGCAACCGATGTGCCGATTATTGAATCACAAACATACACTTGATTCTTCTGAAAATATTCCAGCACCCTTTTATGTCCAAGGAGGAATTTGGTCATCTCATTTACAGCTACAGTGCTTAGTTCTCCGAGATTTATCTGATAAACGCCCACAGCCTCCAGCCGGTGTATTCCCTTTTTATCGATCAGAAATTCCTTCAACTCGGGGGTGGACGGGCTCTCGACATTTACATAATCCATTATTCCTTTCGCCATTTCGAGATTATTCAAGACTTTTTTATTGAAATTGGCTGCTCCGATATGGAATCTTATTTCTCTCACACCAACATCATAAAGCGATTTCAGTTTATCTTCAGTGACAAGCAGGCCATTTGTATATATCCACTGGTAGATATGGTCATGGTACCTGGACACGAATTCCGCTAAATTGAGGACCTTATCCAGATATATAAATGGCTCACCGCCAGAATAACCGATGCCCCGGATATTTGAGCCTGCCCATATCGCGCCTGGATCATTAAACATGTCTTTGACCTCTTCAATATGATAGGCGTCATTTATGAGATCAGGACGTTCCGGCTCCGCCATCTTCTCCTGCCTTGTGCCCTGAGCGCAATATATACAATCTATATTGCATTTTTTGCCGACATACAGGCATTGCCAGGTTCCGGTTTTACATGTCCGGCATCCCTTTGACAGGGTCTTGCCGGTAGGCGTTTTCGTCCACACGGATAATCCACTATCGTGAATTTCAAGAGAATCCTTTATTTCTTCCTGTCTCTTATGGATTTTCTCGATGAACTCCATGCGGCTCAATATCGGATATGGAGTATTTATATCAATATCTTTTACGGTGAGTGGGTTCATATGATATACTTTTGATGAAAATGGTAACCCCAAGCTGTTTTACCGGCTTGGGGTTTTTGTCCACTTAACAACTTCTCCTTTTATTCATTTTCCGCTGCCACAGCAACACCTGAAGATAATAATCCATCAATTTCACTATCTGAATATTCCAGCTCAGTCAGGATATCACGGGTATGTTCACCGAGGGCAGGCGAATGGTAGTATATTTCAGCAAATTTGCCGTCCCGCATGATGGGTGTATGTGTAAATCGCACAGCCCCAGCCTGCGGATGAGTCATAGAGGCATAGATACCGCGCGCCTCCGCGTGAGGATCTTCTAATGTATCCTTCACGCTGTTTACAGGTGAACATGGCACGCCCACTTTTCGCAGCTGTTCCACAATATCCTTGACCGTATAATTACCCATAGCCTTCTGGACAATATCATCAATCGCCTCCCTGTTTTCGAGACGAGGCAGCGTTTTGACGTATTTTGGATCTTTAAGTTCCGTGAGATCGAAGGTTTCACAAAAGCTTTTGAACATCGAGTCTAAAGCACAACCGATAAAGACATAGCCATCAGAGGCTTCATAAACCCTATAGGGACAGAAGGCGGCAAACCCGGAGCCCAGCCTCTGGGGAAGCTGGTTGGTCATAATGTATCCAAGCGCATATTGAGACATCCATGAGAGCGCCGTTTCAAAAAGACTTATATCTATCCTCTGACCTTTGCCTGTCTTCTCTCGATCTCTCAGAGCCAGGACTATCGCGAGAGCCAGCATTGCCCCGGAACCTAAATCGACTGCCGATGTGCCGACACGCACAGGCGGCCTGCCCGCGTCGCCTGTATTCAACATCAGACCGGATGCGGCCTGAGCGACGACGTCAAAGCCGCGAAGATCCCGATACGGACCTGTCTGGCCAAATCCGGATATGGAACAGTAGATAATTTTCGGGTTATACTCTCGCACGACCTCGTATCCGAAGCCAAGTCTCTCTACGGCTCCGGGTGTAAAGCTTTCCACAATAACATCCGCCTTGCTGAGAATACGCTTACCCACCTCTTTACCTTTATCGCTCTTAAGATCCAGGGAGATGTTTCGCTTATTGCGGTTGGTCATGACGTTCCAGGTGCCTCCGGCTGTGTGGCGCATGGTGTCACCGCGGGGTTCCTCAAGCTTTATAACGTCTGCGCCCATATCGGCCAGCATCGCCACACCATAAGGCGCGGCTAATGCGTGGCTGAAGTCCGCGATAGTAACGCCTTCCAATGTCGTTCTTCGTTCTGTTGCCATATTATTAAGCCTCCTTTTGTCTATTATTTTTTACAACGACAGCAATCTCTGAAGAGATAAAACCATCGGGTTACTCATGTAAACGTACACTCATTTGCTTAAATCATCTTCCCTTGTAAACAGGCTTTCGCTTTTGCATAAAGGCTTCCACCGCCTCAACCAGATCTTCACTCCTCATTGCCTCTACGATTAACCGTGTGGCATCCTCTACCCTTTCCTTACTTAGCCTTTGTTGCTCGATGAAATACGAAAATACCCTTTTCATGCCTCTTAAGGCAAGCGGCGCAACCTCAGTGAGGCTTCTGGCAATTCCCATGGTAAATTCCTCAAGCTCTTCCCTGGGGAGAACCTTGTTGATGAAGCCCATTGCGTATGCCTCTTCGGATGAAATATAATTTCCCAAAAAAAACAGCTCCTTTGCCCTGGCAAGACCCACAGCCCTGATGAAACGCCCTATTCCCTCTTCGTTGTAGATTATGTTAATCTTTACGGGAGGCAGGCCAATCTTCAGACCCGATGCTGCATATCTGAAATCACATGCGGCCGATATATCGGCGCCGGCGCCGATGCAATGCCCATTGATCATGGCAATGACAGGCATCCCAATGCTTTCGATAGTCCTTAGACTTACCTTGTAATGATCCTTTTCGTATTTCTCCATTGTTTCCTGCAGGGTCTCCTTCGGAGGCGGTATGTGATCGGAAAAGGTGCCGATATCGAAACCGGAAGAGAAGAACTTGCTGTCACCTCCTCCCTTTATGATGACCACACGGATTTTTTCTTCCTCCATCTCACGAAGAGTCTCATCTATTTTATCGAACATCTCCTTGTTTACCGCGTTGTTCTTGGCCGGATTATTAATGGATATGGTTCCGATCAGGCCTTCACGTTCAGCCAGTATCAAGTCTCTTTTCATGTTTAACACCTTTATTATGGACTTCAACCGTCAAATCATCGACATAATCCGGTTCACAAGCTTCTCAATGCCAACCGCAACATCCTTGATGCCGGGTCCCAGCATGTAAGCGGGCGTGGTCACAATTTTGTTCTTCTGATCAATATGAATCATATCTACTGCGCATGTCTTATGCGTGCCACCCATAGCTTCTATGGCCGATGCTGTCTGTTGATCACTGCCGATGGTCACCTCAGGCTTTCTGTCTGAAAGAGCCTTTGTTATTGTTGCCGGTGCGATACAGATTGCGCCGACGGGCTTGCCTGCCGAGACCATCTCCCGTAAGACGCGTTTCACCTCCGGATGAACAGAGGCGCCTGGTCCTTTTATAGCGAAATCGCTCAGATTCTTGGCGGCGCCCAGGCCCCCCGGCATAATCAGAGCGTCCAGTTCAGAGGCGGGAACATCCTTTAAGTTCCTGATCTCGCCTCTCGCAATCCTGGCGGATTCTACAAGGACATTGCGTTTTTCATCAGTCACTTCCTGTGTGATGTGATTTACAACGTGCATTTGATCGATGTCCGGCGCCATGCAGATAATTTCAGCGCCCGCCCTGTCCAGCGTCAGCAACGTCAATACGGCCTCATGGATCTCAGCGCCGTCAAACACGCCACATCCGGATAACAAGACACCAACTTTCTTCGCCATGTTCTGTCTCCTTTATCTTTGTTCTTAAATTCTACATCTCCGTATTGTCCACCCGCTAAGGGAGAAGTTTGTGATGAGCAGATTTAATTTCCCTTAAAGGATGGCTCTCTCTTTTCCCGTAAAGCAGTGATCCCTTCGACATGGTCCTTTGATGCAAGTGTAATGGATTCGCAAACGGCAGCTTCGTCGAGAGCCGTATTCAGATCTGTTGTCAGCACTTTGTACACCTGTGACTTCATTAACCTTATAGCGACAGGAGGGCCACCGGCAATCTTTCTTGCCATGGCAAGGGTGGCGCTTTCGAGTTCTTCCGAGGGGGCTAACTTATTGACCATGCCTATCTCTCCGGCCTCTTTCGCGGAAAGTATATCCCCTGTGAACAGCATTTCAAGACCCTTTGCCAGTCCCATCGCTCTGGGATAGAGCCAGGTGGCGCCAAAACCCGGGAAAAGGCCGATCTTTACAAAGCCGCACATAAACTTTGCCCTGTCGCTTGCTATCTTGAGATCGCATGCCAGGGCCAGGTCAAGTCCCGCTCCCACACAGACGCCATTAATCATAGCTATGGTTGGCTTTTCCATCTGATGCAGACCTAAGATAATCTTTTTAGCCGCCCTAAAGGCAAAAGAACGCCTCAGAGTTTCAACGTCCTGTTCACCGAACTCCACATCGCCTCCACCAGACATAATGTCAATATCGGCTCCGGCACAAAATGCCTTTCCTGCGCCGGTTATGATCAATGCCCTTATCTCATCATCCCCTGCAATATCCGGAAGCACCTCTGCCAGTTCCTCCATCATCCGTCTATTAAGGGCATTTCGGCTATCCGGTCTGTTCAAAGTCAACGTTGCCAGATGACCTTCTTTAACCAGTTTAATCGTTTCAAATTTCATGTTTTTATCTCCCTAAATAAGTCGAAATGTGTAGATTACACAGTGGGCACAGACTGTTATTAAGAGGCTGTCCGAGAACTCAATAACAGCGTTTCTGTCATTCCTTCACTTCATTCAGGACAGCGTCTGAGCGAAGCGAAGAATCTAATAAATACAATTAGTTAAAAGTTGAAATTCTTCGGCTAACGCCTCAGAATGATATTGTCGGACAGCCTCCCATAGTGGACTACAGAGGAATATTCCCGTGCTTTCTTGGCACTCTGACCTTCTTCTTGGTCTTCAAAAATCTCAGGTCCCTTATCAATATACGTCTGGTCTCACGGGGCTCGATTACATCTTCTATATACCAGTTCGAGCTGCATTCATAAATAGGATTGGCATATTTCTCCTTATATATCTGTAACTTCTCGGCCATCATCTTCTTTGGATCATCAGACTTCTTGATCTCAGCGCCGTAGAAGAGTTTTACCGACTGCTCCACGCCCAGTACGCCCAGTTCAGCCATCGGCCACATATAGACATAATCAGTGCCAAATTCCTGGAAAGTTCCCATCCCGAGATTGCCGCCCCCGTAGGCCTTCCTGATGATAACGGCTATCCGGGGAACAGTGCATTCGTTAAGAGCATATAAAACCTTGGCCCCGTGCCTTATTATGCCGGCATGTTCCTGATATGTGCCGGGCATATATGCCGATGTGTCAACGAGCACAATCATTGGAATATTGAAGCAGTCACAGAACCTCATAAATCTGGTCTGTTTGTCGGAACTGTCAACGGTGAGAGAACCCGCGCGCGTCATTGAATTGTTGGCCACAAATCCTACAACTTCTCCATCCATACGTCCTAATCCAACCACCATCTCTCCGGCATACTCTCGTTTGATTTCAAAAAAGAGGCCATTATCAGATAAACGTCTAATTACCTTGCGCACATCAAATGCCCTGAAAGGACTTTCCGGCACAAGACCGCCAATCTCGTCATCATAACGATCGGGATCATCGCTCAAATCTATTCGTGGCGCTTTTTCCTCGTAACTACTCGGCAATAAATCCAGAAGTTCTTTCACATTACCCAAGGTCTCGGCCTCGGTAGCCCATCTTCCATCGGCACATCCGGATATCTGACAATGGACACGCGCGCCACCAAGCTCCTCGGCGGTAACCTCTTCATCCAGTGTCGTCTTGACCATGGCAGGGCCGGTTATGAACATATAGCTGGTCTTATCCACCATGAAAATAAAATCGGTGAGGGCCGGATTATATACCGACATCCCGGCACAGGTGCCCATGATTACGGATATCTGGGGGACAACACCCGAGGCCTGGACAAATTCGCCAAAAGTGGCCGTAGTACTCTGTGGCATGTCAATACCTATAGCCGTAGTACTCTCTTCAGGCAGTGGCACCCTTGCGCCGGGGGAATCGTTCAGGGTAACGACGGGTACTCTCATCTCTATGGCCCGCTGGACCACGTAAGCCTGTTTTAATCCATGAAGAGTGCCGATTGAACCACCCTTGACAGTCGGGTCCTGTGAGAATATGCAGATCGGTCTTCCATTAACGGCGCCCTGTCCGGCTATACATCCTTCCGCCGCCAGGCCTTCAAGGTGGCCGAAAAGCAGCCCAAACTCCTTGAAACTCCCATCATCCAACAGGTACTCTACCCTCTCGCGGGCGCTCATCTGCTTGCCGAGTTTTTTCTGCTTTTCCAATTTTTCCGGTCCACCGCCCTGCCTTGCCCTTTCTTTAACTTCCCTTAACTGTTGGATCCTCTGCTCAAGCAACCCTTCTTTTTTGTCTTTCTTTCTCTCTCTTGCCATTCTTCTCCTCCCGTTAAGTTTTTTATTAAAATCCGCCCGAATATTCCGGAAAAGGGTTTTTATAGAACACTCTTCCTGGAGTATAAAGCTCCTCCCCTACATTCACTCGAGGAAGGCAAGGGGGAGACTGTCACTGCCTGAAAATTTCTATTTTAGTTTAAAACTTATCTCGCAGCAATCGGCGTCATCGGCCACCGTTGTAATGATATCCATCGTGAGCGGGCTTCCTGTCGCTGCCTCAAAGATGCCTTTATCGCATTTCATGCATGCCAGGCAGAGATCCCTGCCTTTTCCCTTCAACCCAAGGGCGCAGCTGTATCCCTTTATATGAATCCTGTTCTCATTTAACTCTAAAATATCTAATTTTGTGCCACGTTTACGTCCGGAATCGACAAAAAACTGGCCGACAGTGACCAGACCTGTATCAGGTAAATTTTTCTTCATCTGTTTTCCGATGGCATGCCCGAGTTTATGCCAGACATCTCCGATCATATCGAGCGCTTCCCGACCATATCGGGCATACACCTTCTGAGTTAGCAGAGACAGGGCGTCCCTTGCAGTATTCACCTTAAATTCACTGTCGTTACTCATGGTTACCTTCCTGTGAATTGCGGTTTGCGTTTCTCTAATTTTGCCTTTACACCTTCCGCTGCATCCTTACTCCGATTTATTTCGTCTGTATGGAGATGTCTCAGTTCTTCTTCCAGCGCTGGATCAAGGAGAGTTTCCTCGAAAAGCTTTTTTATAGTAATCTTGGTGATCCTGACTGCTATTGGAGCGGTCTCCTCTGCCAGTTCGGATGCCAATGAATAGGTAACCGCCTTGAGCTCGTCGTGGCTGACCACCTGATTTACCAGCCCGATCTCTTTTGCCCTCAAGGAATCAATCAACCTTCCTGCAATGAGCATCTCTTTGGCTGCAGCCAAGCCGATCAGTCGTGTTAGGCGTTCTATTTGTGTATAATAATATGTCCTTCCGAGTCTAACCAGAGGAGCGCCGAATCTGGCGCCATCAGCCGCAATGCGAAAATCGGAAATAACCGAGATATCCAGACCTGCCCCTATAGCCGGGCCATAAATCATACTGATAATCGGTTGCGGATAATTGATAAGACCGCCAAGACAATACTCCAGCCCATCAATAGTCCGTTTGAATTTTTTTTGCCCTCCCGAGAGATCTACCCCCGATGAGAAGGCCTTTTCACCGGCGCCTCTTAAGACAATAACTCTAATTTTATTTTCTTTTTCTATCTCCCTGATCGTATCACCCAGATCAAAAAGGGCATCGGCATTCAATGCGTTTCTCTTCTCCGGATGGTTAAACAGAAGTGTGCTGACGTATCCTTTGTCTTCCCTTATGATTTCTTTCCCCATACTGTTTTTCACATATATAAAAACAAAAGATAACTACCCCGGTTGTTTATACTTTACAGAGGTCGCTCCGCTCGCCGGGACTAAAGGGGCGATCATCTCCTGAACAAGTGAATAGGGATCTGTCTCGCGGGCAATGATCTGCTTAACAGCGGTATCAAGCCTGTTATTATCACCCCATCTGGCGCGCACGTGGCGGACCACCTCTTTTTCCAAAAGGCCGAGAATCTCTTCTTTGATACGCCCTTCCTGCCGAGTGGTTTCTCTCTGTCGGCCATCAAGTTCCTGGAAAAGGATAGCGTTAAGTTCTTTTACGCCCTCGCCGGTTGAAGCCACCGTTTTCAATATTGGAACCCTCTGTTGGGATTTGTCCGAAGACATAGCCAGCATGGTGCGGATATCTATAACGACCTGATCAGCTCCTTCCCGATCAGCCTTATTGACGACAAAGATGTCCGCTATCTCCATTATCCCAGCCTTGATGGCCTGAACGCTGTCCCCCATTCCCGGCACACAGACAACTGCCACCACATCAGCGGTTCTCACCACCTCCACCTCAGCCTGTCCCACCCCTACGGTTTCTATCAATATGATGTCTTTGCCAAAGACATCCATAATCTTGACCACATCCCGGGCGGCGAGACTCAACCCGCCAAGAACTCCTCTTGTGGCCATGGAGCGCACAAACACCCCTTCGAGGGAGCTGACCTCCCCCATACGCAAGCGATCCCCCAATAATGCCCCTCCTGAAAAAGGGCTGGAAGGATCTACTGCGATTATGCCAACACTTAATCCACTATCTATCATTTTACGGGTCAACCTGTCTGTCAGTGTGCTCTTTCCAGCGCCAGGAGGTCCGGTAATTCCAATGATACGCGCCCTGCCGGTCTTTGGGTAGACGGCCTTCATTGCCTCCAGCCACCCGGCATCCCGATTTTCGACCATGGTAATCAGCCTGGCCAAGGCGGGTATGGACCCTCTCTCCATTTTAGTTATTAATTGATTCCATTCCTTGTTCATTCAAATTCTCCTTACTACCTTCTTTCGGGTCGAAATACTTACAGACATCGCCTTGCAAGGGGTCGCGGTTTCAAGCGAAAAACCAAACTCGCGTTTTTATTTTGATACCAGGCTGCATTCATTTTTACTTTATTTAGACAGGCGATGACGCCTGTCCTACCCCGTAGTAGATCAGGCGTCTCGCCCGACAGAGAACGTTTTTGAATGCAACCTTACTTGACAACCTTATAGAAAGTCTTTTGCAAGTGATTTCAAGTAGTCCTATGGAAAAACGCCCACGCAACGACATAAAGAACCATTTCTGTCATTGCGGGTAGTGTCGTGTCACGCGTAAAATGCCGTATCAGGTGCTCGCCATCTCCACGAAGGTGGGAATCCGGCATTTCCGGCTATTTCGGCGCTTTTGGATTCCCGCTTCCACGGGAATGACGGTTATCTTTGCGATATTACATACATGACACGACAGTAGCGCAAAGCAATCTCAGTTCTTCTTAAATTTCCCGTGAGCCACCGGTTTTCAATTAGCAATGCTGGAAGCTATGAATTCTCCCACTTCTGTTGTTGCAACTCCTGATTGATAGACCTCGGCCACGCCCATCTCTTTCAATTTTGGTATATCTTGATCCGGGATAACCCCGCCAACCAGAACCATTATGTCCTTTGCCTCCTGCTCCTTGAGTTTGTCCATGACTTTTTGTGTAAGGGTCAGGTGCGCTCCCGACAGGATAGAAAGACCTACAACATTTACGTCTTCCTGTACGGCTGCCTTTGCTATTTCATCCGCCGTCTGCCTCAGTCCAGTATATATAACCTCAAACCCGTAGTCCCTTAGTCCATAGGCAATCACGCGAGCTCCACGCTCATGCCCATCCAAACCGGGTTTGGCTACCAAGACCCTGATCTTTTTTTCTTGCTCCATTATAAATACCTCTTCAATATATTGCTAAAAGTTCGTTTTGGAGACCAACGCAATTCCCATTCATGACTCTGTTGATTTAGTATGATTTTGCAGAAAAATCGTTTTCTGCTATCAATAATTTCAAGTGGTTACTACGCTATCTTTTGCAAAAAGCACTAAAATTGGCATTAAATCAACAGAGTCATTCATTCGCCGCGAGACACATTTTCTGATTCTTCAAAGCCGTACCTGCTCGATAAGTGTTTGAATGTTATCGATTTTCTCAAGCAAAATTATCGTCTCCATTAACTTTTCCGTTTTCTCGTCACCCAGGATAGGAGAGCATAAATCTGTAAACTTTGCTTTAATCTTGAGTTTTTTTATTTCCAGATCCGGAATGTCCTTCACAATATCGGTAAATTGGGTATAGACTTCCCCCGCGACAGTTTCCACCTCAACTCGAGATCCCAGAGGTGTCGCCTCCTTATCAAGCTCAACCGATATTTTTTTCATCAATTCCTTCACTTCCGGATCGCCTACCTTCTCGTCCGTAAAGGCACTCATCCCGGTGTTTCCTCTCAGAAGGGCATTGGCCACACAGTAGGATATGCTGAACTTACCCTCCAACGCCGTCTCCGGCTTCACCTTTCCGGCCGCGCCCAGCGCCAACTCCGAAGAGTGAATTTTAATGGCCTTTACATTCTTAAGATTCAACTTTTCTTTCTGAACAATGTCTACAGAAGCTTCTATGGGGGAATGGGTGGCATGACAGGAGGCATGGTATTTCTGAGCTATCTCCTCGATGCCCCATGTCTTGCCAAGGGAGTTCACCGCCTTCTCATTCACCTTTCCATTCAGAACTTCTAAAAAGCCGTCAGGACCTTCCAGTATGTCTTCGGCGCCGGTGAAACCTTCCGCAGCCAGCAGGGCCGACATCAACCCCGCCTCCGAGGCTCTCCCCGCATGAAAAGGTTTACACATGGTGCCGAAAGACCTTTTCAAACCGCATGCCTGTGTTCCTGCTATTCCAAGCGCGCACACGGTCTGTTCTTCACTTAATCCCAACAGTCGGGAGCAAACCGCTGCCGACAAAAAGTGTCCTATTGTAGATGTCGCGTGCCACCCGGACATGTAATGGTCCATCCCCGCACAGGCCCCAATGGTGGTTCCGGCCTTAAAGCCGATTACATAGGCGGCCAAAAAATCAGCGCCGCTTTCCCCCTTCCATTCAGCAAGCGCCAGAAGTGATGGGAAGATGGTAACTGATGGGTGCCCCGTGTAAATCATCAAAGTATCATCATAATCGAGGGCATGAGAGGCAGCCCCGTTGATGAGGGCGGCCTGGGAAATCGTTTTCTTGATGCCGTGACCCAGAATGGTTGCCTGTTCGTTTCCTCCTAAAAGATCCGCATGCCTGATAAGCTTCTCCACCAGCGGATCATCCTTTCCTGCCAGAGCCACAGCGATCCAGTCCATAAAGGCGACCTTTGCATGATCAAAGATATCGGATGGGATATCACCTTCTTTTGTTTCAACAATGAACCTGGCTATTGTCCTGGTTAGCCCCAAAGATTTACCGTGCATTACAAAATACCTCCTATCCCCAGATCGCCGGTGTTTCATATTCCCCAAAGACTTCCCTGCCCACGTCGCATATCTCCTGGAGAGTGGCATAATTTCTGACACACTCGATGATATCCGGCATTAAGCTCTTCGTCTCATCTGCGGCGCTCTCTTTTAGTTTTTTGAGGGCTTTTGCCACCTCTTTGTTATTCCGTTCCTTTTTGAGCCGGGCAAGGCCTTTCTTCTTTCGATCTTCAGCCGTTGCCCTCAACTCGGCTGGATAGACCTCGGGAACCTTCTGCTGAGTGGCTACGTCTATCTCATGTGGACCATTAAAACAGTTTACACCGACAAGCAGGTACTCCTGTTTTTCTATCTGTTTCTGTCTTTCGTAAGCGCTTTGGGCCACAGCTCTTTGCATATAACCGTTTTCAATAGCCGCCACGGCGCCGCCCATCTCATCGATCTTGTCAAACTCTGCCTGGGCGTCAGCTTCTATCTCATCTGTCAAGGATTCCATAAAGTAGGAGCCTGCCCATGGATCACGCACCTGGCCTAACTTGGCCTCATGAATGAGGATACGCGTAGCGTCAAAGGCCAACTGCTGGGCTTCCAGGCTGTGCCCCAGGCCGAGGGGTTCGTCATATGGAGGAAATATCCAGGGCGAACCTCCGCTCATCACTCCTGCCGCCCCGGCCAATACTGTTCTCGTAAGGTTGTTCAAAGGTCTCTGGAGTGTGGTGCCTGAACACCCAAGATGCGCTGTTGATATCGCTCTTATCATCATACTCCTGGGCTTCCTGGCCCCGAAGCGTTCCTTGACCATACGGGCGTACATTCTCCTGGCAGCGCGCCAGAAGGCAATTTCCTTATATATTTCTATACTTCCACCAAAGGTATTGAATGTGAAACGGGGCGCAAATGAATCGATATCAACGCCCGCGTCAATTCCTGCCTGCATATAAGCGGCCATAATGGCGAGGCTGAAGGCAAGATCCTGTGTCCTTGAGGCGCCCGCCTCGCGCATATGATAACCACCAGCGCTTGTGATATTGAAATTCGGCATTTTTTCCGCACAGAATACAAGGGTATCACGAAAGACCCTCAGGGAAGGGCGGGGGGGGTATATATATGTCCCGCGGCCGACATATTCCTTCAGGATATCGTTCTGGGGAGTGCCTCGAAGTTTGTCCAATGGTATGCCACGCTTTTCGGCCAGGACTGCATACATCGCAATAAAAACGGCCGCGGGGGCGTTGATGGTAAAGTTGGTGGAGATATTGTCGAGATCCTTGTCGCCTCCATATGGCTCAAAGATGGTCTCAAAATCCTTCAGAGAATCTATTGCCACACCCACGCGGCCGACTTCGCCCTCAGCCTTTGGATCATCCGAATCATATCCGCACTGGGTTGGCAAATCCAGCGCCATATTGGGCCCGGCAAGCCGGCCCATGGAATGCATGCGGGCCAGGTAATCCCTGTAATCCTCAGGAGTGCCGAAACCGCCATATTTTCCCGCAGATGCTCCCCCCCACTCCATCCTGGCCGATGCCTTTACCTCCTTTTTCGCGAGGGCCTCCCATCTGGGAAGGGCATCGTTGCCTGCAGTAAAGGGATATTGGCCCGGGAATCCCACCTTTTCCAGAAAGTCCCAATCCTCTGGAATATCGGCAGGGGTGTAAAAGTGCGCCGGGCTCTCCTCTAATTTGTAT
>Ga0209121_10004147_pt1 | contig 13639 bp, 7 predicted proteins | sample Cruoilmetagenom3_FD_187292 | JGI IMG/M metagenome (GOLD analysis project Ga0209121, IMG submission 187292) | Oil polluted marine microbial communities from Coal Oil Point, Santa Barbara, California, USA - Sample 3 (SPAdes) (version 2) | ecosystem: Environmental > Aquatic > Marine > Oil seeps ... | reverse complement strand
GCCATCGCCAGCGCCAAGCTGGTTGGCGGTGGCGACGAAAAAGCCGCCGACCAAGCCGCCGTGGATGCCATGCGCACACAGCTGAACAAACTGGACATCGCAGGCGTGATCGTGATTGGCGAAGGCGAACGCGACGAAGCCCCGATGCTGTTCATCGGCGAAAAAGTCGGCACCGGTAATGGCCCCAGTGTGGACATCGCGCTCGACCCGCTCGAAGGCACAACCCTCACCGCCAAGGACATGCCAAACGCGCTGACTGTAATCGCGATGGGCCCGCGCGGCTCCATGCTGCACGCGCCAGACGTTTATATGGACAAACTGGCCATCGGTCCGGGTTACCCCAAAGACGTCGTGACAATGGATATGACCCCGACCGAACGGATCAACGCACTTGCCGCCGCCAAAGGCTGCAAACCGTCGGACCTGATGGTCTGCGTTATGGACCGCCCGCGCCATGCCGAAATCGTTGCCGAAATCCGCGCATCCGGTGCCCGCATCCGCCTGATTACAGATGGTGACGTCGCTGGCGTAATGCACTGCGCCGAAACCGACAAAACCGGAATCGACATGTATATGGGCATCGGCGGTGCACCCGAGGGCGTGCTGGCAGCCTCGGCGTTGAAATGTATGGGCGGGCAAATGTACGGCCGCCTTCTGTTCCGCAACGACGACGAACGCGGCCGCGCTGCCAAAGCCGGCATCACCGACCTCGACCGGATTTACAGCCGCGACGAGATGGTCACACAAGACATGATCTTCGCCGCAACCGGCGTTACCGACGGCTCCATCGTGTCGGCGGCCCGTCGCCACGGCGATTATCTGGAAACGGAGACCATCCTGATGCGCTCCAAAACCGGATCGGTCCGTCGCTTGTTCTACCGTCAAAAGAACCGCTGATATGGTGAGACGCGTCGGATTTGGAAATACACAGCTACCCGAAGACATTGGCGAAACACCCGATGACGAAACTTCGCAGAGCACCTATGCCAGACTTCGACGCGTCAACACCACACCTGCTATTCCGAGCATCGGCACCCGCCTCTTAAGCGCCTCTTTTCTGGGCATCTGGCTAGTCGGCTGGACCGCGGCGATCGTGTTTTCAACCGTCGCCTTTCTCAATGCCGATGACACCGACGCGCGGATATTTCTAGGCTTTTGGATAACCGCCGCCGTTTTTGGTTGGTGGCTTGCGGTGCGGATATTCATCCGGATACTTCGCGGCAAGAAACCCTGACAACCAAGGAACACAAATTGCCAAGCCCTACTTTCCTGAATGTCGAAAACTCCGCAACCGGTCGCCGATGGATCGGCCCCTCGCTGGATGCGGAACGTTTGGGTATGGCAATTTCACAAGCCACCGGCTTCCCGCCCGTTCTCGGCCAAATTCTAGCGAACCGCGGCGTGCAACCCGAAGACGCGACCGCTTATCTGACACCCAGCCTGCGCGAACTCATGCCCGACCCGTCCAGCCTGAGGGATATGGACAAAGCCACCGAGCGCTTCTTGCAAGCTGTCGATCAAAACCAACGCATCGCCATTTTCGCAGACTACGACGTCGACGGTGGCAGCTCCGCCGCACTGCTTATCGTATGGTTGCGCGAGCGCGGTATCAACGCTACCCTCTACATCCCCGATCGTATCGACGAAGGCTACGGCCCCAATAACGAGGCGATGGAGATGTTGGGTCGCGACCACGACCTGATCATAACCGTCGACTGCGGCACTCTCAGCCATGAGCCCGTCGCCGCTGCAGGCATAGACGTTATCGTCCTTGACCACCACTTGGGCGGCGAAACCCTGCCCCCCGCCGTCGCGGTCGTGAACCCGAACCGCCAAGACGAAACAGGCGACCTGTCCTACCTTTGCGCTGCGGCCGTGGTCTTCCTGATGCTCGCCTCCGCCAACCGCAGCCTGCGCAACCGTGGCGAAACCGGCCCCGACCTTGTCGCAATGCTGGACCTCGTGGCGCTGGCAACAGTTGCCGACGTCGCTCCCCTCATCGGTTTCAACCGGGCCCTCGTGCGCCAAGGCCTGACCGTCATGGCCAGCCGCGCACGTGTCGGCCTCGTCGCGCTATCCGACATCGCCCGCATGAATTCCGCACCGAGTTCCTACCACCTCGGCTACCTCCTCGGACCGCGCATCAATGCCGGAGGCCGCGTCGGTGCCGCCGACCTCGGCGCCCGCCTTCTGGCCACCAACGACCCGTCCGAGGCCGAAGCCCTCGCCGAACGCCTTGACGCCCTCAACACCGAGCGCCGCGATATAGAGGCCACCGTCCTCGCCCAAGCCACCCGACAAGCCGAAGAACGCGGCGTGGCCGGTGGTCTCGTCTGGGCTGCGGCAGACGGATGGCATCCGGGGGTCGTCGGCATCGTCGCCAGCCGCCTGAAAGAAGCCTTCAACCGCCCCGCGGTTGTCATTGGGATTGACGGGCAGGAGGGCAAAGGCTCGGGTCGTTCCGTCAACGGCGTAGATCTCGGCAACGCCATCTCGACCTGCACCCGCGAAGGTTTACTGCTCAAGGGTGGCGGTCACAAAATGGCGGCTGGCCTAACCGTTTCAACAGACATGCTAGACGCCGCCATGGCCCGCCTGACCGAACTATTGGAAAAACAGGGTTCCGCCAACGCCGGCCCTGCAGACCTGCGCATCGACGGCCTGATCTCGCCAGCAGGTGCAACCGTCGATCTGATCGAAAAACTTGAACAGGCCGGCCCCTTCGGCGCCTCCTCGCCCGCGCCGCGATTCGCATTGGCCAGCACCCGCATATCCTTCGCCAAACGCGCCGGTGACAGCCACCTGCGCCTGACCTTGACCAACGGCAGCGGCGGCAAAATCGACGCCATCGCCTTTCGCGCATTCGAGTCCGACCTCGGCCCGATGCTGGAAAACCACAACGGCCAAGCCTTCCATTTCGCAGGCCGCCTAGAGGTCGACGACTGGGGCGGACGCCGCAAGGCGAAACTGAAGTTGGAAGACGCTGCAAAGGCCTCCTAAAAAAACCACGGCAATCTGCAAAAACCCTCTTGCAGACTCCAACCCGAATCCGTAAAAGCCCCCTCACAGAGAGTGTTATGCGCCCTTCGTCTATCGGTTAGGACGCTAGGTTTTCATCCTGGAAAGAGGGGTTCGACTCCCCTAGGGCGTACCACTCTCTGTTTACCTTTCCTGAAATTTGAACGCCCTGCCCATCGCGCCGGTAATCCGTTTTCCGCAGCGAAGCTATTGGGCAAGCTGCTCGATCAGGCCAAACATATCCTTGTTTTCCCCTATATACCGTGAACCCTCGTTGGAAAGATGCCCTGCGTCGCGGTAGATGAAGGTGTCGCCAACCATCGTGTCGCAGATATTCGCCCCGCAAATCAGGTCATCCAGGAACAGCACGGGTATCCGGTCGGCCAGCTCGTGTAGGAAGTCGTAGACCAGAACGCTCAGCGAATGGATGTCGTCGCGCGTGAAATCGCAGGTCTCGGCCGGTTTGCCCTGCATCATCGAGGCCGCGAGGCATTGCCCAAGATCCGCTCCGGTAACAGGTGGCGGCGAAACGATAATCAGGGATTTTCCCATTCCCTCGATCACCCGCTGTGTCGCCATCAATTGCTGGCGCACCAATTCCGGTTGATCCTGTGAAACCACCGTGCCGTCGCGCATATAGACATCGTTGAACACAATCCCGAGTGGCGAGGAGATCACCACATAGCGAACCGAATCCTGCGTGCCCAGCCAGTCGATCACCTGATCATTGAAGGCAATGCAGCCGTCCGCCCACTCAGCCGGATATTCAGGTGTTACAACCGAAATGCCCAGGATCGGTACGCACACCGATTTCGTGTGCTGTATCAAGCCATGCCAACCCGCCCCGTCTGCAAGAGCCGGCGCTAGATGCATGGCAAAGCTGTCGCCCCAAAGCATGATTTCCGGCGTATCGGAGGTCCGGCAATTTTCGGAAAGGGTAAACGCCCCCTCGCAATCTTCATGTAAGCCATAGTTCGTCGCCAGCTTCGCCTCGATCCGCGCATCAAGCGATGCGGTTGTTTCAGGAAAGCGCGAGAACGTAATTTTTGCGCCGAGTATGCCGAACATAACGCCGTAGATAATCAGCAGGCTGGCGGCAAAGGATAGAATCCACAGCAATTGCGGCCGCTTGATCCGCGCCGTGTCCCCACGCTGCCGGAACGGTTTCTCGACCAGCAGATAGCTGAGATATGCCAGCGCGAAAGACGCGACAGCAAGGAACGCCAGCAGCGCCGGTTCCGGTTGCCCGAGACTGTGCAGGCGGGCGAAGGTGAACAGCGGTAGATGCCAGAGATAGGTGCTATAGCTGATAAGCCCGATGCCAACCAGCGGACGCCACGCCAGCCAGCGCCCGACGTGTGTCTTGTCTGTCGCCGCGATCAACAACAGCTGTGTGCCAAGCACAAGTGGCACGCCATAGAACGACGGAATTGGCGTTGATGTGTCGATGAGCGCGAAAGACACCAGTATCGCCACCAGACCCGCGGCCGCCATCCAGCCAGCACCCTTTGCGGGCCGCCATGTTGTTAACGCGACAACCGCGCCCGCCAGCAATTCCCACGCCCGTGTCGTCAACAAATAGAAATTCGCGCCCGGCGCTTGCTCCGCCATCACGACGGTTGCCAACAAGCTCGCCACCAGAATGACTACCAGTACCGGCAACATCATCCGTCGCGAAAAGCGCCAGAGGCCGACGATTAACAGCGGGTAAAGGAAATAGAACTGCTCCTCGACCGCCAGACTCCAGGTGTGCAGCAGGGGTTTCAGCTCGGCTGCGGCCATAAAATAGCCGGTTTCCATCCAGAACAGGAAGTTCGAGGAAAACAGCGTGGTCGCCAGAACGCTCTGGGCGAAATCCTCTTTTTGCGAGGGCAGCATCCACATAGTCGCAAACGGAATCGTGGCAAAAAGCACCAGATACAACGCCGGAAGAATCCGCCGCACCCGCCGCTCGTAAAAGCTGGCAAAGGTGAACTTGTCGGCCTTCAGGTCGCCGATAATCACCTGCGTAATCAGAAACCCAGAGATCACAAAGAAGACGTCTACGCCCAGATACCCACCCGGAAACAACGCGGCATTTGCGTGGTAAATCACCACCGAGACCACTGCGATTGCCCGTAAACCGTCTACTTCCGGCCGATATTTCATTCGCCATCTCCTGCGCCGGTTGATTTGGTCACACGCTGCGCCTTGGCCGGTGCTTCGCGAACTGTTCCGGTCCGGCTAAGCTTGTTCCAATCCGGCAATCGGCCCGACATCGCCCGACCCATCGCACGCAGCGATGAAATATACATTAACTGACGATAGCCGAATCGCAACAGCGGAACCAGAAGCAGCAATTTGATGTCGAATTTTCTCTCGAACCGGAAGGCCGCCAGCGTGTTAACCATATCGATACCCATCAGCAGGAAGTAGGTACCTATAACGATCAGCGGGAACTCCGAGAGCCCGCTCGCCGCTCCGGTAATCGCGGCGAACGCCACTTTAACGATGATCACCAGCAACAGGATATCAACGATCGGCGACAGTAAGCTGGTCAGCAGGCTGAACCAGATCGCATCCATAATCGAGATGTAGCCAACCGTGCGCCCCTCCGTGATCGCTCCGCGATGTTTCCACGACGTTTGCAGCATTCCCAAAACCCAGCGCAGGCGCTGCTTAAGGAAGGCCGCAACTGTCGCCGGAGCTTCGGTCTTGGCGCGGGCCTGATCCTGAAACTTCACCAGATATCCGGCACGATGTATAGCGACGGTAAGGTCGGCGTCCTCGGTAATCGTGTTGCCCGAATATTTGCCGGCTTTGCGAACCGCCTCGGTCCGCCACGCGCCGATTGCACCGGGGACAACCAGAATTCCGTTGAACACCTCGAAAGCACGGCGCGCGAAGCTTTGGCTGACCAGATATTCCAGCTCCTGACAGGCGGTCAGGAAATTTTGGCGGTTGCCCACCTCGACAAATCCGGCGACAGCCCCGACACGCTCGTCCTTGAACCGCTGGACCAACCATGAAATCGCATCCGGATTGATCATTGTATCAGCATCCACCCCGACAAATATCGGCGTTTCCACTCGGTCGAGCGCGCTGTTCTCCGCCATCCATTTACCTTGATTTTCCTGATGTAGCAGGGTCACACGCGGGTCATCACCGAATTTCTCCAGTACCAGCGGTGCAGTATGGTCGGCAGAACCATCGTCAATAACAATGACCCGCAGGTCCGGATAATCCGAATTCAGGATCGAGCGGACGCACCGTTCGATCACGTTTTCCTCGTTGAATGCCGGCACCAGAACCGTGACCGGCGGGTGGTATCGGGGGTCGAAATGGTCATAGGGCCGACGCACGAACGCCAGCACCAGATACACCAGCGCCCGCACCGTCGCGATGACCATCAACACGAGGAAGACGGCTGAAAGGTTGAAATACCAGAAATGCAGCAGGCTGTAAGTTATCGGGTCTTGCCTGTTTTCAATGTTAGTAGGCGGCGACAACACCGCCTCGTCCAGCCCGCTAAGACTGTCGAGTGCCGTAAACCGGAAGCCGTCGCGCTTCAACAGGTCCACCATCTCGGGTATCGAAGTCAGAATATCCTCCGCATTCGGTGCCGTTATATCGAAACCGAGCACCGCCGTTTGCTGGTTGACCCCCGCCACGCGTACACGGTCCAGAAAACGGGCCTGATCAAAGGGGCCATCCTGCGGAGAAATACCGCTGGAAACCGGCAGATACCCGTTGTCGAGCAGCACCGAAAGTTTCTCAAGATCATCAAGGTTGCGCAGCACCTCGCGCGGGCCGGACAGGTCACGGACAAACACCGTCCGGTGTCCGGTCGTATGCGCGAGAAGATGCTGCATCCCGTTCAGCGAAACCTTTTGCTGTGCCCGTGCCATGTCGGACGAAGGGTTGTCCAGCAAGGTCAACGCCCCGATCCGGTGCCCCGCCGCTTCAATCTCCCGCGCCGCCTCGCTGCGTTTTAACAATCCCATGCCGGAGATAAAAAACGTCGCCTCGATCCCGCGATTGTTCAAGGCGTCCAGAAAGTCCGGAAGGATGTTCTGATCGGGGATGCCGTTGAATGTCAGCACCAGTTCGGACGACGGGTTCGCTCCCCATCGCGTGATCGTGGTGGGGCGCGGAATGTCTGTATAACGCTGCCCGACGACCGTCTGCCCGTCGTCGATTTCAATCTGACGTATGCCGTCATGAGAGGCACGGTCGAGCGCGGTGAAAGCCCCCCCGCCGACAATCGCAATGTGGTTGGCAAGACTGACCGGCTGCTCCAGAACCTCCGGCGTCGTATTGTCCAGCACTTTCCAGATGGTCGGATCTTCGTATCCCAAAGGCCAGATCGCCAGATTTTGCCCCTCCGGCAACATCCCTATCTGGTTGTAAAGCGAAACCGCGTCCAGCAACCAGATTTCGTTCAAACGGCGCTGCTGGTCGAGGAACCGGACATAGGTGTTCCCCGATCCCGCCGCGAACCCTACCTCGCCCTGAAACCTGTCCGCCATCCACATGGTTTCGGCATAGGAAACCTGCGTAAGCGCGGCGCTTCCACTTCGCCAGAGCGAACCGAAACTGCCAACAGCAACCACAAGCTTTTCCTGCGGGATCGCGGCCAGTGCGTCCGCAATCGTATCACGGAACCAATCCTCCGGCGCGGGCGGCGTCGACGGTAGCCCGGCTTCGCGAAATCCCGAAACCACAGCGCGATCGGTGGCTTGCAACAGGGCATCGTTCCGCCAGAACCCGGCATCCCCAGCACCGATCAAACAGGTTTCCCGCCCGCTTGTTTGCGGGTCTGATTTTAACCCGCGCAACAGCGGGGCCAAAGCATCCGCAGAAACCTCGGTATAAGCCGTCAAATCCAGACAAACGCCGGCCACCTTTGTTTCGCCGCCAATACGGGCAATGTTGTTCAGGAAACCGTTACGGGTAACGGGATTGGCCAGCATCCCTTCGATCTCCGAAGCCGGCGTCCCGAGCATTGGCCGCACCATCGGGTACCCCAAAGGGCCAGCCACATCGATCGTCGCACCTAGCGCCGAGATCCTGCCGGTCTTGGCATCAAACGTGAACGCATCATAAAGAACCGCATCAATTTGCCCGCAATGCGCCTCAAAACTCGCCCGCGCTTTGGCGTCGTCAAACGGCAGATAGGCAAACCGTTGCGGCGCGCTGGTAGTCGGTGGCAAGACAGCACAATCAAGGGCGTCGGCGCTGTTCAGCCCGATTTCCTCGAACGCAGCGTTCAGGCCAAGGCTGGCAACACCTGCATCGCGCAACTCTCGCTCGATAACGGGCAGGGTTTCGAAGTTGTAAACACGCGAGACAAAATCGTAAATCCAGCCAACGATCCCCGCCATAACCACCAGCGACAGGACGATCCAGAAAACACGCCTACGCCCGGATTTATCCTGGAATATTTTCCGACCTTCCGGCTGATATTGGTCAGATTGCATTCACATTACTACCTAAAAGCATCTTCCTGATTTTCGGCCGGATATATAGCTAAGTCCACAGGATGGGTGCCGGAATTTATCAAAATTGAATTGAACAATTTTGTCATATCTGCAAGATTATAAATACTTCAAACGGATTATCAACCGAACCTAGGTCGCACCCTGATAAAATGAATATTTCGCGCCGCAGGCTGTTAATGACGGGTGGAATTAGCCTCCCGGTTTCCTTCTTCGCAAAGGGCCTGTTTGCGGCTGCGAATGAAATCAAAAATGTGATGGTGTGCTTTTCGGAGGTCGACGCAACGACCTCGCCCGCACTGCTGACCCGTTTGGCCGAGGTGTTCCTGTCCCGACACCTGCCGCTCGCCTGTGCCGTCGATTTTGCGCCGGACGCGGCAGGACAACATCCAGCAGCACTGGCAGTGCGCGATATCGCCCATGGCGAGCCCGGTTTATTCGAGGTGCTGGCCACCTATTACAACGGCGAAAGCAAGGCGCGGTATTTCCAGCTTCGCGAGGCCGCCGAACTGCGCCGGCAGATTGTTCAGACGCTTGGGCAGGGCATAAATGATCCGGACGGCTTCCCGCTGATCTCGATCTTCGACCAGCGGCGCGGCGCGTTTTTCGACTTTTCCGCCTTCCGGTCCGCCGGTTTCCGGACGCATGTCTCGTTGAACGAAGAACCCGGCGGCACCGAATTGGCAATTGTCGGGCGCGAACAACTGGAAGTCGCGGGCGGTATGCGCATCGCTCTTGCCACCGGTGCGCCTTGGAACCTCGGCGAACTTGACGAACGTCTAAGCGGTGCCGGCGACCAACTGGTCACGATTTCGCTGGCGGGCACGGCAGAGCGAAGCGATGACGAGATGGTCAGTCGCTGCACCGACATCGCGACAACTCTTGAAACCGAAGCAGGAAAGGGGCGGATATTTGTCACCCGCCCGATTGATCTGCTTTTACACAGCAGCGAGCGCCCCGCCCCCAGCATTAGCCTGTTGTTGCACGCGGCAAACGACGACGACCCCGAAAATCCGGTGAATATTTTTGCCTCGGAATTGCAGGCGAATAACATTCCCTTCACGTTCCTGACCGATTCCGCCGATCCTGATGCCCCCTTCTGCACCCTCGGACCGGAGGGTGAGAACTGCGCCATGGTAACGGGCAACATGCCAATTGCCGATGCGCTCCCGGCCGCGACCCTGTTGCTGGCGCCAGACACCGAGAACGCCTGGATGGGCATGCGCGCCGATGGTCGGCTCTATATCCCCACGCGCGGGCAACCCGACATGACGGCTGGCGAGTTGCTGCCCGATAACCCGATCACGGACGAGGCCATCGTGCTTTTCCCAGCCGCCATCGAAACCTACCTGCAACGGGCGATTTTGCTGAACCGTCTCGCCTCCATGCAACGCGAGGGGGTTGTCCGGTTGCATGCGATCGACGGGTTCACCGAACATGTTTTAACTGCTGACGATATATATGGCCGCTTCAGCACCGCCCGAAAGCGGATGTATACCGACCCGCCGCAGCCGGCAGATTTGACATTTGAAGCCCGTGCCACCCTGCTCGACGACGCCCGTCTGGCGTGGCGGTTTATCGAGCGTTTCACGCAGCCGCAAACCGGTATGTGCTCCGGCACCGTACGCGATGGAAGCCCACGGGTGGTGAATCAGGATATCACGATGTGGGATCTGGCCAGCCAGATCAAAGGGATCATCGCAGCGCGCGACCTCGGGATTGTCGACACCGAAGAGGCGCAGGGACGGATCAACAAGATCCTCGACAATCTGCCGGGCGGGTTGGTCGACGGGCTGCGCCTGCCACCGCTGTTTTTCTCGGCCAGAACCAAACAGACGTCGATAGCTGGGTATGATTCCTGTGACACAGGCCGTTTCTTCGCGGCCCTGTCGGCCTCGGTGGCGGCCGATCTGGTCACCAGTGAGCGCGCCCAACAGGTATTTGAAAGCTGGGATATTGCCGACGCCGTGCGCGATGCGCATCCGTTCAACCACACCGAAGGTAAATGGGTCGATTCATACCACTCGCATTGCACGCCTTATACCAGTCGTAGCCTCGCGGAATGGGGGGTGCAGGTCGAAAGCCCCTACCCCGACATGAGCGACGATAACCTTACCGATGCGCGAATCCGTCTGCTATATCAGGTAGGCTTTATCGGCCATTACGGCACCGAGCCGATGTTGCTGGAGGCGATAGAGCTTGGCCCCACGCCTGCCTCCACCTACCTGTCCGGTGTTCTGTTTGACGCGCAACTAACGGCGTACGAGCGTAGCGGGCAACTGAAATGCGCCTCCGAAACCCTGCTCGATTTTGAACCGTGGTTCTCGTATCAGGGCATCCGCGTTGACCGTTCCGAAGAAAATGGCTGGGTCGTCGCCTTCCCGAACCAAGCCGCCGCTTTCCAGACCGAAGAGTTCAAGGCAAAGTCCGAGGTCATCAGCTCGAAGTCAGCGTTCCTCTGGGCAGCAAACTACCCGCACCCACATTCCGACCGGCTGCTGGACTTCATCCGCCAGAACGCGCGTGTGGATAATCTGGGGTTTTCTGCCGGTGTTTTCGCGCAGACTTCCGAACCTATGGCCAGCTACAGCGATATAAACACCAACGGCATCATCCTGACGGCGGTCGCGCATATGCTAAGCGCGACGCCCGAATAGACGCCTAGGATTTAGACGGTGCAAAGGGCACGTCATACCCGCCGAAATTGTCGATATATTGCACAATCGGTGTGCCGTAAGGGTCGCGCAGATTGGCCTTGCCGTCAGATTCGATGAATTCCCTCAATGCCCCCGCACCCAGCAAATGTGCCGCTGCGAGCATCCCGCTGGTGGTAAGTTCAACGTCGCCCACCTGTTCCCAAGCGTAATTGTCAATCCGCTCGAGCTTGATATACGACCACATCAGTCTCATCCATTCCTGCGCCGCTTTATCCTGCACCCGCTCGTTGTTCAGGAACGCCGATTTGGAACGGATACCGTTCTTGCCGGTCCATCCACCGCCATAATTGTTGTCATAGGCATCGCCGTCATATCTGACATAGCCCAGATCGGTCAACGCGGCCTCGCCAAACTGGTAAGCCCCCAGAAAGTCGAGCGTATTTACGACCTGATAGTCACCACCGGACTCAACCATTTTCAGTGCGATTAGAAACGCGGCAAAAGTATTAGACATGTCGTTCTCCTATAAATCGAGCGGACAAAGGAAGCGGCATGCGACCTTTGGTTAAGCAGGATGGATACTTGGGGGAATGGTTACGTATGCGAACAGATGCCCTTCGAGGCGGTTAGATAAAGGGACACTCACCCGGCTCCACAAGCGGAGCCAGACAAAAAACGCTTAAACCTCGGGACAGAAAGCCCGAGGGAACAGTTGGTTCATCTGTGAATTTTAGTTCAGCTGACGAGCCTCGCATTATAAGTCATAATGCGAGTTTTTTCAAGCCAGCGTGACGATATGGTAAATATCGCGCTCCAAAATCGGCGAAATTTAGCCGTCATCGGTTTTTCGGAATTTTGGAGCGGGCGATGAGATTCGAACTCACGACATCTTCGTTGGCAACGAAGTGCTCTACCACTGAGCTACGCCCGCCTCCTTGGGTGAGGCCGATATATACGGAATCAAAAACGATGCACAAGGGGAAAATACGTCTTTGGGCGAAATTTTCTAGGCGGTTTTGGCTCACGGCAAGTTGTATGGAAAATAAGCGGCGGCTGCCGTATCGGGGTGCCTGAATTCTACGCGCGCGTAAAGGGATAGCCATGCCGATCCGCACCCCTCTGATTTCCGCAGTCACCGCACTGGTTGGTATATTCGCCGCCTATTTCGCGGGGCTTTGGCCAATACTTGGCGGCCACCCCTATTGGTCGCAGAGCGCCACCTATATCGGGGCGGGGATCGGAGTTGTGGTTTTCGCCGCTCTCTGGTTCGCCACCATCCTTCCGGGGTGGCAGGTCAAATACATCACCGTCACGATGCTCGCGGTTCTGGTCATCGCCTTCGTCGTTTCAACATTGGGCAAACGCGAGTTTGTCGGGTCTTATGCCGAAAACCGGCTGGCCGGACGAATCTGGTATTACGGCTTTATCGCCTTCATTGCCGCGCTTCTTTCCAGCGCGGCAATTGGAGTTCAGGCGGTGCTTGGCAGGCGCTAGGCGCCCGCGATTTCGACCAGCAAGTCCTTCGCATCGACCTGCGATCCGGCCGTGACGTGGACAGCTTTCACCACCCCTTCGCGGTCGGCGTGAATGCCGGTTTCCATCTTCATCGCCTCGATCGTCAGTAGCATGTCGCCTTCGCAGACCTTCTGCCCTACCGATACCGCCACCGTCGCAATCAAACCCGGCATCGGCGCGCCGATGTGGTCGGGGTTGCCCGCTTCGGCTTTTGGCCGTTTCACCGCGGTCGCCGCGATTTTGCGGTTTGCCACACGGATCACACGCGGCTGGCCGTTGAGTTCAAAGAACACCTTGGCGTCGCCGTCCTCGTTGGTTTCGCCAATCGCTTGCAGACGAATTTCCAACGTCTTGCCCGGATCGATTTCGGCGCTGATTTCCTCGCCAGCCTTCATGCCGTAGAAGAAGGTCGGTGTCGGCAACGTGCGCACCGGACCGTATTCCTTATGCCGCCCCATATAATCGAGGAAGACTTTCGGATACATAAGGTAGCCACACAGATCCTCGTCATCGACAACAAACCCGTCGAGCTGCTCGGAAATCTCGCCGCGGATACCTTCGATATCGGCAGGTTCCATTGATAGACCCGGACGTGTTGTCACTGGTGCTTCGTCTTTCAGCACCTTCTTGACGATCTCGTCAGGGAAACCACCCGGAGGTTGCCCCAAATTGCCGCGCATCATGTCGGCAACGCTGTCAGGGAAGGCCACATCAACGGCGGGGTCCTCGACCTCGGCGCGGGTTAACCCTTGGCTGACCATCATCAAAGCCATGTCACCGACTACTTTGGAAGACGGCGTAACCTTCACGATATCCCCGAACATCTGGTTAACGTCGGCATAGGCGTGCGCGACCTCGTGCCAGCGTTCCTCCAACCCCATGCTACGTGCTTGCGCTTTGAGGTTGGTGAACTGGCCACCGGGCATTTCGTGTAGGTAAACCTCGGAGGCCGGAGCCGCGATGCCGGATTCA
>Ga0209121_10004145_pt1 | contig 13641 bp, 9 predicted proteins | sample Cruoilmetagenom3_FD_187292 | JGI IMG/M metagenome (GOLD analysis project Ga0209121, IMG submission 187292) | Oil polluted marine microbial communities from Coal Oil Point, Santa Barbara, California, USA - Sample 3 (SPAdes) (version 2) | ecosystem: Environmental > Aquatic > Marine > Oil seeps ... | reverse complement strand
TCTGCTTTACGCAAAAAAGATTTCAAAATGACAGCAGGTGAACAAACGAGAGAATTTACCTATGTAACAGATATTGTTGAAGGATATATAAGGGCTTCTATGGAAGAAAAAGCCATAGGAGAAACTATCAATTTGTGCACCGGCAGGGAATATGTTCTTCGGGAAGTTGTCAATAAGATTGATCAGCTGATGGGCGAGCCTATAAAGATCCTGGTGGGAGCTTTGCCTTATCGCACAAAAGAACTCTGGCGTCTCTATGGCGATGGCAGCAAGGCAAATCAGCTCTTGGGCTGGGAACCGAAAGTAGGTTTGGAAACCGGACTACAAATGACTATAAAGTGGTATCGTAAGAATATCTGGTTTATTAAGGGAGGTAACTATGATTAACGCGATTTCTAAAGAGTTGTGCACTCTTTATTCTAACATGGGTGTGTGGGTAGCATTATATATACGTTTACGTTGGCGACTATGTCCTTTTCAGCTGATAGAGAAGCAGATTCCATTAAAAGGAACTGTTATAGATATAGGTTGCGGATACGGTTTGCTTAGTAACTTGTTAGCTCTAAGGTCTGAGGACAGACACGTCATTGGTGTGGATCTCTCGCCCAGAAGAATTAAAATAGCTCAGAAAACTGTAAATGGTCGCAGGAACATTAAATTTTATCTAAGTGATATCACCAAGCTTAAAGTGTGGAGGGGTGGCTGTAATGCTGTAGTTGCGAGCGATTTCTTGCATCATATTTCTTATGAGTCTCAAGAAGAGTTATTGCGGTCTTGCTACCAGACATTGCCTAAAGGTGGATTACTAATAATCCAGGATGTTGATACCGAGCCGTGTTGGAAATACTATAGCGCCTCTGTAATTGATGCGGTTTTGAATCCAGGCATGCAAATCTGCTTCAGAAGCCGTACGGAATTTCTAAAGTTATTACGCAGAATTGGTTTCCGGGTGGAGACGAAGTCAGTACATAAAGGTCTACCCCTGTCAGATATTCTATATATATGTAGAAAAGATTGATTATCCGTTTTCTTTGTAATCCTGCTTATATTATAAAGAACTACATCTAAATAATAAAGTAGAAGAGAGTTTTGTGGAGCGTTAATAGGGAGATGATTCGTTTTTATGAAGGAAAAGATATACAGAGTTATTAACGACCGAAATTTTATCGCGGTTTTTTGCTTGATATCAGCTGCATTTGCAATTCGACTCATCTCTTTACATTTCTTCCACTTTATTGATTCTGGTGGTGGTAGTGACAGTTTTACTTATGCAATATCAGGAAAGAATCTTTTTTCTGGGAACGGATTGTCGTGCAGAGGCTGTCCACAAATAGTTCATCCACCTTTTTATTCTATTTTGATTGGGTTCGTTTGGCTCCTGACCAATAATTTAGAACTTTCCGGTCAGTTAGTGTCAGTTATTACCGGAGCTCTGTTGGTTGTCCCTGTTTATTATCTGGCAAAAAAGATGTATGGTAAAAAGGTCGCACTGTTATCCGCTATTTTTATCGTAATTTTCCCTGCACTGGTATATGGCTCTACAGAGACCTTTTCGGAATCACTATATACTTTGCTGCTTATAACTGGCATAGCACTTTACTGGAAGGCTCTCTACAGCAAAAATGTGCTCTGGATGGCACTGGTAGGATTAGTAATAGGGTTGTGTTTTTTGACTCATCCAATGGGCATTATATTTATACCTCTTTTTTCTGTTTTTCTTTTGTTTTCAAAATACCTAATTTCAAAGATAACCTTTCGTATGATTTTGAAAAAGGCAATAATTATGATAATAACCTTTATAATAACTTGTTCTCCTTATTGGATTTTTTTACACAAGCATACAGGTGAATGGATGCTTAGCGGGACTATTACTTATCTTCATTCTTCAAATTATATCACTCTATCTGAGAGTAAAAGCGAGGAAGAAGTGTTGTTTAAGGATTATGAAAATCCTGCATATTTAATGTATCAAAATACAGAAAGACAAAGGGTCAGTATGATTCCATTTTATCTCTCGCAGCCTGGTGAACTCTTAAAAAGATGTGTAACCAACCTAAGAGAAATATATTTCGAGGTTGAAAGATTAGCCGTAATCTTATGGGTTTCTCCTCTATTATTGAAGGGTGTTCTGGGTATCATTATATTGTTTCTTGGTATAGGGATATTTATACAAGCAAGGAATCGGAAGTTGACGATAAAAGAGATATATTTAATTTTTCTGCTACTTTCAGCACTTATCTTCCTTATTTTGCAAATCGAACACAGATATTTTTATCCCTATATTCCTATTGTAATTTTGCTAATGACAAAAATATTAATTGATATACAAAATTGGTTAAAGCATAAACTCATTCGTTTTAACAAGCAGATTGCTAATGGGTTAATCTGTTTCTTACCCATAGCACTTGTTATTGCAATGGCTACTTGCTCGTCATTCTTAATTTTACATAAAAAAAGCTATGCACCTTATGAATATAAGATAATGGGTGAATGGATGAAGGAAAACATAGAGGATATAGAGAACAAGACTATTATGTCGCGAAGAGCAGGTGTACCTTTTTATGCAACCTCTGAGTGGAATCCACTGTATTATGGCGATTACCAGGGGATGATAAAATATGCAAAGTCAAGAGGTATTGACTATTTAATTATAGATGAGTATACCATTCCCCGGCTTAGGCCCCGATATGCTTTCTTGCTTGAAGAAAATCAAGAAAATTCTGGATTGGAGGTAATTCATACAGTAATCTATAAAGAGAGAAAAACAATACTGTATAGAGTAGTTTAAATAATAAAAAGATGAAAGGAATTTTTGTCAATAAACATGAAACGTTACGTAACTTTATTCTTATTTGTCCACGGTGTATCTGTGTGAATATGGTTTACTGAGAGTAAGTGCTAATTCCAATTGGACAGTGCTTGGTTAAATCATTCAATAGTGGGAGATGAAAAAATGATACAGTGTCCTATTTGTCATAAAACGAAAACAAATTTACAGGAAAATCGCTTAAATCTTTACAGATGCAACAATTGTTCTCATACTTTTACAATTATCCCGAAAGAGAAGCAAGAACATTATGGTGATGACTATTTCCTTAAGACGCACAAGAATTGGTTTGAGAATCCCAACTATCCGCTATTTGAATTTATTTACTCGGAATTATCAAAATTAGTTAGCAATAAAAAAATTAAAATACTTGATGTTGGTTGTGGAAAAGGGGACTTTCTTAAATATATTGCAACAAAAAATTCGACCTACAAACTTTTCGGTATTGATTTGATAGATAATCAACATCCATCTATCTATTTTATTAAGGGCGATTTCTTAGAAGAAAAATTTGAAACAAAATTTGATGTTATTTTTAGCTTTATGGTGGTTGAGCATATTGATAAACCACACTTGTTTATTCAAAAAATAAATAACTCTTTACAACCAGGTGGATTTGTTTTTATAAGTACTATCAATAATGATAGTTTTATGCATCGAATCGCAAGAATGTTAAACAAAGTGGGGATACATACAGCTCATGATAGATTATATTCTCACCATCATATTCAGCATTACACAAATAAGTCTTTAAGAACACTTATGGTAATGAATGGTTTTGATATTTTATGGGAGAAAAAACATAATTATCCCATAAAAGCTGTTGATGTTCCAGAAAGTAATTTTTTGATTGAGAAAATGAATAAATTTTTAGTGTGGTTAATATTCTTGGCATCGGAACCTTTTGGTTACGGTATGCTTCAGACAATTTTATGCAGAAGAAAGGGTCAATGAGTACTATAATCGAAAAACAATACTCTACAAAATTGAATAAGAGGAAGAATTATGTTAAGCAGAATTCCGCGTGAATTGTTCAGCTTTTATTCTAACTTCAGAGGTACGGACAATTCGACATTTTAAGAAAGTAATGCTGATAATATTTTGTGATTATTCCTCGAATTCAACATCAAATAAGAGTTTCAGCTGAAATTTGTCGAGAGTTTTACCTCGAAGGTTGTTAATGTCAGTTAAGAATCTTTGGGCAAGCTGATTCATCCGATCAGTTCCCAGGTCTTTTATCTTAATTAAAAGGGTATCATTATTTATTAGCTTAACCTCTGTAGTTCGCTCGGGGATCATTCTCATAACTTGATAACAGTCTTTTCTGGTATAATAAGAAGAGAAGGCTTTAGTTATCTCTTGCTCTATGTTGTGAGCAACTATCTTGATGAGATCAAAAAATCGCTTTTTCTCAAAATCACAGATAGAAAATCTTTTCTTGCTATATACCTCAAGAGCAGAAATACGGGGTGGTAGTTTTTTCATCTCCCGATTTATTTGAGTTATTTTCTGCTTTAAGGTTTGCATCTCATTAATAAGTGATGCCTGTTTTTGTTTGTATTGGGCAAGAGATAGAGCATTTCTCTTTTTAGCAGTAAATCTAGTAACAAGCGTCTTTCTAAGTTGGGCAAGTTCAACTTGAAGTTTCTTCTTGGCTTTTTTAGCTCCAAGAAGTTTGGGATTCTTCACCAGAGGCTGATTTTCTATCTCTTCAATGTCATAGCCGGGAAAATAATCAAGATGATATCTTTCTTTCATTATCTTGAAAAAGTTCTCCTGGCCCCAACGGCCAAACATAATCTGAATTGCCTCTTTAGCCTTCGAGTTCCAGTCGTTGGTAAGAATCTGGGATCTTTTCTTGCCTTTAGGACGAATAACGCTAAGGCAGCGGATCTTTCCATAATCTTCTAAGAAGATAGTCTCATCCAGATATTTGACTATCATCTTCTCGTGTTTTAATTTAACTAAACATGCTTTGAATTTCTCTTCGGGTATTTCACTCATCCCGGCAGGGATATTCTTTCGCCAGGTATAAAAAAGCACTCGATACTTTGTGTCTAGTTCTTTGAAAAAAGAAGCACTTCATCCTCCTCGGTCAAAACAGATCTTAAGAGGTTCTACCTTAGGGGTGTATTCTTTAATGATCTCTCTGGTTTTAGCTATTAGCTCTGGGATAATCCTGATTAAGTCCACTTGAGCTTCCTTGAGCATAAAGAACAGGGGACTACCACTTTTATCGTTCACAAAGTAATGTAGGTTTCCCTTCATGGCTAATCGTATGGTGATATAGAAACCCTTGGTTAGATTTTCTGTTCCATGATAGGGAATAAAGTGACCATCAAGATAAAAGATGCCTATCTGAACAATCCTGCATTCTAGGAACCTCTGAGCAAAGCTAATCATAATCTCCTCAGCCTTATTTAGAGAGGACAGCTCATCAAAGAATCTCCTATAAGTCTTAACAGAAAAAGCAGTAATTCTCCCCACGAGAATCCCAAAGTCTTTCTTGTAAAGCCTATCAAAAGCCCCTATTGATCTTACTCCTAAGAGAGCTTCGTAAAGTAGAGAATAGCAGATCTCCTTAGAGCTAATCTCACGAGTGATTAGAGGAGATAGATATCTTTGCATAATAGAACCAAACTTTAGTTTTTCTATGAGATGGTTATAGATTAAGATTCCTCCATACTGGCAGATACAGCCTTTTGAGAGTCTTTTTAAATAAAACTGGTCGAGCCTTGTGAGAATTAGAGATTTTTGATCTGGATTATTGCTTCTCTGTGCAAGATTAGGGTTGGTTTTTCCCTTAAGAGAACAGTTGGTGGTATTCCAGGTGAAGTTGAATTTAAGCTGATTAGGGTCGGTCTCTTCTTTAAAGGTTAACTCAGGTTGAGAAGAGAAAAAGTCATCATCTGATGAATCTTTGAATCCTCCTTCTCTTAAAGCTTTACTTATACTTGCCCGACTGATATCTTCACCAATTCGTTGACTGATTAACCGAGCTAATTCATTCTCTGAAAGTTTACTCTGCGATGAAAATACTTCTTCGTAGATAACCCGCTTCAGTCGAGGAGTAAGAAGATAGTTATCCTTAGGACCTCGTGCATTTTGAAGAAAAGATAGATCCTTTACCTTGTTATAAGAACGAATGAGGTTATTCACGGTATTAGGATGCATCCCAAAAGCTCGAGCAATCTGTTTTTGTTCAGCAAAGTCAGTGCGGTAAAGTTGGATTATAGCCACTTTCTGAGTAGCTAAATCTCCCTCATAATACTGCATAAAGGGAAGTTTATGACAAAGAACGGTTATTTGCCCTTTTCGATTGATAATTTTTACATTGGCATTTACAGAGATAATCCTGTCCTTATGATTTTTAAACAAACAAGACATTTCTCTCATCTCCTAAGCGTTTTCTTCCAATTATATCAGAAAATTCTGCTTCAGACGAGAGAAAAAATCAATCACAATAAATTATCAACCCAACTTATGCGGGTTTCAGAGGTTAAAATCCAATTGTCCGTACCTCTGAACTTAGGAATTAAAGTAACTTTGTATGTGCGTCTTCGTTGGCGTTTATGTCCATTTAAAAAGATAGAAAAACATATCCCAAAAGAAGGAACAATTGTGGACATAGGTTGTGGATACGGTTTACTTGCTAATTTGTTGGTTTTAAGGTCGAGTAAAAGAGAAGTGATGGGTAAAGACCTCTCCGTAAAGAGAATTAGTATAGCCCAGAAAACTACAAATAACCGAAAAAGAATTCAATTCAAGTATATGAATGCACTTGATTTACAAACAAGAAAATACAATGCTATAGTAATGAGCGATTTTTTGCATCATATTGATTATGGAGCTCAGGAACAACTATTGGTCCATTGTTACCAAAAATTACTCCCCGGAGGTCTTCTAATTATTGAAGAAGTTGATAATAAACCATTTTAGAAATACTGGTTTGCAGTTATAATTGATAAACTCTTAAATTTAGGGGAGCGACAGTTTTTTCGTAGCTACCGAGAATTTCAAAGAGTATTACAGGAAAGTGGTTTCCAAGTAGAAACGAAGCCAGTACATAAAAGTCTGCCTCTGTCAGATATTCTTTATATATGTAGAAAAAAATGAGTGTCTGGATTTAGGAGAAAGTTTTCCTTTAGGAGATTATGAAGAATTAATTGATTATGCAAAGTCAAGAGATGTTGATTACTTAGTTATAGATGAATATACCATTCCCCGGCTCAGGCCACAATTTGCCTTCTTGCTTGAAGAGAATCAAGAACATCCAGAAGTAGGGGCAGTCCACATAGTTAAGTATCAAGGTAGAAAGATAATACTTTATCATATCTCTTCATGAATCACTGCTATATTTAACATTTGAAGATGGGAAAAGATAGGGAATACTACCTGACAAAATATTATTGACTGATAATAATGCCTATATTCCTGATGGACGATTTCTTTTATCAAAAGGGAAATATTCAGAGATTTAAATGAAAGATAAACCAGTAGATGTAAGAATAGACAAGAGAACCTTGTTTTTGATATCTACCATACTATTAATTGTTGTAGCTCTTATTCTTGCTGTTTATACCGTTTCAAATAGAAAAACTTCTGTTATTTCTAATTCTGGTTTCGAGAAGTTAGATAAATCAGGTAAGCCAATCTTATGGAATGAGAGTTATATCGGTGGGTGGTTTGTAGATGAAAGTGAAACTTATGAAGGCGAGAGGTGTATGCGAACAACCAAAGGTTGGAGTTGGCTGTCTCAAGAAATACCTGTTAGACAGAAGAAATATTATACTCTTAGGATATATGTGAAGTCAGATATAATTAGAGATGGTAAGATTGAACGTGGAAATACTTTTCTCACCCTTGAAAGCTTGAACGAGAATAATGAAGTTATCAAGAGAGAATGGAACATTTGTACCTCTACAACTTCTTGGGAGTTAAAGGAAAAATCAATTTATGCTCCTCAGGGGACAGCGAAAATCAGGATAAAATTGGCAAAAAGACTGGGGCAAGGAAGTGTTTGGTTTGATGGGATCAAGTTACAGGAATCCAAGCTACTTATTATGAATGACTTTGTCTTTTATTCTTTGATATGTCTTACATTGGGATTATTGGTATTCATTCCTGTGAGAATTGTTTTGAGACCCTGTGATTCTAAAAAACCTCGGTATAAGTTTCGGATAGATAGGAAACTATTGTTACTAATTCTCATCATATTAATCGCATTCATACTACGAGTCTATGGACTCTCGCACGGTTTACCTTATTACCATCAGGATGAACAGGTAATAGTGAAGCCTGCGGTGCACTTTCTTACAGGGGATTTGAATCCACATAGGTTCGATTATCCGTCGCTTTCTATGTATATTGTAGGAGGTGTGTATAGCATTTATTTCTTTATTGGGCACTATTTTGGGCAATTTCGCTCGATATGGGATTTTAGCGAATTTTTTCGCACGAATCCTGGCAATTTTTATCTTATTGCAAGACTCGTATCAGTATTCCTGGGAACTGCGACGATAGCATTAATCTATATCATAGGAACAAAAATTTTCAACAAGAAAGCAGGCCTTTTTGCTGCTTTATTTCTTGCTTTTTCTGTAGAGCATGTCGCACAATCCCACAAAATATTACCTCATGTGCCCCATGCATTCTTTGTTACCTTAGCATTCTTATTTATCTGGTTATGTTATAAGACGGGAAAAAGGAAGTACTATCTATTAGCTGGCTTATGCATAGGCTTAGGGGCAGCAACCCTATATTTGGCCGTATTCCTCATTTTACCGTTTTTAATAGCTCATATAATGCGTGTTTGGGAAAATAGACAATCTATAAGAAATCCGTTTTGGAATATCCAAAATATATGGCTACTTATAGGAGTTGCTTTTGTAGGTTTGGGGTGGTTCATTGGTTGTCCATATAGTATTCTGGACTTCAGGACATTCTTACACTGGTTCGAAGCGATGTCCACTGGGGCTGGGCGTCCTATAATAGATAGCTTCAGCTATTGGTTGTCAATGCCATTATGGATAAACTATTCTAAGGTTTTAGGACACCTGGTAGGGAAATATGGGGTATATGTACTCGTTGGCAGTATAATATATGGGTTGTACAAACATACAAAAAAGACCGTATTCCTGATTCTCTTTCCATCTTTGCTGTTTTTGGTTATGGCCGCATGGACTTATCGTCCTCCCAGATATTTTCTGTCAGCTCTTCCCTTTTTCGCTCTTTTTATTGGTCAACTTGTAGATACAGTGAGCTCAAAGATAAGCTCTATTAGTAGTTTCTTAAAAAATAGGCAAATCCTTGTTGGCGTTGGTATCCTACTCGTTATATTTCTCGGGACAGCCATTAGAGATATAATTATAGTTGATTATTTGTTTGGCCAAAAATCTACTAAAATTATTGCTGCAGAATGGATTGAAGAGAATATCCCTGAAGGAGCAAAGATAGCTATGGAATACGGTGGACCCCGTATCTTCCCAAGAAAATGGGCTATTGAGTACTATGAATACCTCAGCCAAAAAGATATCACCTGGTATAAAAATCATAATTATGATTATCTTATTGTTAGCGAAGTTTGGTCTCATGTCTCTTCCAGAAAAGGAGCTGAATTTTACAAGTGGCTCTCAGATCCTTTAAACAGTAATGTTACACATATAAAATCTTTTCAGCGTAAACCTCCCCTTGATTATAAGGGGAAAGCGGAATATTTCAGGCTTCAATATTTGACAATTGTTCATCCTCCGATACACATATATAAACTGAACGCTTCTCCTTGAGGCATCGTGTGATGTGCTTCAATTAGCTTCAATTCATTGTGAGGGAGATAACATAATAAGATGTTTAAGTCTTTTGTAATTGCCTCAATAATAGGTAGTGTATTAACCGTGACTTTAATAAGGGGACCATCAACTTTCGCATGGACAGTGGCAGATTTTCAGGGTAGGAAGATGGATTATGCTTACTGGGTGAAAAGCGGAGGGGAATTTTCTATATGGGGCTGGGATGTGGAGAAGGGTACATTCCAAGAAGATATAGATAAGTTAGTAAATAAAGCACTCCTTTATTTAGCATTTAGAGACGAAGAAGCTAAGAAGTATTATCACGATACCTTAATGAATATGTACAAGCAGAATCACGATTTTTATGTTTCTGCTGGTGGGGGAGACCGTTCATTATGTGATATTCTGGAGTCATATATCTTAATGCGCACCAAAGGTGTATTCTCCATATCTGAGCAGAGAAAGATTGAAGAACATTTCAAGAAATTAGCATATAAAGACCGTGAGATTGAAGTAGGGACTCATCAAGCAATAGAGGCTGGGCTAAATGCACTCACCGGATATATACTTGATACCACTAAGACGGGGGTTGATCATAGCAAGGATGTGAGAAATATGTGGAATTATGCTAAAAGGGCTAAGAGTTTTGATGATACCTGGTCCTTACCGGAAAATTCACTTCATTACATAGGCCTTATTATCAAAACTATGTTTAGAGTTGCTGTGTATACTGATGGTGGAGCTATAATTAAAAATAATAAGGAAAATCTAAAAAAGACTATGGAGTGGATAATAGATGTATTTCCCCATAATGGATTTGCACCCTCATTTGGCAGAACCTTCTATCACGATCATATTGAATTTCTTATGGATGCTCTCCACGCCGGGTCTTATTATCTTAGAGACTATGATTTAGAGACTGCTCAAAACTGTAAATGGCTGGCTACAAAGATGTTTGAATACGGAATAAGTCACCCTACTCCCCAACCTTGGGGTCCAAGAGATGATTATTTAATCAGATCTAATCCAATCTGGCTCTGGAAATATATTGATGACTCGCTGGAAATGGTTGAACCTGATCTAAAAAAACACGGTAGTAAAGCTGTCTATAGACTATTTGGCCGCGATTCAGATTTTCCCTATGATGTCTATGACGGTTACCCACTGGAAAAACGACTTGACAAAATCATTCTGCGAGATTCCTGGAATGAAGATGCCCTCTACATACAAGTTGAGGCAGCTCCTGATGTTTGTAAGAATGAGCCTTACGGCAACAGTATAACTAACTTTGTATATGGAACCGAAGCATTTAGTAGTGGTCATACGATGGACATACCGCTCAATCGTGTATGGACGTATCGTAATGTTATCGCGCCTTGCGCCCAAAAAACAGATGCAACACTTAGCTATTTATATGATTACCCGCATTATGTGGCGAGCAAAACATCAGTTAAGGGTTGGGACAGACATATCGGGCTGATAAAAAAAGGATATGCAGTGGTATACGATTTTTGTTCTCAAGATAGTACTGCTTACTGGCATTTACAAGGGACGCCTGTCTGGCATAAGGATTATGTAGAGCTGGTTAAAGGAGATTATCAGCTTAATGTATACTATCCGAATAATGGTTGGTATAGCGTTTCTCACTACGATAAATACACCTGGAATAAGGGTATTCGTGACCAATATTGGTATGTTGGTGATCCTTCCAGAGAACTTGAGCTTAAAAATGTTAAAACTTTTGCCGTAGTATTATACCCTTACCGAAATGAGAATCCTTTAGTAACAGCTATTGCTCCTACTCAAAATGGTATAATATGGATTGAGGCAGAGGATGCCAATTTTGTAAGTTCTGAAATGATGATTGGTCTTGATAATAAGGCCTCGAAGGGAAAGTATATTTATGCCCCCGATATCTCAGATCCAGAGGATGAGGGGTATATGGAATACCAGATTGATATTCTTACTCCCGGTATATACAAGATATGGGCCAGGTGTTATTGGCCTGATGGTGCCGCAAACTCTTTTTTTGTGAGCACAGATGAAGAAAGTGAAGTTATTTTGGGTAATGATCAGACTTTCAATTTCTGGCATTGGGTACCCGGACCATTATATAGACTATCAACGGGAAAGCACATATTGAAGATTAGAGACAGGGAAGATGGTTCACGGCTCGATAAGATATTATTGACTGACAATACGGTATATGTTCCTACAGGTATGTACGGGGAAAGTTCAAATATTTATCCAGGAGCAGTAGGAGTAAAACTTGTTAGTTCAGAGTATACCGACTGGAATGGAGCAAGTTATGGCGGTATGAAGATAAACTACGATATTATAGCTACTGATGCGGTGATGTTCTGGGTAAGGAATCAAAGGGAGAAATGGTTAGTTTCTTTCGTGAAAGGCAGATATTTAGAGATTCAAATGAAAAATAAGCCGATAAGTATAAAACTGAACGGGCATTTCTTAATTGAAAACGAAGATTGGGTCTATGTTTCCGATAATTTAGTGATGGATTTGCCATTTATAGACGGTACTATTGAAATCTTGGAAGGTATTTAATGGATGGAAGTGTAAGATAAAATGGCTCCAGCTCTCAAAAGAAAAAGATATGAAGATAAAGAAAAAAGTGTATAAAAAGATTTTACAAGTCGCAGTTATTGCCGTGATTTTCTTTTTTTTAGCCAGAAACTTATATTATAATTGGGGTAAGCTTTCCGGTTATGAATGGCATATAAATTGGTATTTACTTATCTTTTCATTTATCCTTACGATAATTTGTTCTTTTTTAATAGCTCTGGGATGGAACTTAATATTAAGGCAATTAGGAGGAATGTTAACTCCCAGGAAGGCTTTAAAGATCTTTTTTTTATCCGACCTCGGAAGATATATCCCTGGAAAAGTCTGGAGTTTAGCTGGTAAAGTTTATTTATGCAAGGAACAGGGCATTCCACTGGCTAAAAGTTCCGCAAGTGTTGTTGTTCAACCTCTTATTCAGGTTATTTCAGGAGGATTAGTATTTTTGCTGTCCCTGGTATTCTGGAAAAACTTACCAGGTGTAGGTAATTTATTATATCTCATTTTTTTAATTATTCCTCTGGGTTTTATTCTTCTTCATCCGCTCATCATTAAAAAAGTTTTGAATCTTGGTTTAAAGATATTCAAAAAAGACCCCGTAGATTTAAATCTTAGATATAGAGATATACTTAAGATTCTTCTATTGTGGTGTGGTCTGTGGGTTTTTAGCGGTATTGCTAATTATTTCTTAATTATTTCTATATATCCTCTTCCTATTGCACAATTACCAATGATAATTGGAATATTTTCTATATCCTGGGTGGTAGCGTTTCTTAGTTTCTTAACACCCTCTGGTTTGGGTGTGATGGAGGGTATGTTAACCTTCTTACTTAGTTTCTATCTTCCCTGTGGTATAGCGACGCTCATTAGCCTGTTGTCCAGAATTTGGAGAACAATTAATGATTTAACCTGTGTGGGTATTACCATAAAATTTTAGTTTATAGGAGTTATGAAGAGATGATAGATTTTGATGATACGACTATTCCTGAAGCTACTACTACGGAGAATTTCTGGAATTATGTAGTCAGGGTTACTGGTGAGAAGTCTCTTAAGAAATTCTTCTGGCGAGGTCTATTATTAGGGACTTTTTCTATGTTTCCTACCATAATAGGCACTGTAATTAGAGGGAGTATCTACAAATTTCTATTGGGGAAAGTAGGCTCAGTCTGTCTTATTGAAAGGAATGTCCGTTTTAATGTTCCTCAGAGAATATTCTTAGGAAACAGGATATTTATAGGTGAAGGTAGTTATCTGGATGCAGGGCATCTTAAGAGTGAAATTCGGCTAAAAGATAATGTTCATATATCGCGATACGTTATTCTTCGAGCAGGAACAGGAAAAATTATTGTTAATGAAAGAACTAATTTAGGTGCACACACTTTTATCTACGGACACGGAGGTGTAGAAATAGGAAGCGATACGCGTATAGCTAATCATGTGGAGATA
>Ga0209121_10004144_pt1 | contig 13641 bp, 14 predicted proteins | sample Cruoilmetagenom3_FD_187292 | JGI IMG/M metagenome (GOLD analysis project Ga0209121, IMG submission 187292) | Oil polluted marine microbial communities from Coal Oil Point, Santa Barbara, California, USA - Sample 3 (SPAdes) (version 2) | ecosystem: Environmental > Aquatic > Marine > Oil seeps ... | reverse complement strand
CTTAGCAGCATTTTTAAGCACAATGGGTTCAGCAATATTTATCGACAACCGTCCCAGATAAGCTTTTAATCCTCGGGCGGGAATTCTGCTATATGATAATTTCCAGGGATCCCGTAGGTCTACTACACAGGGTAATCTAAAAAACATTTTGACAATTGGACAAACAATGAGTGGGAAAAATGGACCTCCCGTAATAAAAATCAAATCAGGTTTTTCCTTTTTGATTAGTCTTATTAATTTAGGTATAAGGAAAGGCAACCATTTAATTCCTTCGTCATTAATTATTTTTGTACGCAATATTTTAGTACGATAAACATGGATATCTTTAGGAATATTTCTTTCAAAGTCAGCATCTATCCAAGCTTTATTAGAATAACAATCTTTTTGAACTGTTAAAACAATAGGTTTCCAGCCAAAATTTGATAAATACTTTACAAATTTAGTTATCCTAAATGTTCCTACCCCACCTATTGGTGGAAAATATTGTGCTACTGCTAACACTTTTTTCATTTTTAACTCTCTTAAAAAATTTACTTATTAGATAATACAGTCAATAATTACTACTAAAGATATATTCCCCTTCCAATTTTGAACTTGTTATTATTTAAATATCTTTTTAATTAGAAACACTACAACTAACACATTGTTTTTCGAATATCTTAAGTATTGGCTGCAAAGTATAAAGTATAAAATAGAATCTCACTTATATTTATTTTTTACCTCTACAATATAAGATATTTAATATTTTTTTCACCCTTAAGGTAAATAAAGTAATTTTTCGAATCATTATAATTTTTACTCTTAAGGATAAGCTTGGAACGTCTTTCTTTGAATTCTCCGAACTTAGCTTATACTCCCGAAATAACTTAAAAATGTCTTTAAATTGACCCTCTATTATATCTTTATATTTAGCATGTCTTAATGCCTTTCTTAAATACTTGACAAAATTATGCGAATAGTCATGATATATAACGGCATTCGGATAGTATATTAACTTACTCTTATCTTTATATTTGCTGACAATTCTATACGTTAACTCTAACCCTTCATATCCTCCTGCTCCTTGGAGTTTTGGATTAAAACCTCCTATTTCAATAAGGACATCCCTTTTAAAAGATGAGTTGCCTTCTAAATTTATAAAACAAGGTATTGTTTTATCACCATAATCGTAATGTGATGCAAAATAATTATAGATGGTAGGGGTCCTCGGCAATGATTTTCCTCTCAATCCAAGAATATCATTTTCTTTATATGCTCTAATATGTTCTTCAATGAAATCATTTGCCGGAATTGCATCATCATCAAGGAAAATGACAATTTCTCCTCTTGCCAATTTTATTCCAATATTTCGAGCAAAGGAAAGTCCATAGTTTTTCTTCAATTTGATATAATTTATTGGATATTTCTTGATTAACGGAAATATATCAATTTTTTCATTATTATCAATTATTATAATTTCAAAATCGCTTACTGTTTGTTTATTTAAATTGTCTAAATTTGATAAAAGTAAATCTGAATTATTATAAGTTACAATAATTACAGAGGCATTTGGTTTTATTGACACTTTCATTAAATTAACTTTTTTTACAATAAAATTATCTAAATCTAAATTTTCTATATAGTCATTTTGAAACATCAAATTTTATATCCTTGTAAATAATTTAAAGGTCTAAAAACTTTTTAAACCTTCTTGTAGCTTCTACCAAATTCTTTGGAAACAAGATACAAAATAAGGTTTTAAAAATCATAAATAATAATTTTGGATAAATTGGAAATCTAAAAAAAATAAATAAGAAATTTTTTAACGCATTAATATAAGCCTTGTTATTATAGAAATTCATTCCCCAAAAAAAATAACCAACAAATATTTCTTTCTTGTTTATTACTTCAAAACTATTATCAAAAATCTCTTCAATTTTTTCCCCTTTTTCTAATCGATCATACCCTATTTTTTTTCTTTCAATAAATAATTTTAAAGCTAAATTTGCATATCTATCCTGAATAATTTTACTTGAAACAGATACAGAATTACTATTAATCCTCCATTTATATAATGTTTCAGGTATATTTGCTAATTTATACTTTTCAGAGAAACGTAATACTAGATCATAGTCTTGTGCAAATTTGAATTCCTCACGGTAAAATCCTACCTTTTCAAAACAAGATTTCCTAAACATTATAGTGCCATGACCTAATTGGTTTCCATTTAACAAATATTTCTTAATATCTTTGTCTTTTTCTTGCCTTTTAATTTCTTGAATAATATCTCCTTTTTCATTTATTCTAAAATAATTTGTCCCAACAATTGCTATATCTAAATTTCCATCAAGGAAATTAATTTGTCTTTCTAATTTATTATCGCAAGAAATATCATCCGCATCCTGACGAGCTATATATTCACCTCTGGCCAATCTTAACCCTGTATTTAAAGATTTAGTCAATCCAATATTTTTCTCATTATTAACTATTTTAATCCTCGGGTCATTATAACTTTTTAAAATCTCCCCAGTTTTATCTGTAGAGCCATCATTAACTATTAAAAATTCAAAATCTCTAAAAGTTTGCCCTAAAATACTATCAATAGCTTCCTGCAGATATTTTTCTCCATTATATACAGACATAAGAATAGTAACTTTAGGATTTTTCATTTTTATACCACTCGACAAATCTTTTTATCCCTTCTTCTATTTTTATCTTGGGATTATAATTTAATATTCTTTTAGATTTACTAATATCAGCAAAAGTAATAGATGGGTCACCAGGTTGCTCAGGTAGATATTTAATCTTGGCTGATTTTTTTAAATTTCTTTCAATTAAGGAAATCATATGAGAAAGATTTGTAGGATTAGAATTACCGAGATTAAATATTTCATAGTTAAAATCATTATTCAAAGCAGACATAATTCCCTCTACAATATCAGAAATATAAGTATAATCCCGGCTTGTTTTACCATCACCATAAAGATAAATTTCCTTACCCTCATCAATCAATTTTGTAAATTTATGAATCGCCATATCAGGTCTTTGTCTGGGACCATAAACTGTAAAAAAACGCAATATTGTAAATGGAAGATTATAAAGATGATTATATGTATAACACAACAGTTCTCCTGTTCTTTTACTCACTCCATAAGGTGAAATTGGTTTTAATTTCCCTTCTTCTGAAAAAGGGATTTCCTTTGTTGCCCCATAGACAGATGAAGATGAACCAAAAACAAAATTCTTTATTTTATATTCTTCACTTAATTCTAAAAGATTTAAGGTCCCATTTACATTCACATCTATATATAGATTGGGTTGCTTTAAAGATAATCTTACCCCTGCTTGAGCTGCAAGATGAATTACTTTTTGAAATTTATATTTTTCAAATATCTTTTCTAAAGTATCTTCATCTCTGATATCATCTTCAACCAAATTAAAATTTCTTTCTCTTAAAAAAGGTTCAATATTGTTTCTCTTTATTTGTGGATTATAGTAATCGTTGAAATTGTCCAAACAAACTATATCATATCCATCTTTCAATAACCTTTCTACTAAGTGACTTCCGATAAATCCTGCTCCACCAGTAACTAATATCTGGTTCTTCTTCGTAGAATAAATATTCATTTTCCCCATCCTTTTGAATTACAATTTAAAAATATATAACTATCATTATTCAAAATCCTTCAAAGGCTCAACTACACTCCAAATTTCACCCCACCTGAATTCTGTGTTTGTTGTTTTTAATCCCGCTTGATGAAGCTCTTCAAAATATTCTTCTTGTGTATATTCAATACAATGAGTACTGTCAAGACGATAGTCTATGCCCAATTCTTTTTTTAGAGGTACTCTCCAATCTCGCTCAAAAAGTGGCACACGTACAATAAAGCTTTTGGTTTTAGTTGTTTAATAATTCTCTTTAAAAATTCAACTCTCTTCTCAATATGTTCTAATACATTAGACAGCATAATAACATCAAATGTTTCATCAGGCAATACATTTAGCGCATCACCGTAAACGAATTTCAAATTGGCATGCTTGTAGTGTGAACAAGCAAAATTAATATTTTCTTTTTTCATATCAATACCGACAATTTTAACATTAGGAACTTGATTTACAATATCGTAATCCATAAAACCATTACCACAGCCAATATCCAAAACTTTTTCTCTCGGTTTAAGGTTTTTAATAAAAAAATTGTGATAATTGATATGCCGATGCTTTGTATGTATGCCATTTCCGTAATCTATGGAGGTTTTCCCTTCCAAGGAATATAGGCGATTTTCTAATTCAAATAGAAATTGTAATCTTTCTTTAGGTGTAGTATTTTTAGATGATAAACGGATTAAGCGCATTAGAACTTCGGCACGATTAGAAGGTGATAACCGTTTCAAATGTTTTGCTATCCCGTAAATCATAACATTTGACAAGTTAAATCTCATCGTGCAATAACCTCCTGAATAACTTCAAGTTCCATCTTCAAAATTTTATCGATGGAATAATTATTTAATATATATTTCCTGGCACTATTTCCAATTTTTTTTCGGAGTAAATCATCGGATAAAACTTTTTTTATAGTATTGGCAATACTTTTAAAATTTGTTTTACATAAATAACCCGATTCCATATGTTCAATGTCTTCTCTTATTCCGGTAACATCTGAACCTATACATGGCAATCCGCAACTCATTGCCTCAAGTAATGCTTTTGGGTGCCCTTCGTAGTAAGAGGGTAAAATAAAAACTTTTGCTTGGTTGAGAACATAAGGCAATTCAAAATTCGGTATATTCCCTTTAAAACTAACATTCAACCTATGTTGATTTACTATTTCTCTAATTTCATTATTGTCACAGCATCCGCCTATCATTAATAATGAAATATTTTTGTTTTTTGTTTTTAGATATTTAATAGCTTCCAATAGATTGCTTATATTTTTTTGACTTCCACTTCTACCCACAAAAATAAGATCGTATTTTTTTTGAATTTCAGGATGTGGCTTGAAAACATCAGTTATAACATAGTTGGGGATAACCTTTATTTTCGCTGGTTCAATATTATATTGTTTTATAACAATATCACGCTGCCAGGAAGAGGTTACAATCCCCATATCTGCACAGGAAAAAGCTTTTTTCTCTAATTCAATTGCATTATTGATTGTCTTCTGGTCTTTTGATTGATTTTTAATAAAGTAACCATGTAAATATCCACACCTAACTATTAATTTTTTGCCAAAATGTTTTTTAAACCAGATAGGAATTTCTGAACCGGGTATCTGATTTGTTTTTAATATATCAGACCTGTAAATTTGTGGTAAGTAGTTTAATAGCAAATGCAATAAAGTTATCTTTGAGCTTTTGTGCCACGTAGTAGATAAAAGATTAATCTCTCCAAGATCTTTTGCATATACTCTATCTCCTTTTCCGCCATAGGTGACCATATTTACATTTTTTAATTTTTTACTCAGCCTTTTGTATATTTCTAATTCTCTATCAAGGTTTCCTACTTCTGCCCATGTTTTCAGGCTCACACCACCTGTGAAGAATAAAGTTAGCGATATGTTTTTAAGCTCCATTTTTCATTCCTCTTCGTTCAAATATCATCAAAATCATGTGAGCAGAAAACTTTGCTAAAAGATTAGTCAATAAAGATCTCAATTTATTAACCAACGAACTTCTGCCATTGTAGTCATATAATTTTTGCAAAATTGGCTTAACAATCGAAATTTCATCTTTAAAACCTTTTAACCCGTCAAACTGTTTAGCATATTTTAATATGAAGCCACATCTTTCAAAATCATCTCGTACTGTTGTAGCATCCAAGGCAAATTGATAAAAGTTTTTCATGTCACAATTGCTGTTTTCATATTTTTTATACAATCCCAACTTCGCCTTAAATTTGCGTAAAGGAGATAAATAAGGAAAGGTTAAAAACACATAACCTCCTTTTTTGACAACACGTTTCATCTCTTTAAAAATATCTTTATATCCCTCATAAAAATGTTCTATTACCCCTAATGACCAGTACCCATCAAAGAATGAATCGTCAAATTCCAGACTCCGAACATCTCCTTTTATAATTTTTAATTCCGGAAAATATTTATTTATCTTTTCTACAGTTTTTTCTGCAAAATCTACTCCAAAAGCAGAATAACCATTATAATGCAAACAGTATACATTTCCACCCATCCCGCAACCACCTTCTAAAATTACTCCTTCTTTCAGAAATCTACGAGTATTTTTTAGAATAAATGTGTTATTCTTGCTTCTCTCAACTATTAGCTTGAAATTATCTACGCTCCAATGTTTATCCCAAAATTGAGGTGAAGCTTTCTTTTCAAAGTATACTAATCGATTGTTCGACTTGTTATAATATCTTAGCATTTTAAAACTTCTTTATTATCTTATTCTTTTCAACATCTATCTGGACAATTTTCATATTATTTTTTTTAGCTCGGTATCGAACAAACTTCTCCTCTTATGTTTTTCTTTGCCCCACGATCAAGAATTCAGTATAATTCCGATATGGCTTAAATTTTAGTAAATATGCCTCTCTCAATAATTTTTTAATATTAGATTTTGAGAAGCATTGTATATGCCCACGACTTGGCACTCTATTTAAATAAGGCGTAACAATGTATATAAATTTAAAATGTTTATAATTTGTGATCACTTCAACAACTAAATTCAAAAAATCATTGTTTAAATGTTCTAACATATCAATTGCAACGAATGTATCAAATTTGTCATTCGATAAATAACTACTCATATTTTCAATTGTATCAACGTAGCACTCGAAATTTTTGTTTTTTAGCTTCTTTCTTGCCATTATGATAGCCTCACGAGATAAGTCTATACCTTTATAATGGATGGATGGATGAATGGATTCAATTAAATAACCAGGACCACAACCTATTTCAAAGACTCCTTTTGAACTCTTGTTAACAAAATTAGCAACATCCGCGTAATAGTTTTTTCCACCCTTTTTAGATTCTTCCCAATATCTCCATTGTTTGTCCCAATACTCTGGATCAAATATTGAATATTTTTTTCCATTAGAAGCAATATTTGTATATGGTTCAGCGCCGTTAGAAAAATCACAATTCTTGAATCTCATAGGATCAAACAATCCATCAAAATGATACTCAATAAATCTGAATGATTGTAACAAACGACTTGTAGTATATTGAAACAATCTGTTCATTTTCTATCGCCAATCCATTTTGCATCCCTCACTGCGGAAGAAATCCCCGGACCAAACTTCGCCGCCTTCTCTATTTTATCCCAGTTCTCCTTGAACCAATCAATGGTATTCATAAGACCTTCTTTAAATTTTATCTTGGGCTTATAGCCAACAAGCTCTTTTGCTTTATCAATGGATGCAAGGAGCCTATTTTTCGTGTCCCACTTCCTCCGGCTTACAAATTTAACTCCAGCATCGTTCCCTACTATTTCATTTATCATGTTAGCGAGGTCAATTATTCTCGTCTCTTTCCCAGAAGCTAGGTTAAACTCCTGCCCTATTGCTTGTTTATAATAACCAGCCCTTAACAAGCCATCTACTAAATCCATGACATACGTAAAGTCACGAGTTTCTTCTCCGGTTCCCGTTATAGGTAACGGTAGTCCCGTCATAGCCCAATATATAAAGTTAGGAATCACATTTCGATATTGACCCGGTACCTCTCCAGATCCGTAGGAGTTGAAAAACCTTGTCTTGACTACGGGCGAGTTGTAATGGTTATAAAAGAAATTGCAGTAAAGTTCTCCGAGCATTTTCGTTACCTGATAGGGTGTGCTAAGATTCATGCTCATAAAGTCTTCTTTTAGCGGTAAAGGTGCTTCACTACCATAAATAGAGCAACCAGAAGATGCATAAATAAATCTCTCCACGCGAGTAAGCATAGAGTATTCCAGTACTTTTAATGTCCCGAACCCATTCACTTGCAAATCCTTTTCCGGATAGTCCACGGAGTTCTGATTGGCAAAGAAAGCGGCAAGATGAAAGACTATTTGCGGTCTCTCATTAAACACTCTTTTAAGGTCTATATCGTTTGTAATATCGCCTTTTATAAACATAACATTTGGAGATGAAGGAATATTCCAAGACTCAGAAGCACTTAAATCGTCCAAAATTATAATTAGTTTAGCGCCAAGTTTTCCAAGTGCTCTTACTAAATTACTTCCTATTGCTCCTGCCCCTCCGGCCACTAATACAATTTTATTTTTATAATATCCTTTTATATCCTCTAATATCTCATATTTTTCCATTTTTATATCTCCTATTAAAATTTATTTTTAATATATTTAACACTGTCTCTACTCTCTTATCATAGGTATGATTTATAATAAAATCTTTATAACCATTTTCTATTATTCTATGTCTCTTTCGCTCATCGTTTATTATATCTTCTAATTTTTGCTCAAAATCTGAAAGATTTTCTTTAAACATAACGCAATTATAGTTATCTTTAAATGTATTTACATAATATTTAGTTTCAGGGCAAAATAGAAGCGTTTTAACAGCCAAGCATTCAAAATATCTAGTATTAATAATTCCGATTGCTGAAGGAGTGTTAAGAAAAACTTTGAAAGAATTTAAAAATTTTACATAGTCATTGCCATAAGGCAATAAATTTCTTCCTAAAAAGTTTTTTGCCCCCCATTCTGCCCAATAAATTTTATATTCTTTAAAACTTTCTTTTAATGATTTTTTTTCAAACAATATACTCCTTGACACATAACTTTTAATTTCAGGATTTTTGAAAAGTTTATATTTTATTTTATATCTAATATCAATGAAATCTCTGTGTAAAGCACCAGTAAAACCAAAATCATACTTTTTAGATAATTCATAATCTTTAAAGCGGTTAGGATCTGCAGCAAATAATAATTGAAAAAATCGTAATCCAGTTTGATTTGCCCATTTTTTATAATCATGATGAGCTGTAAAAACATAATCAAAATTATTATCTTTTGCATATTTTAATTTTTTATCTAAATTTTTATATTCTTTATTGAGAAAAAATATTTTTATTATATTTATTTTTCTAAGATTTATCCTCGGATGAGGATCGGATTCAGTAATAGAACTATTTTCTGACTCCCAAGAAGTTCCCACTACAATAAGGTCAATTCTTTGCTTATTAAAAGGAGACTTGGCAATTACATCTTCAATATTATCATTTTTATCGTATTTTGGATAATTCTCCCCATATAAATAACAATTTCCTACTTTTTTGAATGCATTGATAATATCTTGGTGATAATAACCAGATATATATTTTTCGCGATTCTTTGCAAGGATTATTATATTCATATATCTCTAAATCCTTTACTATCTTTGAAATTATTAATTAAGTTTTTCACTTATTTTCTTTTCTCACATCACTTACATAGATACAAGTCTATATTTTAATCCTTTAAATTTAAATTTATTTTGTTCTATTACCTATAAAAACTTCAAATCTTGGTGAATAAACCCCCGGCTCAAATAAATTATTGTTTTCATTTGTAGTAATTTTTATTTTTAATAAAGCTTCATCATTAAATAAGAGTTCTATTCCATTAGATTTAAATATTCCTATCCCTAAATAATAAGATCCGCAAGAGAGATATATTTCATTTACTTTTACTTCTATTCTTGTAAAATTATTATTAACAGTTAATTTTTTACCTGTATCTTGAGATTTTAAACTACTCACAAGATTAAAACTAGAATCAAACAACAGGATATTTAAGTTTATCGATGTATTATTCAAATTCAAAGTTTCAATTTCAAATACAAGTTCTAACTTCTTCCCTTTTATTAATTTTAAACAACCATTTTCGATATTATTACTGCTTTTAATTATAGATACCTTTTTAATATTATCATTTTTAAAATATTTACCTCTGTACGAAGAGGTTATTTTATCAAAATAATCCCCCTGTATTTCTTTTGAATCCCCATAACTTATTATTTTTCCTTCCATTAATAAAATTACCCTGTCGCACATTCTATTAATAATTTCAGATGAGTGAGATACTAAAATAATCGTAGATTTTCTTTTCATCTCTGCCATTTTTTTATAACATTTTGCTCTAAATTGCATATCACCAACTGCCAGAATTTCATCCACCAACAAAATATCTGGTTCGCAATGTACTGCTACGGCAAATCCCAAGCGCACAAACATTCCACTTGAATAATGCTTCACCGGGACATCTAAAAAATCTCCGATATCGGCAAATTCAACAATAGCATCAAATTTTTTATCTGTTTCTTCTTTGGTCATTCCCAAGATTGCTGCATTGATATAAATATTTTCCCGGCCAGTAAGCAAAGGATGAAAGCCAGCACCTACTTCAATAAGTGCACCTACATTGCCTTTAACTGTGATTTTACCTTTATCAGGCCAAAATATACCGTTTAAAAGTTTAAGTAAAGTAGTTTTGCCCGAACCATTTGGACCAATGATTCCCAGTGTCTCTCCTTTTTTTACTTCAAAGGAGATATTATTAAGTGCCCAAAATTCATTTTTTCTCAATTTATCTGAGTGTGAACTTAATCCAAAGGTGTTCCGAGCAATATCTTTTACACCGTATAACATCGACCTTTTTAGAGATTTACAGTATTTTTTTGACACATTTTCAACTTTGATGGCGACATCATCAGAAGAAGTAGATGGGTATATGGGTTTATGAGTGGATGAGTCAAATTCTAAATTATTTATTTGTTGTGATTTCGAATTGGTTATTTTACTCATTTTGTCCTTTCCTTTACTCCTCTACTTACTAACTTTATTTCTTAAATACTTTATAAAATTGAGGGTCATTTTACGTAATATTTCTATTTTGTTTAATAAATCTTTGGTATCAGAGATGAGCCCTAAATTTTTTGATATTATAACTTGAGTCTCTAATTCAGATAAAGACCCTAAAGAGATATAGATAAATCGAATATAATCTGATTTAGTATTTTTCGCTGCACCTTCAGCAATATTACTTGGATAAGAAATTGCTGACCTTCGCATTTGAGAAGTTAATCCATAAATTTCTTCTTTGGGAAATTTTCCGGTAATCTTATAAATATCAGTTACTAAATCGACACCTTTTTTCCAAATATCTAAATCTTTATGTGTCTTCAATTATTCTCTCCTTTACTCTTCAAATTATCAACTCTTCTACTCATCTACTCACTCACCCATTTACTCATCCACTCTTAAATCCTCTCTGTAACTCTGGTTTCGGTAAGATGAAATACTATTAAGCAAATTATAAAAATAATAATTGAAATAACACTGGAAATTAAAAAACCCTTCCATTCGGTAATTGCCCCAGTCAATACAAGTTGTCTGGGAGCAGAAGTCAAATAATATAATGGATTATAATTAGTTATGCGAGCAAGTATGCCGGTTGACGGTTTGGCATATAGAATGGGTGTTAAGAACATTAAGAATGTCATTAGAATTGAGAGTATATTTCCGATATCTCTCACAATCCCATTTAGGAGCGAGAAAATAAAACCGAGGCCAAGAGTTAATAACATTATGGGAATCATAAATAGTGGAATCAGTAGTATGGCTGTGCTTGGTGCAATTTTATAATAAATAAATAATATAATTACCAGGGTAAGCTGAATCAGAAAGGATACGATTGACTGACCGGCAGAGGCAATTACTAATGATTTTTTAGAAAAGTTTATTTTTGCTATCATAGAACCGGCTTTTACCAATGAATTTGAACTGGTAATTAGACCGGTGGAAAATAATTGCCAGAATGCCATCCCAAGTATGGCATAAATGGGATATGGGACATTGATATCTCCGATAGAAAATATTCCGGAACGGTTTAATATTATAAATGTACCCACGCTGACAAGTGGTATGATAAATGCCCATAAGACCCCGATAAATGATTGCTTATATAGGGCAAAAAAATCTCTTTTGAATAGTTGGTAGGTTAGCCATCTATTTTTTTTAATTTCATTAGATATCTCACGAAATATAGATAAATATCCTTTTTTTAAGGAATTATCCGGTTCGTAAGTTGTAATAATTTCAGACATAAATTTACTCTCCAGTATTTTATTTCTTATTTCCTTCCTACTCCCTCATAGATAAAGCCCAGGGATTTTAAGGTAGCTGGGTTGTATAAGTTTCTCAGGTCGAGTAGGATGGGAGTTTTAAGTAATTTTTTTATTCTTAATAAATCGAGATTACGAAATTGATTCCATTCGGTGGCAATTACCAGAGTATCACTGCCCTGAGCGGTTTCATATTCATCCTGACAATAGGTTAAGTTGGGAAGGATTTTTTTGGTATTGTCCATTGCCAGAGGGTCAAAGCATCTGATACGCGCGCCTTCTTTAAGTAAGAGTTTAATAATATCAATTGCCGGGGATTTTCGAATATCATCGGTATTTTGTTTAAAGGCCAGGCCTAAGATGCCGATAGTTTTTCCTTTGAGATCGCCCAGATGGTGTTTTACTTTTTCTACCATCAGTTCTCTTTGATGTTTGTTGGCAGAGATTACTCCTTTTAAGAGCTTAAAATCATATCCACAGGTTAAGGCAAAATGATAAAGAGCCTCAGTATCTTTAGGAAAACAGGAGCCACCATAACCGGGACCAGGATGAAGAAATTTTGGACTGATGCGGCCATCCAAACCCATAGCTTTGGCTATCTGATGCACATCTGCTCCTACTTTGTCACAGAGGTTGGCAATCTCATTGATAAAAGTAATCTTGGTAGCCAGGAAGGCATTACAGGCATATTTGATTAACTCAGCAGTTTCCGGATTGGTAATGACAAAAGGAGTATCTATTAAGTAAAGGGGACGATAGATTTCCTGCATTATTTTTAGGGCTTTGGGGCTGGTGGTGCCGATTACTATTTTGTCGGGATGAGTGAAGTCGTAGACTGCAGAGCCCTCCCGGAGGAATTCCGGGTTGGAGACGACGTCGAAGTCAAAAGGTTTTGAGGTAGGTTGGGATTGCCGCGTCGCTTCGCTCCTCGCAATGACAGATGAAGATTTCACCCTCACCCCGTCTTCTCCCCTCAAGGGCGAGGGGGAAGAAGGATGGATTCCCGCTTTCGCGGGAATGACAGATGAAGGATCGGGAATGACAGACTCAGATTGGTATTTATTAATTATTTCTTTGATTTTGGCAGCAGTGCCTATGGGAACGGTGCTTTTGTTTACTATGACTTTGTACTCATTCATATATGTGGCAATTTGCTGGGCAACTTTTTCAATCTGAGTGAGGTCAGCCGAGCCGTCATCATTGGAGGGAGTGCCTACAGCAATAAAGATTACTTTGGATTTTTTTATAGCTTTTTCCAGGTCAGTGGTAAAGGTAAGGCGGCCAGCTGATACGTTTTTCTTAATTAAAGTTTCTAAATTCGGTTCATAAATTGGAACGCCACCAGAGTTAAGAAGAGATATTTTTGTTTCGTCTTGATCAACACAGGTTACTTGAAGGCCAAAGTCAGCAAGGCAGGTGCCTGTGACCAGGCCGACGTAGCCGGTACCTATTATCGCAATTTGCATTTGCATAATCCTCCGATCTAAATTGGTCTTCCAGTTTGCTGGTTTGCGAGTTAATGTTCAAGATGTGAACTTAGGTAGATTATAGTATATTTAGAGAAGAAATGTCAAGAAAAAAAGACAAGTTGCGAGTTGC
>Ga0209121_10004143_pt1 | contig 13642 bp, 12 predicted proteins | sample Cruoilmetagenom3_FD_187292 | JGI IMG/M metagenome (GOLD analysis project Ga0209121, IMG submission 187292) | Oil polluted marine microbial communities from Coal Oil Point, Santa Barbara, California, USA - Sample 3 (SPAdes) (version 2) | ecosystem: Environmental > Aquatic > Marine > Oil seeps ... | reverse complement strand
CATCTGCGTAAATTTATGAAATCTACATCTACGATAATTATCCTAAATCACCGATTTTTTAGATAGTGCCTCGGTTACCACTTAATTTGAAGCGGATACCAATATACCTTGCTTGAGTGGATGCCTATATCCACATCCATATCTTCCATCTGATCTTCGTAGTCGGCAGTGCTGTGGGTGTCCCAGAATGCCCAAAACTCTTCGAGCGAGCCGAAGTCCTCTGGTAACGGGTCACGTTGGGTGGCTTGTTTCTTATTTTCTGGCATAACTTTTTCTCTCTTTTTCGTATGTCACGAGCACTTAAGATTTGTGCTTTATTCGTCCGTTATCAGTAAGGGCAACTCCGATCAGGGCATCCGCCCGCATAATCGGATTCAGCGCTCACATACTCTCCAAACGATAACACCTGTTCGCTCTTGCTGCCATATCGATAGATGGTTATACCCTTGCATCTCAATTCGTACGCCAGCAGAAACGCTTTTCTCACATCCCCTTGTGTCGCATCCTTTCTCAGATTGATCGTCTTTGAGATTGCATTGTCCACAGACTCCTGAAACGCTGCCTGCATCCTGACATGCCAATCCGGATCAATATCCAGAGCGGTAACAAACAGATCCTTCACATCTTTTGGGATGTCAATATCCTGCACAGAACCGGTCTTTGCGACCGCAATCATCAGGTCCCTGCTATAAAATCCCCCCTCTCTGGCAACCCTTTCAAATACGGGATTGACTTCCACCAGTCTCGCATGATCAAGAACATTTCTGACAAAAGAAACAGCAAATAGCGGCTCGATCCCTGATGTTGTTCCTGCAATAATCGAGATGCTTCCTGTTGGGGCAATGGTTGTCAGGGTTGCGTTTCTCATATTCGTGCCTTTCCATATACTCTCATCGATATTTGGAAATGGTCCCCGCGCCTCACCAAGCCTGACAGATGTCTCCCTTGCAGCACTCGTCATAAATCTCATCAATTTCCTGCCAAGATCCAGTGCTTCCTCTGAATCATAAGGTATCCCAAGTTCGAGCAGCATCTCTGCAAATCCCATGACACCAAGACCGATCTTACGGTTTGCTCTGGTCATCTCTCCAATCCGGGGCAGGGGATATCTGTTCGCGTCGATCACATCGTCAAGGAAACGAACCCCGAGAACGGTCAGGTCTCTCAACCGTTCCCAGTCGATATCGTTCTTCCGGACGATCTTTGCTAAATTTATCGATCCGAGATTGCATGATTCCCAGTCCAGTAGAGGGACCTCTCCGCATGGGTTTGTGGAATCTATCTGGTATTTTGGAGTTGGGTTGTGTGCATTGATCTCGTCAAGAAAGACCAGACCAGGGTCGCCTGTTCTCCATGCCATCGTCGCTATCAGATCAAAGACGTCATCCGCACCAAGACTCCGCACGCATTCATTATTTCTTGGATTGATCAACTCATAATCCCTGTGCTTCTTCACCGCTTCCATGAAATCATCATTTACGCCAACAGAGATATTAAAATTCCTTAAAACTCCTTCTTTTTCCTTGGAAGTTATAAAATCTATAATATCGGGATGGTTCACGTTCAGGATGCCCATATTTGCCCCGCGCCTCCGCCCTCCCTGTTTGATGACATCGGTTGTCACATCAAAGATGCGCATGAATGAGACAGGACCTGATGCGCTTCCCATCGTTGATCGCACGATATCTCCTTTCGGTCTCAATCTTGAGAATGAGAATCCGCAGCCTCCGCCGCTCTGCTGAACGATCGCCATCGCCTTCAATGCGCCGAAGATATCTTCAATCGAATCAGGAACAGGTATCACGAAACATGCACTGAGTTGACCGAGTTCTGTGCCTGCATTCATCAATGTCGGGGAATTTGGCAGAAATTCGAGATTCTTCATCGATGAGTAGAATCTCTTCTCAAATTCCACTGATTTACCTGAAATTGCCTTCGCAACCCTTCCAAACATCTGATCCGGCGTCTCGATGATGTTTCCTGCCGCATCCTTCATCAGGTATCTCTTATTCAGCACCTCGATCGCATTGACTGTTAACTTCAGTTCATCATAGACCCCAAAGAACTTCTTTGCATCCCTGATTTCGCTTCTTCTCTCCCTGTACAGGATGTAGGCTTTTGCCACCTCATACAATCCGTGTCTGACAAGAACCTCCTCCACAATATTCTGCACATCCCCAATGGTTGGAATGCCTTGAATTCGTTTCTCAATCAGTGCGACAACTTCGTCTGTAAGTTTTTCAGAGAATTTTTCATCGTCTGCGTCTGTGGCGAGGACTGCTTTGTGTATAGCGGTAGTTATCTTCTCTTTTTTGAAATTGGTAATTCTTCCATCCCTTTTCAGGATATTATGCATACGATTCTCTCTGTTGTGTTGTTATATTACCTTTTCAATCGGCAGCAATTTCGGCTGCGGTTGCACAAGTCTTCTGGGTGCGTGACTATATGGTTTCAGAAGTACTGAACTTAACGAAAATCTTTTAAACCATGAAGACAACATACATATCAATAACAACTCACCAGGTGACGGGGACATACCCATTACAATGCAGGACATTGGTCACCTGGAATACCTATCTTTCGATTTTTTCTGCTATGTCATCAATAAATGTGGACTCATCTGCAATTTCTCGTATTTCATTGCTAAAAGAATTTCTGAAACATGCTAAAACGATTCTCTTGCCCTCTCTCTTTACTTCTCTCAATGCTACGATGTAATCTTGGTCGCCTCCCACGATCACGGCAACATCAAAATTATCTTTAAAAGCGTGTGTTAGAAGTTCAGTTGTAAGCATCACATCAACCCCCTTCTCTACGAGTTTTCCATTTCTCTCCACCAAAGGTCGCGTTTCGACATGAAACCCCTGCGCTTTCAATGCTTTATAAAACGAACGTGCTGATTCATCATAAGGATCGACTCCGCTATAAAAATATGCCCTTATCAAGTCATAATCTTTGGTCAGTTCGTTCCGCAGTTTCACGTAATCGATCTTATAACCCGATCGAAAATTTTTACAGCTATGAAATACATTTGCACCGTCTATAAACATCATAGCGCGTTTCATTATTTTTACAGTGTCCGTTTTAATCACGTCCTATCGTTTTGATTCTTGTAATAAGGCATTGTTTTTAACATTATTAATATTGACGGACACTATGTCGCAACCACCCCACAAAAACCTCCCGCCAGCCGCTCCACCCGCTCAACACTATCAGCATCCTCAGGCGTCTTATCAAACCGCACCCGGACAAGCCGCGGGAACCGAAGCGCATACCCCGACGCATAATGCTTGCTCTTCTGGATCTCCTCATACGCGATCTCAAAGACAACAGCAGGCTTAAGCTCGATTGCGCTTCCCACCTCTGAGATAATATACTGCGAAAACAGCTCTGTAAGTTCTGCTAACTGCTCATCGGTTATGCCTGTGCCGACCCTGCCGATCTCAAGGAACGCTCCGGTATCAGTGTCGTAACATGCAAGCAAGTACGAGCCGATCAGGTTCGCACGCCGCCCTTCACCCCAGGCTGCTCCGACAACGACGAGATCAAGGGTTTCCATGATCGGTTTCACCTTAAGCCAGTTTTTGCCGCGTTTTCCGGGAGAGTACACCGAATCCGGGTTCTTCAGCATGACGCCCTCGTGCCCTGCATCGAGAGCCGCCTGATAGACCGTGTGCGCCATAGCAGGATCATCTGTCAACACCTGCTCTGCCACCCTGAACTGCTCATGCGGCTCCACGATCTCCTCGAGCCGTTCTCTCCGGGTATGGATATCCTCATCGATCAGCGAGACGCCGTCAAGGTACATGATATCGAAGAGATTCAGGTAGAGCGGGATCTTCTGCACCATCGCTGATATGTCGTACTTCCGCCGGAACCGCTTCAGGATCTCCTGGAATGCAAGCGGCTTCCCACCAGCCCCGATCGCAACCACTTCGCCATCGAGAATCGCCTGATTCGCGGTTATCCGGGATTTTACCAGTTTTACGATATCAGGAAGCGAGTTCGTCACGTCTTCGAGTCTTCTTGAAAATATCCGGACGTGGTCGCCGTCCTTGTGTATCTGCACCCGCGTGCCATCGAACTTCCATTCGATTGCATACACCGTTGTGATATCGTCGAAACTGCCAAGTTGCGCAAGCATCGGTTTGATCGGTCTGCCGATCCTGATCGCAACCGCATCAAGATCATGGTGAAGCGCAGTCACAGAAACCTCGCCGAGATCGTTTATCAGCATGTAGGCACGCTCAACCGCACCCACATCCGCCTCGAATGCCTGAGCGATGGCATCCCGAACGATCCCTTCACCGACACCGATCCTGAGTTCCTCAAGCACGATGCGTGCCAGATACTTCGATTCAACAGGGGATGCCGTGCCGAATAGGTACTGCAGGTGCTTTACCTTTGTCTGCTGCGAACCCTTGCCTGATGCATGAGCGATCGAGTTCATCCTCTCGAAGACGTCCGCGATGGTGATGGTAAGCCCTGCTGCCGGAGCCGTGCCAGCGCCAGTGAAATCGAGAAACGTTGTCTGCGCTTTTGATGCCTCGTCCCCCTTCTCGAGTGCGACCTTCGCGGTCTCGCCCACGTCCCCGGTCTCACGCACCAGTTGCTTGATACGCCCCACCGGCAGCCCGGACGCCCTCGATATCGCGTCATACAGCAGCGAGGGGCCGACACCGAGTTCGACATCACTCCAATCAGGAAATACCCTGCCCATGATGAATCTGGAGACGATGGGGAGTTCGGTGTCGGGATCGCCGGATTCACTGATCCTCCGGAGAAGGGATGATACCACAGTCGTCATCTCAAGCGAACTTGCGATCCCTTCGATCGTCTCGCAGGCATCGGCGAATTCCTTAAATGAGGTCATGATACCAGATGTATCGCCTTCATGGCTAATCAGGGTTTCTGATGGGAGGTCATGGTTTATGGTGTCAGGTCGATGCGGCAAGCCAGGGGGACAAAACAGAGGGATCTTGATTTACAAAAATGTAAACTTTGAAGAAATCTACTGCAAATCCTGCGCTTCCAACTATCTCGGTAGCATAAAGCGAAGCCGTTCCTGATACTGCGCTTGTAGCACCGCTTAAAGCATTGGATATCTGCCGCGCACCCTGCTATCATGCGTCTATTGCGTGTTCCGGCGGCAGCCGTGGCGGAGGTTGTGGACGCGTTGTCACGGGGTAGGAGTGACCAATTCAGCGATCTGCCGTTAAAAGGTTTTATATAGTTGAGAGTTAAGTATACTACTTATGTATCAACAAAAGTTTGTGAACCGGGAAGATGAATTAAAATTCCTCGAATCCAGATACCAGAGCAATTCACCGGAGTTCATTGTGATATATGGTAGAAGAAGAGTTGGGAAAACCGAGCTCATGCTGAAATTCTTAGAAAATAAGAATGGCGTATATTTCCTCGCATCAAAAGAAGGAGACCGGCAGAATATCAAGGATTTCTCGCAAACGGCAGGCAGAGTGCTTAATGATGAATATTTTGGACAAATAGAGTTTCCGGACTGGTTCACGCTCTTTGAAAGCGTATTTAAGCACAGGAAATTCTGCGAGCTTGCAGAGAAGAATAAATTCATCCTGATCATTGATGAGTTCCCATACCTGATACACAGCAACAAAGCCATACCGTCCGTTTTCCAGAAGATATGGGAACTGTGCATGAAAAAAGAAAACATAATGCTGGTATTATCAGGCTCGTCCGTAAGCGTTATGGAATCCGAGGTATTGGGCTGCAAAAGCCCGCTCTATGGAAGAAGAACCGGGCAGTGGCAGTTAGACCCACTGGACTTTAAGCACCTTGGCGAGTTTTTACCATACTCAAAAGAAGACCTGGTGCTGCTGTGGTCGATTGTCGGAGGAATTCCGGAGTATCTCCTAAAATTCGATGCGAATCTCTCGTTATGGGATAATGTACGTAACAATGTGATACAAAAGGGCACGTATCTGTACGAAGAGGTTGAATATCTATTAAATGAAGAGTTCAGGGAACCTAAGAACTACAAACTCATCTTCAAAGCTATTGCACTGGGATATAACAGGCTTGGAGAGATATGCAATTACACTGGGCTTGACAAAAGCATGGTGTCCAAATATCTTGACGTACTGAACAAACTGCACATATTAAGAGAAGAAATTCCGGTTACTGCCTCTCTAAAATTCAAAAGACGTCTGTATTTTATCCATGAACCGTTTTTTAACTTCTGGTTCAGATTTATCTATTCGAACAGGATTGATCTAGAAGCTAACCGGCAAAATGAAGTTTTAGAGGTGATCAAAAGAGATTTCCCCCTGTATTGTGGACATATATTCGAAGTTCTTGTTACGGAACTGCTGATGAGGAAACAGATTCTTATCGACCACCCGTTTACAAAGATAGGGCGATGGTGGCACAAGGATAAGGAGATCGACATTGTTGCCTTAAACGATGCGACAAAAGAGATCCTGTTTGTCGAATGCAAGTGGAAGAACCTGTCCCGGAGGCAGGCAGAGGTGGTACTCGGCGAGCTTTCAGAGAAATCGCGTCACGTCGATTGGAATAATGCGGCGAGAATGGAGTATTTTGGAATTATCGGGAAGCGGATTGAAGGGAAAGACGAATTGAGGGGGAAGGGGTTTGTTGTCATGGATCTTGATGATTTTTAGATTCTCGACGGAAGGAAGACGAATCGCTTTTTGGTGACCTCATAACAGGATTGATCGAACTCGGCGCGATTGTGGGATGTGGTAGAGCATCCTGCCACAGGATACTTGTAGTACCTGTTGTGTGATGATTAGTGATATTGCCGATCCGACGGGGAGATGTATTTATATAACGTCGAATGCATGGAGTAAATGTCAGATGTATATGCAATCCGCATTGGGTATAAGGAGTTGTAAATATGAACATACGAATAATTGTACTGATCGCGCTCGCGGCTATGGTATTCAGCATCCCTGCAGGCGCGGAGATGAACGAGACACAGGACGGCGGTGGTGGTAACGGCACCTACCCGCCAGGGTGGAATGAGACGCCAACGCCAGTGGTGACAGCAACAGCAGTCCCGGAACCAACTCCGGAACCAGAGGAAACGCCAACAACAGTCTCACCACCAGTGGAAACACCAACATGTACAGTCCAGATCCGCGGCGAGGTCGTGGACGCTGCAACCCGGATCGCCCCGTTCATCTGGACCGGACAGAACTTTGCAGGGCTCTATTACGATGTGGACCGGAACCTGATGTCTGACTCACTCACATCGACCGTTACAGTGCCAGATACCATCGAGAGCGGCGATCTCGCATATACCGCATATCGGGTCGAGTCGTGCTACAAAAACCCCGAGATCGGCGAGTACTTCGCGATCGGGTGGTTTGGAGGGCGGTACATGGCTGTCAATGGCAAGCCATACCTAATATCGCCGATCATCTTTGAGATGAATGAGGACTGCAAGAAGACACTTGCGACAGGGGATAAGTGGGATCTCGGGGGCGGGTATTCTCTTGTTGTGACGCGGATCGATTGCAATGAAAATAAGGTCCGGCTCTCACTCTTCAAGGACGGTGCGGAGGTATCATCGTCGGTTATCCAGCCGCATGAAACGGGAGATTGGTTTGGCAACTGTATGTATATCAGCGGCTTTCCCGGAGCACATACCGTTAAGATGTGGGATGTCCCGACAACGAGCACCTTCGTATACCAGGAGGATGTGGGGCTGGAGGCTGATGTACCGATCTTCAGCGTCTATGTGGACGCAATCTTTCGCGGCACAGTGACCAATATCGTACAACTCAAATACGCGATGCTGATCGATGACGATCCTGTCAGTGTCATCGAGACGGGAGCCGGCATGATGGAGGCGGAGATGGTCACGCCCGAATCGGTCCGGCTCGTAAACAGCGAAAACATCGATCTTCACAGGGATTCTGATATCGGTATAGCAGGGGATCTCCGGATCCGTGTTGCTGATGACCGGGACGGGAATGGGGTTGCCAATTACAGGTACTATCCGTACGTCAACCGTGCATGCCCGGCTCCGGATTCCGAACCAACCCCCACCCCTACACCGCCACCGCCACCATATCCTGCGGACGCTCCTGTCGAGATCCGCGGCGAGGTAGTGAATATTACTGGCACACAGGATGAGGATCTGGTATGGAACGCATACAACTTCGCTGGTTTCTGGTATGACCTTGACGACGATCTGATGACCGAGAATCTGGTGATCATGGCAGGCGCGTTGAACAACCCCACCAATGACCGGACGATTGATGAAGATGCTCTGGTGTATACCACTCATCCGGTGTTCCATGAATATGAACTCCACGAGAATGAAAACCTGACTGTCGAGAGTGATAACGATGATGGCGACACTGGATACTGGATCGAGGGGTGGATGGCAGACGAGTATGTGGCAATCAACAGCAGAGCCGATAAACTCTGTGCACCGTGGGTCGAGTTCGAGGATGATGATAAGAAGACGCTTGCAACCGACGAGGAATGGTATCTCGGCGGTGGATTTTCTCTTACCGCTGACCAGATCGACCTCGAACATGACCAAGTATGGTTCTCGCTTTGTAAAGACGGCAAGGAACTCGATAATGTTGTGGTGTCGACCAATGGTACGCAACAGGATCGCGTATACACCTACACTTCAGACATCGGTGGCGAGGACGAGATTCCGGTATTCTCGTGCTACGTGGATGCTGTCTTCAGAGGAACCGACTCCAACATCGTGCAGGTCATGTACGTCTTCCTGATCGATAACGATGTCATGCCGATCAAGACCACTGATACATACGGTATCATGGAAGTGGTGACTGCAAGCAAAAGTGAAGTTAATCTGATAAACAATGAGGATACCCTTGATCTCGATACGGACACCGGGGAATGGATCATGGGAAACATGTACTTCAGGACTGCGGATGATGATTCTGCGATCCGGTTCTATCCGATGGCTGAGTACTCAGAACCGGGCGTCTATGAGGTTCGCGGTACCGTTGCGGAACTGGATGCTGCTAACCCATCATCCGGTGCGGATCAGGTATGGGATTACAGCAACTTCGCTGGTTTCTGGTATGGGTTGGATGATGATCTGGCAACAGAGACGCTAACGATCAATGGATCCGCAATGAGCTTCCCGTCTGATCGGGTACTCGATGAAGGTACCGTGGTGTACAAAACCTATCCGGTATATCAGGAATATGAACTCCATAAAGATTTGGGCTTGACTGTCGAGAGTGGTCACCCTGGCGGCGACTGCGGCTACTACCTCGAAGGATTTGTGGCAGATGAGTATGTGGCAATCGATAACAATGCCGACAAACTCTGCAGATTACTGGTCGATTTCGAGGATGATGATAAGAAGACGCTGGCAACCGGCGAGAAATGGTATCTCGGCGGTGGATTCGCACTTGTTCCAAACCAGATCGACCTCGAACATGGCCGGGTATGGTTCTCGCTTTACAGGGATGGCAAGGAAATTGATAGCGAAGTGATCTCATGTGGCAGCGGGGATGATCCTCAGGATCCTGTATACACCTACACACCAGACATCGGTGGCGAGGACGCGATTCCGGTCTTCTCGTGCTATATTACTGCTGTCTTCAGAGGAACCGACTCCAACATCGTGCAGGTCATGTACGTCTTCCTGATCGATGATGCGGTGTTGGAGATCGATACCGGTGATGAGTTTGGGCGCATGGAGGTCGTGACCGCAAGCTCCGCTGAGCTCACCCTCAAAAACGATGAAAACATCGATCTGGATGCCGGAACCAGCGAACAGATCATGGAGGATATGTACTTCAGGGTGGCAGACAACGACACGGTGAGATTCTATCCGTTCGTCGAGCGCACAATCAGAGGTGCTGTACCAGCACCAGAAGAACCCGAAGAAGAGCCCATATTAGACACTGACGGCGACGGCGTGCCTGATTTCCGGGACAAAGAACCAGACACGCCTCGAGGTTACTGGGTGAACTCAGACGGACGTGGGCGAAAGTGGGGCGACATGAACGGCGATGACCGGCTCACATCGGCAGACGCGCTCATACTCTTGCAGGCGGCTGCCGGAAAGATTGGTTTGCGATAAGAATTGCGATGCTGGTGGTGCTTATGGTGCTGTCAGCTTCTTATTTCACGCCCCTCGGGCTGTGACGGTGTCGCTCTCAGGCATACTTTCGTAGATCAGGGTGAGCTTTGCAGCAATCTGGTAGAGTCCGTCAATCTCATCCAGCGCTTCCACAACGCGTCCCATATCAAGGCTGCCATATCTATGGACGATACTGTTCCGCAGCCCATTATATTCCTTCAAAATCCCCCCTTCTTTCGTTCCGATGATGCCCTCCCTTGATAACTTGTCTATGTTGGTATAATCATCCCTAACAACCAGCCCTACATCCATCGTTAGCATGGCAGCGATATCCATGGAGATCTCGACACAGGTCTGTAACGAGTGAAGTAGCGCCCTCTCGGTAACGTCATCGCAGATGTCATGAGATGCTATAAACTCCAATTCGCCCTCAAAAAGCTCCAATTTTTCCAAGTATCGTTCTTTTCTCATCTAACCACTTTTTCCTTAGCATCATCCGCTCCCGGGCGCTCCTAAACTGATTGTACTTAACGCGTAATGCCATGTCATCCCAGAGTCTTCTGAACCTGTGGAAGTATTCCGAAAGTTGGGCTTCATCACCATAGAGGATTCTATGGCCATGAATTATCTCGATCTGTATGTAAAGGGGCAGGTTCTCAAAAACTTTGATATCGTACTTTCCACCAAACATCCGGTCGATTCCGGTCAAAACACGATCGCTCACGGGTCGGACGATGCAGATATCGATATCCGACCTCTCAACATCTTCCAGCCGGGCACGGGATCCGAACAGTAGTATTCCAAGAGCATCATCCTTGAATATCTCAAAATCCTTTTCCGGGTTCATACTGTTCCCTACAGCCTTCATTAAATCTCCTCTTGTGGATACTGCTTTAAATTCCTTTCTGCGGGTACCTGCGGTGTGGCAATCGTTAAATGCAATCAAAGAAAAAACAGGCACGATGATCCATGTTCACGACATCACAAAGAACTTCGGCAGCATGACCGTGCTTGATAATGTCAATTTCTCGGTCGAAAGCGGAAAGTTCTTAACGATCGTCGGACCAAACGGCGCAGGCAAGACGACGCTTATCAAGATCATGGCGACGCTTGTCAATGCAACCGGGGGTACTGTAGAGATCGGCGGTTTTAATGTTAAAAAATCTCCGGAAAAGGTTAGGGGGCTCATCGGAGTGATTTCGCATAATACCTACCTGTACAACGAACTGACAGCAGGCGAAAATCTCAAATTCTTTGGAAAGATGTATGCAATTCCGGAGATCGATAGGAGGGTCGATGAAGTCCTTGGAGAGACCGGACTTTCCGATAGAAAACACGATCGCGTCGGCACATTCTCAAGAGGTATGAAACAGCGGCTGTCGATCGCTCGTGCGATCCTCCATAAGCCATCAGTACTGCTGCTCGATGAGCCGTACACCGGGCTTGATCAGCAGGCATCGGCAGGTCTTGAGAGCGTGCTCGATTCGCTTACCGGATCAGGGATCACCACGATCATGATCTCGCACGACCTAAAGCGCGGTCTTGCGCTCGCTGATCAGGTGATGATCATGGCATCGGGCGTGGTTATGTACCATGCACCTGCATCGGAGGTCGCGGATGTGGCTGGGTTTCAGGCGGTGTATGAGCGATGCACGAGAAATTAATATAGACGATTGGAATAAACTTCAGAACAAACTCTGGTGAAACATGAGCATACGAATATCGATCATTGGATTCGGCGCTGTCGGGCAGGGCGTTGCAGACGCGCTTATGCGCACAGCTTATCCCATAGAGGTGGTCGCGATCGCTGATTCCAGCGGTGCTGTTGTGGACGCTACCGGCGTCGATCTTGCACCCGCGCTGCAGCGGAAGAGGGAGACTGGCGCGGTTGCGCTCGCTGATAATGCCTTTGGCATCGACGCTTGCGTTACGGACGGGGGTGCGGCTGCGGATACGGCAGGCATGACCGCACTCGATGCGATCGTTGACGTGGATCATGAGATCATGGTCGAGGCGACGCCGACTGACATATCAACAGGCGGAATCGGGCTTTCGCACATCAGGAAAGCATTTGAGAGCGGAAGGCATGTCGTCACATCGAATAAAGGACCGCTTGTCGTTGCATATTCGGAACTGTGCGGACTTGCGAGGAAGAACGACCGTTATTTCAGATTTGAGGCGACGGTCGGTGGGGCGATGCCAGCAATCAACCTTTCGAATGAGACTCTGGCTGGAAACAGGATTATAAGCATCGAGGGCGTGCTGAACGGGACGTGCAACTACATCCTCACCCGGATGGACGATGAAGGCGTCTCTTATGAACATGCGCTCGGGGAGGCGCAGGAACTCGGTATTGCCGAGGCAGACCCGAGCGCAGACGTTGATGGGATCGATACCGCTGCAAAGATCGTGATTCTTGCGAACTCGGTATTCGGGATGGATGTCGAGTACGATGATGTGGATGTGACCGGTATCACAAAGATCACGCCAGAATCGTTCAAACTGGCGAAAGAAGAAGGGCACACCATAAAATTGATCGGGGAGATTCGGGAGGGGGTGCTCAAGGTTGCGCCAAAGATGGTGCCGAAAAACCACCCATTAAGCATCGGCGGAACCTTCAATCTCGCGTCCATCCAGACCGAACTTGCAGGCAGGATCACAATCGGCGGGATCGGTGCGGGATCTGTTGAGACGGCAAGCGCGATACTGAGCGATATCCTGTGGATCGAGCAGGCTATCAGGGATTAAGTCTGGATCTACGACGGTAAGAAGGTAAAGGCGTTTGTGCGCGGGATCGACATTGATGGCATCGTTGATGAGTTTGCGAATACGATTTTTTTTGGTTACGTTCAACGGCGCACGTTTTGACCTGCCGTTCATAAAGCACGAGTATCCAGAGATCGAATTTGACCAGCTGCATGTCACACGGAGCGAGGATACAACAGGGATCACCGGTTTTGATGCGGTCTGGCTCTGGCACGAGTACGAACGCGGCAGAGGTGATGCGCTCGAACTGCTGCTGAAGTGCGAACGGGGAGATGTGGTGGATCTTGAAACGATCATCGAACCCCGCGCATCCGGAGTTTGTTGAAGATGTGTTTTCGGCTGCGGGTGGGGCTGGGGCTCGTTGAGGAGAGTTGGTTATCCTATTCTACTACAGGTTCCTGCGAAGTCTTATCAGCACTGGTACCTGAATATCTTTGAGAGGTGTCACAAACCCGATGGATAAAAGTACATCGTTTGAGATGATAGACAGAATCATACAGGAGAGCATACGTCCTGTTCTGAAAGCCGATGGCGGCGATATCACTCTGATAGGATTCAGTGATGGGGTGAGGATTGCTCTCGAAAAAGACCCGCGTCCCGGTCACCTTCAGCAATTTCCTGGTGACCTTCAAAGTCAGGACAGGTTGTTCATGCGGCAGATGTCCGGTACCATCGGTGTCTATACGGGATGGTGTTTTGGGCACAATCGAAAATTCCAGTGAAATCACTATATCCTTAAATTTTTACCGCAGAGCACGCGGAGAGCGCAGAGGCATCAGGAAACCCAGCGAGGAT
>Ga0209121_10004142_pt1 | contig 13650 bp, 10 predicted proteins | sample Cruoilmetagenom3_FD_187292 | JGI IMG/M metagenome (GOLD analysis project Ga0209121, IMG submission 187292) | Oil polluted marine microbial communities from Coal Oil Point, Santa Barbara, California, USA - Sample 3 (SPAdes) (version 2) | ecosystem: Environmental > Aquatic > Marine > Oil seeps ... | reverse complement strand
CTGAACTTTTGGCAGTTTTTCTATAAACCAATTAGGTGCATAAATTCGGTTGCCATTGCGAGTATAAAGATGTTCGCCATCCCACAAGGCTCGAATACCATCTAGCTTTTCACTGGTCCAGTATTGAGAAACATCGATGCCTTGCTGGTAGTTGTTGGCTAAAACCAAGTGTTCTGGTGGTAAGTAAGAAGAATGAGATGTGAATGAACAAGCCCAAAGGGTCGCAATCGCCAATTTCGTTAATCTCATTGTTTGCTCTCTTTTTATCCCAAGTACGCTATATCCTAAATGGTCCTTAGTTTCAGTATGTGGTATTTAATTAAAGATGCGACTCAACCATCAACCTTATTCGGACTAGCGTTTCATTCGCAAAACTAATTGGTTATAGCTCTCAAAAAGCCACTCATTTTTAGTTCTCAGAATGAGAATTTAACTTTCTCAATATGATAACCAATACAAACACCAATTTAAGCTATTGAAAATAAACAATATAAAAGTTGGCATATTACGTGCTCTTGTTAACTCATACATTCAAGGAGATAACGCTATGGAATTACGTAAGATTGACTTAAACACAACCACATTGACTCTTTCAATTTTTGGTAACCTAGACGCAGCGGGTAGCCGAGATGCTCAAACCGATATTGATGATGTTATTTCAAACGATGGTCACCAAGAAATCGAAGTTGATTTCAGCCAAGTTCAGTTTCTTGATTCATCAGGCGTGGGGGCTATTGTATACATGTTCAAACGTCTTACTGAGCGAGAAAGGAACATGCGCTTAGAAAATGTATCAGGCCAACCACTTGAAATCATGAATTTATTACGCATCGGTCACGCGATCCCAGTTAACTCAAAAAATCCTACTAATTCATGAAGATCCACTAAGCTAGAAGTAACAAAAAATAATAATAAAAAGAAAAAACAAGGACGTTGGCATGAAAATACTGAAAAACTACATAGCCCTTTCTCTGTCTGCTCTACTTCTGGGTTGCACAAGCTACCCAGAACATGGTACCGGCGGATTAGCTGAAAGTTACGATTCCACAAACTATCAAAATTCAGATTTCTCGCCTGTTATGCCAGACGAACCTCTAGGCCCAGAACACGGCCTGCGTTTCGATTGGCAACTAGCAAAACTCCATCTAGATGCCCTAATACAAGAAGGGGCACGTTGGTGCTTCCCTGCGGCTGTCGTTCAAGCTATCGAAAAACAAAACCGTATCGCTCGTGAACTGCAAGGCGGATTGCTGTTAGATGCAGCTAACGATTTGGTTATCCAAAGAAAGCGCTTGAATGAACTGGAAGTTCAACTTGATTACGTGACTTCTCAAGCGCGTTGCGAGCCACCTAAAAACGAAAACCAATTCCGTATGCAACTTTCTGTCATTCAGCAACTGTACGATTTACTCAACGTCGACAACCAATTCGCTGAAAACTCAACTGAAGTTAACCCAAAATACATGGGACGACTTGCTGAAGCGACCAACCTATTGAAAGAACACAAATCGCTGGACTTAGTTGTCACTGGTCATGCCGATGCTTCAGGTCCTGAAGAATACAACGACAAACTGGCACTTGGACGTGCTAAACAAGTAGAACGTTACCTAACTATATTTGGGTTAGATGCTCTTAGAATTAAAGCTGTTTCTGTTGGTGAAACCGTACCACTTTTCGAAGGTGAAACAGACGGGACACACCTGACCAATCGCCGAGTAAGTATTGAAATTATTTCGCCTGAAAATGCTGAGAAAATGGGAGGTGCGCTATGAAAATTATAATGACGCTGATTTTCAGCATCTCGCTTTGTTTTTCGACACTGACCACTGCTGAAGATGAGTTTACAGGTGCAGTACAAGTGGGCGATCTTATTCAAGTTAATGTACCCGGTGAAAGCACTTTGAACACAGGCTTCCAAGTCGACAAGCGCGGCCGAATTACCCTTCCTGAAGTCGGCACTGTGTTTGTTGCGGGTTACGATAATGACCAATTAAATAAAGTAGTGTTAGAGGCACTGGCAACCGCTTACAAAGATCTATCAAACGCTTCCGTTTATGTGAAAGAACAGCAAATTATTATCTCTGTCCAAGGTTACGTTGAGCAACCTGGTGAGTACACATTGTCACTGGGTTCTAGCATTCAGATGGCATTGTATGCTGCGGGTGGTTTACGTCCCGGTGCACAATTAGACAAACTCATCCTAAAGCGTGGCTCCGATAACACAGAATTTAACTACAAACGTTTCTTAGATTCAGGGGACGAATCAACTCTTCCAACCCTTCAATCGCTCGATTCGTTGTTTGTTCCAGCGTCTCCTTTAGTGGGCAACATTGAACAAGAGTTTGATGCCGCGAAGCTTGCTAACTCAGGTGATAGCGCTGATTCTCGTAACTCTATCAAGGTTTTTGGTGAAGTAAATGCTCCAGGCTCTTTTACCTATAAAGAAAACTCAGACTTAGTCGACGTATTGATGCGATCTGGTGGCGTAACGCGTTACGCAAGTGTCGAGCAAATCCGTGTTATCTCGAACAACACACCGACTCTGTTCAACTTAAAGCGCTATCTAGATTCCGGCGATGAAAGCATGCTTCCAATTCTCCGTCCGGGTTCAACGGTTTTTGTCCCTAAACAGGAAGAAGAGATTAAATCTGGTGCGAACACGGTTTATGTCATGGGTGAAGTTGCTGCGCCTGGTGCTTTTGAAGGAAAAAAAGGCGCGACCTTTATGGACATATTGGCTAACGCAGGAGGCCCGACTCGCTTTGCTGAATCGAGACAAATCCGTGTGATCAAATCCAACGGTCGCGTACTTAAGTTCGATCTGGCCGCTTATACAGAAGGTCTTGCAAATTCAGCTCCCCCTTCAATTCAAGCGGGTGATGCGATTTTTGTTCCTGAGAAAACAGACATGAACGAAAAATCATGGTTAAAAATCACACCAGACAGAGCCGTTAACGTGATTGGTGAAGTGAACCGACCTGGCCGTATCGAATGGTCAGATGAAATGAACTTCATGGGCTTGTTAGCACATGTTGGCGGTCCAACACTACGTGCAGACACCTCAAAGATTGAAGTTGTGACAGGTAGAAAGTTAGTTGTGTTTAATCTTGATGAGTTCATTAAAAATGGCGCACCGCGTGATCAAATGCCTTATATACGAGCAGGTTCTATCGTAAGAGTGCACGACTTACCACAAGACCCATCCGACAATAAATCACAATGGGTACGTCAAAGCTCAGACGCTTCAATCTACATTTTTGGACAAGTGAATGCGCCAGGTCGTTACCGCTTTACAAAAGACATGCACTTCTTAGATATCTTGTCAGCAGCTGATGGTCCAACTAAGGACGCTGACATACATAATGTTCGTGTTACACACCGCGATAAAACTTATTCTAAGGTCAGTAAACTGAACCTGTCGCTGTATTTTGAAACAGGTGATGAATCGTTACTGCCAAACGTAACTACTGGGGATACAATCTACATCCCAGAAAAAGGCAAAAACTGGTTAGATACACCAAAAGAAGAGACGGTTCGTGTCCTTGGTGCCATTAACAACCCTGGTCGATATGTGTTTAATGACAACATGACCATTCTTGATATCTTGGCCGAAGCCGCAGGCCCTACAGACAGTGCTTACGTAGAAAAAATTACCATTGTGAACATGTCTTGCTGCCAAGGGCAAGCTCGCACCTTTGACCTTGTTGAATTTAGTAAAACTGCCAATATTTACAACCTACCGGTGCTGCGCGCAGGAGACACGATTTACATCCCTGACCGCCGTGAAAGCTTTATTGAAAAAGCTCGTGTAGGTTTAGACGACATCTTACGCATCACGACCACTATCGTCCTAATAGGAGCGTTATAATGACTATTTCAGCAACACATGCCGAAGTTGAACAATTGTACCTAGCTTCAGAACTTAACGATCAACGTTCAATTTGTGTCACTGCTTGCCACTCTGGTGACGGCGTAACATCTGTTGCTACTGCACTTGCAGAGCGTTTCTTATTGGCGGGTCATTCGACTCTATATGTTGATCTTAACTTGTTTAATCCCGCTTTTAAGAATGTGAACGTGCTTGAAGAAGATCAGTCGGGGCAACTTATTGAACACATCGAATCACAGCGCATGTTCATAGGCGTCCCAGCTCCGGACGTGGTATCGACTCAATTGGCATATAAAGACCCAGCAACGCTTCAAAAAGCAGTGACTCAATGGTTAGAAAAGTATGACCGTGTGATCGTTGACACCTCACCTTTGCTCAATATTAATAAAGGCAATATTCCAGCTCAATCGGTTGCGAGTGCTTGTGATGGTGCGCTGCTGGTTGTTGCTTACGGAGAAACATCAATCCATCACCTTGCTCAAGCGAAGAAATTACTCGAAGCGAAGAGTATTTCTATGATGGGTTGTGTGATGAACATGAAACAACACCCTAGTTTTGCTCAAGAGCTTGTTAGACAGGTGAATCGGATGAAGTTTATCCCTCAAAAAGTTCGCGACAACTTGGCGAATAGACTTCATCGCAATGAATTCTTGAATTTACCAATGTGATGGCCTAATTCTTCAACAGAATTAGGTTTCGGCACCATTTGTATCAAATACTTCGAGCTCGTCAGATAATAAGATTTAAATAGCATTTACTCGCTGCCATTCTAAAGTGACAGAGACCTGTTTAGTCGTTTCCCTTTACTTTTCACTCAAATCAAAATTGATAATTTTTGCCGAAATTAACTGTTAAAATCAGATTTTAAAGCACATTCAACGCATTTCACACTCGCCAATCATGGTCTTAGCACCTTCAAATCCACTCTAAAATCAACACCTCTGTGCCTAATTTCGCTGGAATGTGACCCAGACTGTTAAAGTGCCACGTAGATCGCATCAAAGATGGAATTTGTACGATTATTCCCTAAGATTATAAATAGAGGTGGTTTTTGACGAATTTGTAATAGTTTGACAAAGTTATCCGATGGCTGTGAAACACAGTGGATGAATCAAGCGAATCACACTTATCTGCTTTGCGCGCTTATCTACTCTGTTTTATCCCATCCCTCCTTCTGCTCAAATGGTTCAATACACAGAAAGGATCACCATCGAGCAATTTAGTTAGTCAAGTGACCTTGATTAGCTTGGTTGTATTATTAAAGAGAAAGGAAACTCAATATGAAATACAAGTTAAGCTCCGTATTTTTGTTAGTAGCAGCAGCCAGCGGTAATGCTAACGCTGGAGAATGTGGCAGCGTAACAATCGCAGATATGAACTGGAACTCTGCAACACTGATCGCCAATATCGACCAATTCATCTTAGAACATGGTTATGGTTGTGACGCTGAACTTATCCCTGGTGACACCATGCCAACTGGCACTTCTATGATTGAAAAAGGCCAACCCGATGTCGCACCAGAACTTTGGAGTAACAGCCTTAAAGACGCACTTGATAAAGGTGTGAACGAGAAACGCCTCCGCTATGCAGGAAAAGCACTAGTAAACGGTGGTGAAGAAGGCTTTTGGGTTCCAGCTTACTTAGTTAAACAGTACCCGGAGATGGCGACCATCGAAGGTGTACGTAAAAACGCAAGCATGTTTAAACACCCTGAGGACCCAGATACATCTGCATTCTACAGCTGTCCAGCTGGTTGGAACTGCCAAATTAGTGCCGGAAACTTGTTTGAAGCGCTTAAGTTAGAAGATAGCGGCTTCACTATTGTTGACCCAGGATCGAGTGCCGGTTTATCTGGGTCGATCGCAAAAGCTTACGAACGCGAAGAAGCTTGGTTTGGTTATTACTGGGCACCGACTGCCGTTCTTGGTAAATACGACATGGTGAAAGTTGACTTTGGAAGTGGCGTTGACGAACAAGAGTTCCTTAACTGTACAACTAAAGAAGACTGTGACTCACCGAAAGCTACCATGTACCCGCCTTCGCCAGTCCATACTATTACGACAGAAAGTTTTGCGTCACGCGCACCCGAAGCGTACGACTACTTTACTAAGCGTGGTTTCACTAACGACAAAATGAACTCACTTCTTGCTTGGATGGAAGATAACCAAGCAGATGGTGAAGAAGCGAGTATCCATTTCTTGAGCGAGTTCCCAGAAGTGTGGCACCCATGGGTTTCGGAAGAAGTGGCTAAGAAAGTTGAAGCTGAGCTGTAATACTACGTTTGGCAATAGCCAAACTTACTAAGTTTGATCGCCGTTATTTTTGAACATCGCTAGATTCACTGATAGCTAGGAGTCAACGATAACTGCAGTTCAACAATCATTACGCTCAATAAAATGGAAATAACGTCGCTATACTTGATGTTATTCATGATTCGGAGCCTTGTTCGCTAACACTACTTTAATTACCCCTAACTTATAAAAATGGGGTTAGCTTAACGAACAAGTGGCTCCGGACTATAAGGATATAAAAATGGCTGACAGCAATTGGTTATCAAGCTTTCCTGAGATGGAACGCTCTGATTTGCGAGCAATAAAAAAGGCGCTAGATGGCGCATACCGTGAATTTTCCCGTGAATACGGAGAAATGATCGAATCACTATTTGATCCCCTTCTTTCCTTCCTTGTTTGGTTTGAAAAACTCCTTATTTCGACCCCTTGGCTTATCGTACTTGGCGTTTGTACCGCTCTAGTTTACGCCGCGAGTCGTTCTTGGAAATTGGCTTTGGGTTGTGTCTGCTCCCTGCTTCTCATCGGTTACTTTGGTATGTGGGAAGATACGATGCGGACACTCAGTATTATAACAGTATGTACTTTAGTCTCCATTTTCCTAGGGATCCCAATTGGTATCGCGATGGCTCGTTCTAATCGCGTGCAATCAATCGTGACACCACTCCTCGACATCATGCAGACCATGCCTGCGTTCGTTTACCTAATCCCAGTAGTGATGCTTTTGGGTATTGGTAAAATCCCAGGTTTAATCGCCGTTGTGATTTACGCTATCCCACCAGTAATTCGTCTTACTAACCTTGGTATACGCTTAGTAGATAAAGAAGTGTTAGAAGCCGCGACAGCATTCGGGGCAAGTAAGAAACAACGTTTGTGGGGTGTTCAGTTACCGCTTGCGATGCCAACGATTATGGCCGGTATCAACCAAACCATCATGATGGCACTGTCTATGGTTGTTATCGCCTCAATGATTGGCGTTAAAGGCTTAGGGCAACCGGTTCTTAAATCAATCACTAACCAATATTTCACTTTAGGCCTAATGAATGGTTTCGCGATTGTGGCTTTGGCTATCTTATTTGACCGAGCTTCACAAGCTTATGCACGTAGAACCAACGCACACCTAGGAGGATTCAAACATGACTAAACCATTGATTGAAATTAGTGGTCTATACAAAGTGTTTGGACCAAAACCAATGTCAGTGATGAACCGAGTTACCAACGGCGAGCACAAAGATGCCATATTGGCAGACACTGGTCACACTGTTGGTTTAAAAGAGATTAACCTAGAAATTAACCGTGGCGAGATATTCGTTATCATGGGGCTTTCTGGTTCTGGTAAATCGACACTAATTCGTCACTTCAACCGCCTAATTGACCCGACTCAAGGTAAGATCACCGTCGAAGGTATTGATGTCATGAACCTTAATACCAAAGAACTAGAAGAGTTTCGACGCCATAAAATGTCGATGGTTTTTCAACGTTTTGGTTTAATGCCCCATCGAACGGTCATTGAAAACGTTGCGTACGGTCTCGAAGTTCAAGGGATCAAGAAACAGCAGCGGCTAGCAAAGGCGACTGAGTGGCTTGAAACCGTTGGGCTTAAGGGTTATGAGCAACAATACCCTGCTCAACTCTCTGGCGGTCAACAACAACGTGTCGGCTTATCGCGTGCTTTATGTACTGACGCTGAAATTCTACTGATGGATGAAGCCTTCTCGGCGCTCGATCCGTTGATTCGAAGCGAAATGCAAGATCAACTGATCGAGCTACAAGAGAAACTTCATAAAACGATTATCTTCATCACCCACGATCTCGACGAGGCACTACGTTTAGGTGACCGAATTGCAATTTTGAAAGATGGTGAGTTGGTCCAACAAGGTACGCCTCACGAAATTCTGCTTAACCCTGCGGATGATTATGTTGAAGCATTTGTAAAAGACGTGAACCGCGCGCGTGCATTAACGGTTGAGACGGTGATGCAGCCTCCTCTTTACCGCATCACTTCAGAAACGATTGAAGGTGCGCTTGCTCAAATGAAGATGCTGAAAAACGATTACGCTTACCACGTAACAGATGAGGGCTATCAAGGCTTAGTCACTCAAGAAAGCCTGCAAGACGCCGTGGAAGATGTGTCAGTACACGACTTCAGTGAAGAGATATATGAGGAAGTACCAGCGGTACTTCCTGATGCTGTTATCGAAGAAATATTGCCTGATACAATGTCATGTGATTACTCCCTACCTGTTGTTGATGAAGATGGTAATCTTAAAGGCGAACTAGAACGAAGTGCTGTTGCTGAAATATTCACTGAGAATAGCGAGGAAGAAGTAGAGCCAGCCCCAAAGCCGAAACCAAAGATTGATATTGATAAGGCTTCTTAGCTTAATTTGTTCGCTCTTAAGCTTTTAAGCTTTTAAGCTTTTAAGCTTTTAAGCTTCGGAGTTTATCGTTAGTTGGCACTTAACTAACTGCAATAGCCTAGGCCACTGTATGAATAAATGCAGTGGCCTTTTTCTTTTCTTAGCTTTCAGCGTGCGTCTCTTTGCTTGTCATTCTGACTCAATCTAATGCAAATTCGTTTACTAATCACCTAAGTTCATATTTCTTGAGTAAATATTAGAAAAATCAGAGTATTACTTCTATAACTTTACTAGATACACACTTCCATATTAACTGATTCATGCCATAGTTTTTAAGCCAAGCAGTTGAAATTATTCTAGAAAATGACTAAAACTTAATAATACTCATGGATATTAGCCTCAAGCTAACGTATTTCCTCAACACACAATGAAAGGATTTAGTGTGAATAATTCGACTTTAGCTTCAGAAACATCTGCTGGTTTGAATGAACAAGCGAATGCACAACTGGCCGATACAGAGCTTGTAGATGAAAGTATCTTAGAACAAATGATTCGTGATACGAGTGCAGAGATTATTCCAATTTTAATCGATCATTACGTAGAAGAATCACAAATCCGTTTGGCCGCAGTAAGACAAGCAGCCAAAAATAACGATATTCAAGCTCTAGAGTTTGAAGTTCATACCGTCGGCAGCACTGCACTCGCGTTAGGTAACCGCCCTCTGTCTGTGCTCGCTCGAACGTTAGAAAAACAATGTTTAGAACAAAAGCATGATGAAGTATTTCTTAGAGTTGATGAACTGTTAGAGCTTGCAGAACGTTCGATTAAAGCCCTACTAAAAAGAAAAGACCAAGGCTTTGGTTAAACCTATTTGAATATCAATGTTGGCTAGTTGCCGCTATAACATCACTCTTGTAAAGACAAGCTTAAGCATAGTCAGTGTCAGCGATCGCTAAAGCCAATTGTTTATTAGAATATTGCATGCGGTAGGTAACAATTACACTAGTTTCGTATTGATGGTCACATATCACTATGTTATTGATTGGTTAGGATAAAGTTTCAAAAGGAATTATACAATGCGCCCTAAAGTATTGTTGGTTGAAGACTCCACCTCCCTTGCCGTACTTTATAAACAGTACGTTAAAGATGAGCCATACGACATATTTCATGTCGAAACTGGCGCTGAAGCAAAAACATTTATAAAGAGACATGCACCACAGCTCGTCATCCTCGATTTAAAACTACCGGATATGCCAGGCGAAGAGGTCTTAGATTGGATCAGTGAGAACGAGGTTCCGACTGCGGTTATCATTGCAACAGCACACGGCTCTGTGAATATCGCCGTTGACCTCATTCAACGAGGTGCAGAAGATTTCTTGGAAAAACCCATTCAAGCAGATCGCTTAAAAACATCGGTTAATCTTCACTTGCGCAGAGCGAAGCTCGAAAACTTGGTCGACGATATTCAAACCAAATTCGATCGTGACCGATTCCATAATTTCATAGGCTCTTGCCTACCGATGCAAGCCGTTTACAAAATCATTGACTCAGTTGCGCCAACTACAGCCAGTGTTTTTATCAATGGTGAGAGTGGTACAGGTAAAGAAGTCTGTGCGGAAGCGATACACCAAGAAAGTCAACGTAGCGATAAACCGTTCGTTGCGATTAACTGTGGCGCTATACCTAGAGACCTAATGGAAAGTGAAATCTTCGGTCATATCAAAGGTGCTTTTACTGGTGCGACAACCGATCGAAAAGGTTCAGCCATGCAAGCTCATGGCGGCACCTTATTTCTCGATGAGCTTTGTGAAATGGAACTGGAGATGCAGAAAAAGCTCCTCAGGTTCTTACAAACAGGTACTTTCACACCACTCGGTGGTAACCGCGAGATTAAAGTCGACGTTCGAATCATCTGCGCAACCAACCGCGATCCACTGGTTGAAGTGGAAGAAGGCCGGTTCCGTGAAGATCTATACTACCGTGTGCACGTTGTGCCTATCGAGATGCCACCACTAAGAGAACGCGGGAGTGACATTGTCACCTTGGCGAACCACTTCTTAAAGCTATATGCCAAGCAAGATAAGAAAAAATTCAGATCGATAGATAAAGAGACGCAAGCGTTGTTGAAGCGTTATCCTTGGCCAGGCAATGTTCGTCAATTGCAGAATGTCATTAGAAATATCGTGGTGTTGAACAATGAAACCAGTGTGACTAAAGATATGGTGCCGCCACCAATTAATAAAACGGACATCAGAACGTCCAAAAGTGTCAATCCGATACGAAATATGTCGCCAGTAGCAGTCCCCCAACATTCAGCGCCCCCTGAAACCAAGTTACCACCCTTGACACCAGAGGAACTCGAACTCAACTCTGCAACTCAACATCATCAAATACCAGCGCAACAGGCACCAATGACACCGCCATTAATGACCACCGACGGTGCAATTCGTCCGATGTGGCAAATTGAACGCGAAGCCATTCAACACGCGATTAATCATTGTGATGGTAATGTACTAAATGCAGCAGTATTGCTAGAGCTAAGCCCTTCTACTGTTTATCGTAAGAAACAGGCTTGGGAATCGGAAGATGAGTACAATCAAGCCTAGTCATACGGTCCTAACACACCTTACATCGGATCAAGAACAATTGGCTCTTGATCCAAATAAAATTAAGTCAAACGAGATTTGGTTGTTGATCGACAGCCAAACCTTTGGAGGAATCGAAACTCATGTTATTGAATTAGCCCTCGGTTTAATTGAGCACCAAAAACAAGTAAGAGTCGTCCTTCTCACCAAGTTCACCCAAGAACCTCCAATCATTCAACGCTTAACTCAATTACAAATCCCCTTTTGTAACCTTTGCGATCTTGCACCGAATGGTTCGAATGTGTTGTCGCAGATCAGACAAGCAGTTGACCAACATAGACCATGTCTCATTCATGCTCACGGCTATAAAGCGAGTATCATGAGTAAGGTGACAAAGTTATCCTTGGTCAAGCCCAACAAGTTGTATCAGGTATCCACTTACCATGCCGGTGAAACGCCAACAGGAAAAGTGTGGTTGTACGATTTTTTAGATCGATACAGTGGTTTTATCTCAAATCACTCTTTAGTAGTGAGCGACAAAATAAAGGATAAGATCCCCTCTCAAACGACACTGCTCAATAATTTCATTTCAATTCCAGAAAGCCCATCGTCCCTTTTTGCTTCTGGTTTCGTTAAAGATGTTAAAGAAGATACGACAACTATCTATGATATAGGTTTTGTTGGGCGTTTGAGTCACGAAAAAGCAGCCGATAGGTTCGTGACGCTGGCCAACTCACACCCAAGTCATCGATTTCATATTTTCGGAGATGGCCCAGAAAGACAAATATTAGAGAACAACCCGCCTACCAATCTTACATTCCATGGACACCAATCATGTATGGATTATGCTTGGCAAATCATCGATGTGTTGGTGATACCTTCTCGATATGAAGGATTACCGATGGCGGCACTCGAAGCAATGGTACGTGGTATTCCAGTAATCGCGGCTGCGGTAGGTAATTTGCCACAATTGATTGAACATCAAACCAGTGGTTACATTGCCAAAAATGAAACTGAACTCAACACTTGCTTAGAAAATTGGTTGCGACTTTCACTTAAAGGAAAAACAGCGATGAGTCATAAAGCAAGAAACACGATCGTCGAAAGGTACTCTCCACAAGCGGTTATTCCCCAAATATTGGATTGCTATGATTGCTAATTTTCATCGAATCAACGCTTTTCGTTGATAGATTCTGTCTAGTTAACCAATTCGATCTCTGTAACGCTTCTATTCAATCTGATTCTCAATTTGAAATAACCTCAAAACCCATCGAAACCTGCCAGGTAAATAATCATTAAATTCAATGATTTAATTACAATTCACATGTGGCACTCACCTTGCTATCTATTAATACGCGCAAAATTTTTCTATTGAGTTTAGAAGCCGATATTTCGTAAATTTTAATCATGATAGTTTTCAGAAAGTTCGACTACCTGAATCCGTTGATGTGCAAGCCGCAAGGAGATGCGATGAACTACCAAGCCAACAGAACACCACTCATTATTGGGCTTTCAACCATGAGTCTAATAATTGGTGCTGCTTGGTATTTAGTTCCTCATCCTGCGGTGGTTATCGTGCTTGCCTTTATACCGCTGGGCGCTTTATTCGTTATCAATAAAGCGTTTTGGTTTGTGCTTTTGTTCGTCGTATTTTCATTCTTCAGAATTCATGAGGCACTACCTCAACTTTACCCATTAAAGATACCTCTACTGTTATCTTTGGGAGCATTATCGGCACTGCTATGGCATTCGTTAATCAGTAGAGAGCTTAAGATATTCTGGCACCATTCACTGAGCTGGCTGGCCATCTTTTGGTTGCTGACCATTGTTGGCCTTGTGTTCGCATCTAGCCGTTCAATCGCATTTGCAGAATTTAAAAGCATTTATTGGAAGATCATCGTCATGACGCTCGCCATTACTTGGTTGGTTAATACGACGGAAAACCTCGCAAAGACAGCGATGACTATTATCTATGCAGGGGCTTTGGTGAGTATCATCGCTGTTTATAATTCAGTAAACGGTATTGGTATTGTCGAAGGTTCTAGGGTGACTATTGGACGAGATTTAGGCTCGATGCTCGGTGACCCGAACGATCTCGCCTTGGTGTTGCTTTTCCCGCTCGCATTCGCCATTAGCCAAACCATTACACCCGGTATTTCCAATTTCAAGCGGATAATTAGTGCATTAGTTTGTGTCTTATTGTTAGTTGCGATTATCGCTACTCAAAGCCGAGGTGGATTACTTGGCTCGATTGCGGTTGTTGGTATCTTTGCTCTGAAACTCATTCGTTCAAAAGTGCTATTAATATCATTGGGGGCGGTCGGCGCGATAGTACTCTATTTTGTCGCAGGTATAGGCGATAGATCATCTGGAGGGGCAGCGGAACAAGGTATTGATGAATCTGCCATGGGGAGAATTTACGCTTGGGAGGCGGCCTTTAAAATGGCCGTAGAAAATCCATTGACAGGTGTTGGTTTAAATAACTTCTACTCAAACTACTTCTTCTATAGCTCCTATTGGGACGGCTT
>Ga0209121_10004140_pt1 | contig 13653 bp, 14 predicted proteins | sample Cruoilmetagenom3_FD_187292 | JGI IMG/M metagenome (GOLD analysis project Ga0209121, IMG submission 187292) | Oil polluted marine microbial communities from Coal Oil Point, Santa Barbara, California, USA - Sample 3 (SPAdes) (version 2) | ecosystem: Environmental > Aquatic > Marine > Oil seeps ... | reverse complement strand
TAATCGCCAGTATCCATATAACCGTTATAAGTGCTATACCTTTTTTCATTTCTTACTCCTTTTTTATCTGTTTTTCCTCTCTATCCGGGAGGCCTGGTCTGAATGAGCGAGTGTTTTTCCTCGTGGATTTGTCATTTCCGTAATTAGGTGTGCCTGAATCATTGCTACTGAGCCAATAAAGAAACCGGAACCTAGAAAATCCTCTTCATTGATTGTAGGAGGTGTTATAATCTCATTTCCATCCACATCATAGTATCTGAATTCTAATGTTGTGACATTTGAAAGGACATCGTTTCCATTGAAGACAAGGATATCGCCGTTAAGATGGACATTACCGTTATCCGCTGCATCCACAACACCATCGAGGTCCCTGTCCATAAGATAGGTAATATCGTTAAGATTGCCTGCAAGGAGCCCGAAGGAATGTGTTTTATTGGGGTCTAACCCGAGCTCCCTCATCTCTTCTCCGATAAACACAAGGGTTAATCGGGTTTCCCTATCCAGTTTCACCTGTTTTTCCTGCATATCTACATGGTCCCTCTGCATAAGGAACTGCGCAGTAGTAATGCCGAGTATAAATACCGTAATGGTTACAGCAATTACCATTTCTATTAAAGTAAATCCTTTTTTCATATTATTCTCCTATTGAATAATTGGTTAGACAGAAATCCGTGGTTTCTGTGTATGTTCTGTCGCCAGAGGTGCCCGTTGCGATTATTCTTAAAAGGATTTGTGCACCACCTTCCGTTGGTGTTACACCTACCAAACCATCGTAAACGACATTTGCTGTTATATTTGGTCCGGATGTATAGGTAGTTAGTATATCACCAATATTATGACCTCCATTCCAGATATCATAGAATCTTGTCGGTCCGGGGAGAGTTGCTTCCATAGCCCATTCCTGGACATTTTCCATTGTTGATTCCGTTAGGATATGGACCTTTGCGTTGACCTGATTACTGCGAAGATACATATAGTTGAGAGCACTAAATGCAGCCATCGAAAGAATACCTACGGAAAAGATAAGAACTGCTACCAGGACCTCTATAAGTGTAAATCCCGCACAATTTCTGTGCTGGGTAAGCCCATTATTATTAGTTGCCATGTGTTTTCACCTCCCCTATTTGTGGGACAAGTGTAAATAATACACCCGCCTTTTTATCATTTTCAATGGAGAAACTGAGGTTGGCTATAGGATTGCTATTGGCTGTTCCATCCCTGTAGAATTCAAAAGTGAGGGCTAAAGCAGCGTTAGAAAATTTACATCTTCTGGGCAAGGTTTCCGTTACTGTTGCCGGTAGTCCAAGAGGACCCGATAATATCTGGTTGTTTGGTCCATCGAAGAATATCTGCCAATCCTGTATTCCTGTTGCAGCATGGGACTTTGCTCTTAGAACCGTGTCTTGAATTAAAGCCCTTCCCTTCTCCAGTGCATTTCTTTCATTCATTGCCTGGAACGATGGAACCGCTATAGCGGTCATAATACCAATGATAATAATAACAATCATCATTTCTATCAAGGTGAATCCTTCTCTTTTCATTTTGATACCTCCTGTTTCATACTTCATTCCAATATTATATATATGCATATTGTGTGCCATAACGCACTTTTTTCCTAAATGCTTAAATATAAGAACCTGGTTGATTTGCCAGAGAGAAATTCACTGGTGGTTTTCGCAATATGCAATAGTTTTCTCCATTTGCAATACATTTAAAATGTTGTCATATAGAGCATTTTTTGTGCCATAATATGAATACAGACCTTTTTTTTCAATGAAGAGATTGCTTCATTTGTGAATAAGTTAGGTTTTTTCGCAATGACAGTAGAGTATATGTCATTGCGAGTTTCTCAAAGTCCCCTCTAAAAAGAGGGGATTTAGGGGTGTGTTACCGCGAAGCAATCTCAGTTTTGTGAACATAACATCACCAGTTAAAGAGTATAATATGAGAAGGTTGCTACGCTCTTGCTCGCTCGCAATAATGTAGCTTAATGTGTCTTTACAAAATTGTTTTCCTGCCTCACCTCCTTAATATCTTCATTAGGATAGCACAAAAAATGTTTGCTGTCAAGAAAAACATAGTTCTGGTTTAACTAAAATTTTGTTGACAGGGAAAGGAAAATAGGATATAGTAAATTGATAAATATTGAGTGGAGGGAAAATGACAAAAATCAATATTGCGAACATCCCTAAATGTCTCTGTATTGTTTTTCTAATGATGTTCTTTCTTACGGATGGATATGCTGGTGCAATAGGAGACAGAGAGATGGGGTATCTAAAGCAAGGATTGGAGAGTTATAACTTAGATTTTGAAGAACTGAAATTCGATAGGAAGTGGGCAACAGATGATACATTCAGATTGCAGATTGTTACGAAACTGATGGATAATCCACTCGCTCTTCCAGACTTTACTGCAGCTCAAGGGGATTTCTGTGATAGTATCGATTGTTACTCCCTATCCTCTCTTCTTACCCATATTTCATATTTGATCGATGCACCGGTCGCGTCCGAAAAACAAAATGGCAGGCAGATAGAATTTCAGACGCACAGACTCGATGTAACCCTCAATGAAATTATCTCCATTATCCTTTCATCATTCGAAAATGCAGAGCGAAGCCTCAAGGATTCATATAGAAAACTTTCTGATGAAGAGATACAAAGACTGCTTGTTAATGCACCCATTATCTGGAGTGATGAGGATGATACGCTTGAAGCGGATAGTCTCAAAGGGATTCTTTACAAGGAATATAACCTTCCTTTTGATACGACATCACTAAAGTCCGACAGTCTGCTTAAATATATAAAAAAAATTGATAGGAATGCACTCAACACTTCTTCAGTGATTGTTCAAAAGGGTGTAGAAAAAGCGATTGAAATGCTTAAAAATATTGATTTGAAAGAAATAGGAGCTCCGCTCCTTCTGGATACAACAACGGTATTTGGCAGGATTGCTATTGGGGGTCGCTCTGACAATTATTATGACGGAGATTACGGTTTAATAATAGACATTGGAGGGAATGACCGTTATTCGGGTCGTTTTGCATCGGGTATTGGAATACTCTCCCATCCTTTCGCAGTTGTTATAGACCTTTCGGGTAATGACCTTTATTCTTCGGATAAAATCTGCAATGCAGGGAGTGGACTTTTTGGTACAGGAATACTTGTAGATATCGAAGGCAATGATGTTTACAGGTGCTATCACAATTCTTTGGGAGCAGGGCTTTTTGGAGCAGGTGTTATCATCGACAATAATGGTAATGACCTCTATGAAGGGGGGTATTTCAGTGAGGGTGCGGGTTTTGTAGGAATGGGTATTCTCTATGATGGTGAAGGTGATGATTTTTTCAGGGGTTTTGATTGGACTCAAGGTTTTGGCTCGATATTTGGTTATGGTCTTCTGGTGAGTAAAAAAGGTAATGATATCTATGCTGCGGGTGCCAGGTATATTCACCATCCACTCCTTCCACACGACTATCGCTCTTTTGCACAGGGGTTTGGTATGGGATTCAGACCCGATGCAGGTGGAGGGATAGGCTTCCTGTACGATACAGGAGGAAATGATTTCTATAATGCGGAGGTGTTCGCACAGGGAGTTAGTTATTGGTATTCACTCGGAATGCTTTTAGACAGGAATGGGAACGATTATTATAATGCATGTCAGTATGCGCAGGGAGCGGGTATCCATCTATCTGCTGGAATGCTACTTGATGAAGGTGGGAACGACCACTACTTTTCGCGATTTGGTCCTTCTCAGGGTGAGGGGCATGACCTTGCAGTAGGAATACTCATTGATAGAAAGGGTAATGATTCTTATGTGGTAAGTGGTGGGCAGGGTGTTGGTTTAACCAATTCTGTTGGAATTTTCCTGGACTGTGAAGGAAATGACCTCTATGGTTCGAGCGAAAAGTTGGGGCAGGGAAGTGCGAACCGTGTCAGGGGATTTGGTGGATATGGTGCATTCGTAGATATAGGAGGAAGGGATACATATCCAAAATCGAGAGATGGTGGGGATGAATCTGTATGGTCGGATGGGGATTACGGTATAGGAATGGATGTTGAGAGTGGGAAAGAACCACAGGAGGAGGGATTTCCTCAGAAGGCTTTACTAAAGGAGGATGCACCTGTCGATGAGGTTTTCAGGGTTGCATCCTTATGGGAGGTGGCGGAGAATAAAGAGAGGGTAAGAAATGCGCGGGAAAGACTAAAAGAGCTCGGTATGGAAGCGCTCGAGTATGTTATAGAGAATAAGATGGAAACAAAATCCGGTCTGGAATCAAGGGCGATAAAGGAGCTTGCCGAAGCATATCCGGATTCTATAGAGGCTCCGCTTCTTAATCTTCTCAGGGATGAGAGTAGATTAAAAAGGGGAAATGCAATATGGCTTCTTGGGAAAATCAAATCCAAGAATAGTGTTGATTCGCTTATCATTGCACTTCAGTCTAAGGAAAACCGCAGGCTTCGAAATACTATTATAGGTGTGCTTGGAGAAATAAGGGATAAAAAAGCAACTAAGGTTATTATTCCATACCTTAAGGACGAAAAGGAGAGGGTGAGGATTACATCGGCTGGGGCACTTGGAAGGCTCAAGGATAAGGAATCAATAGAACCCTTGCTCACATCACTCAAGGACCCTTTCTTTACGGTTCGGCTCGCTTCGGAGAATGCTATCGTCGCTATAGGTGATTCGGCTCTGGAGTCTTTACTCGGCACTATCGACGGGGTTTCGGATAAAAAGACAATTTTTCATACGATTTCTGCTATTGGAAAAATTGCACAGAAACAGGATTCTGTTACCGAAAGAAGCACCAGACTTGAAATAAAACGGTTGCTTATACCTTATCTTGATAGTAATGAACAATGCTTAAGGGCACAGGCAGTTAAAGCACTCAGCCTATTGAATGATAAAGATGTAAATGATTTGCTTGTGGGTAAAAAAAACTATGAAACGGACCCTTTTGTTATAGGTGTCTATAGAAAATACCTCAGGAGAAAATGATGAAAAGTAAATGGGATAATGTAGCCGCAGGATTCATCCTGCGTAAATGTTGAAAAATGAATATAAAACAATTATTCAGGATTTCTTACGAGAAACAGATTATCTATTTTGTTCTTTTACTTATTGTTTTTTTTGGTTTTACAGAGATTATTTCGCTTTCCTTTATAAAGAAAATGGAATACAAATGGCTCTTTTCAAAAAAAACCGCATTTAGCATAGTGGAGGAAGAGATTAAAGCTATTATGACCTTTCCCGAGGAAGAGGTAGAAAAAAGAATGCTTAGGTTTACAAAAGAGCCTGGTCTGGAAAGGATTGTTATTCTTGATGCGGATGGAAACATTCTATTTGATACATCCCCTTTCACGGAAGGGATAATCCCCCCTGTCATTAAAAAGGAATCCTATTTAAGTATAAAACGGAGGGGTGCTGTAATGGTTGCATCCTACTGGTGTAGTTGCGTCTCTCAAACATATGGTAAGCCCCTTTATATTGGGCTTTTTTCTCCTGGAGAGGAGATGCCCTTTCTTTTAAGATATTTAAGAATAAATTCCTATATAAAACTTGCCGGGACACTTGTTGCTTTTATTCTCGGGGTATATTTTATTCTGTTTATTTTGAGCCCATTCAGAAAGATGGGGAAGGTAGCAAAAGAGATAGGTGAAAAAGAGGTTTCGAGTGTCGATGAGGTCGTTACTACATTTAACAAAACGATTGGTGAACTGAGAAAAATGTATGAGAAAGAGAAGAAGAAGGTTTTAAGGATGGAGAAGGAGATTTCATTGAAAGAGCACCTTGTATCACTGGGAGAGATGTCTGCTGGTATTGCCCATGAATTTAAGAATTCACTTGGAACGATTATAGGTTTTACGAAACTTGCCATAAAAAAGGGGGGGAATAAACCATATCTTAAGCAAATAGAGAAGGAGGCGGATAGTCTCAATAATGTGGTGAATAAATTCATCTTCTTTGCAAAACCACAGGAACTTCAAAAGGAAGAGATTTCATTAGGAGAGATTATCCATGAAGCGGTAGAGAAACATCCATCCAATATCAAGGTAAGTATTGCTCTGGATAGCGAGACGAATATTTTAGGGGATAGGTATCTGCTTAAAACTGCATTCTCTAACATACTGAATAATGCCTATGATTCTATGGAGGATGGTGGTATTGTTACTATCCATCTGTATACCAAACCACTGAATCATTCGGTAAGTGTTATCTTTCAGGATGAGGGCTCAGGCATCCCTGCCCGTAACAGAAAAGAGGTCTTTACACCCTTCTTTTCGACGAAGGCAGATGGAACGGGACTTGGATTGAGTATCGTTTATAAGGTTGTTACACTCCACAATGGTGATGTAAGAATAAAAAGCTCTAATAAGGGAACGGTTGTCGAGGTGGAATTACCCATTTCCCCCTTTAAAAAAGAGGGACCAAGGGGGATTCGATAGAGGAGGCTTTGGATTGTATTTTAACAGACGAGGTTTCCAACCTCGCAATGAGGCAAGATGCCTCACCTGTTGTTTTAGCAAGGCACTAATATGAAAATTGCGTAATTTAGTGAGGTTTGTAATTTTATGAGAAAAGGATTTACATTGGTTGAGTTACTTGTTTCTATAGTAGTTGTTGCGATAGGATTGCTATCCCTCGCATCACTTTTAAGCATCTCCAGAAGGTCGCTTTCTACGAATGAAGCCAGGTCGAAGGGGATAGAATATCTAAAGGAGGAGATGGAGGAATTTGAGGGTATGGGTTATAGAATGCTCGTTAACTCCTTTCAAAATGGTATCCAATACGACGCAAGCGATGGTCTTCCCCCTGAATATTCGAGATGGTTTCGGGTATACAATAATGACCCTGTGAAGGGGATGGCAAGGGTTCAGATTTTTGTTTCATGGAAAGAAGAACAGGGTGAATGGACTATAAAAATGGAGACCTACCTAACAGGTATGTAGAATACTTATGGAGAGAAAAGGTATTTCACTTGTTGTTGCACTTATTGTATTGCTGCTTCTGGCTCTTCTTGGTGCATCCATAATGATGCTTTCGGTAAACGAAGAGAAATACATTAATGCACGGATAGGAAAAATTCGTGCACTTGCTTATGCAAAGGCAGGCGGAGCGGAGGTAATCAGAAGATTATCCCTTGAGCCATCCGAGCCCCTTTATATTGGAGAATCTGGTGAAACCTATAACCCGGGATGGAAAACATATATTCTTCTCACCACCGAGCCTCCGGAGAACAATCCGCCTCTATACTATAAAAGCAGTCTTCAGATAAGTCTTCCCGATAGTCAAAGACTTATCTATACCACGAAGGATGTTGAGCCCAAGTATTCTCTTGTTGTGCATCATAAGGTTAACAGAGAGAACTCGGATGAAATTTACTTTTATAACTGGAAAGATAAGAGAGAGGAATCACATGAGCCATCGACATACAGAGGGCGTTTCTTTCCAGTAGAGGTAATAGAAGCGGTAGGAAGGGTCGGAAATGCAAGTAGTAAAATCAGGGTGGAGGTGGTAAGGGAATCAAAACCCGTAAGAATTGCGGCTGCTCTCTCCTGTAATTGTGATGTTACTATAAAGGGAAAACTCGTCTGTTGTGGTCATAATCATCGTTTCTCAACACCATGGGGAACCGATGTTGGGAAGGAGCGGTATGCATGTTTTGATGATTTGGATGACCCCAACGACCCTGTCTGGCATATTCGGAGGGATGATGGGAAAACCCATTCTATTAAGCATTTTAAGGAAACGAGTAATTCCGATTCTTTCTATATGAAGGACGAGGTTGAGATTCAATGTTCGGAAAAGGGTTGTCTGCCAGGTATCTCTGCACCAGGACATAAAATTAATCTGCTTCCTCGCTCTACAGTAAGAGGAAATCCCGATACAACAACAGATTCGACGGTTGCAGGATTTTGTAACATTTGCAAGGTTTTCGATGTATCAAACGAGGAAGAACTCGAGGATAAGTATCCCTGGGAGGAGATAGTGCCCGGAGAAATTAAGGATGGTAGATATACCGGTTTTTATAGATGTAATGGTGACCTTCGGATTTCAGGTGTTGTGAATTTCACAGGTGTTTTGTGGGTAAAAGGTAATATTGAACAGAGGGGACACCTTTTCGCTAAGGGATTTATCTATTCAGAGAAGGGTAGCTATTTCAATGGAAACTTCTGGCTCCTGGGTGCCGTTGCTATAGAAGGAAATTCACAGGTAAGGTTAAAACCATTCAATGGTTCAGGGGTGCTGCTCTATTCGAGCGATGCAATAGAGAGGGCAATTGCACAGGGTCAAAACTACCATCCTCACTGCCAGAACAACAGGTGAGGCATCCTGCCTCACTGCCAAAACAACAGGTGAGGCATCCTGCCTCACCACGAGGCTGGAAGCCTCGTCTATTAGAATACAATTCAGGAAGGGTTCAGACCCCGATACTATATCTGCTTTTTTTTATCAAATTTAATGTCATAAGGCAGATAATGCCCGTTATTGTTCCTGTTACAACAGAAAGGATGATAAAGAGCGGGAAGAGATGCATCACCTCAATCCTGCCTATGAACAGGAACGATGCAACAAGGAGTTGGGCAAGGTTATGTATAACCGCTCCTGCTACAGAAATACCGAGTGGCGAGAAAATCTCAGGGATAATTGTAAGAAGGAGAGCCATTGCCATAAGACTGGTTATACCTCCTGATATCGAGAAGAGGAACGCGGGTGTAAATAGATTTCCTGCAATCAGTCCGCCTAAAATGGATTTCATTGCGGTAACGAGCAGACCGCATTTGAATCCGAGTAGGTAAAGTGTAACAAGAACGATTATATTCCCGAAACCAAACCGCATCCAGGGAAAAGGTCTCGGAATAAAGGTTTCGAGCACATATATAATTACTGCTGAAGCACTGAAAATGGCTATCTCTGCAATTTTTCTATTGTGTAATCGCATCGCTCTTTCCCCTTTTTTCTCCTTCTATTCTGATAACTATTCTGTTGGGAACACAGATGATAGCCTCACCTGGTTTATTTATCCATCCTGTTTTAACACATATCTTTAATGGGCAACTCGATTCGGATATACAAACCCTACCATTTTGTGAACAGACCTTTACTTCCCCTGTCTTAGCATCTATGGTTATCAGTCTATCGGAGGTGAGTGATAATCTATAGAGTGTTTTACCTTCCATCTCAATAGTGTAAAATCGTCCAGTTTGAGTATTTTTGTTCTGGAAGATAAACCCTGTAAAAGAAAGGGCTATAAGAATTACGATAAGAATAATGTCCGCTGGGCTTATACGGATTTTATATTTTTTTTTATCACACCTTGTTGCTGTTCTCATTCATTCTTCCTTTGCTTGGAGTAGCGAAACCTGTCTGCGTGCGGACACGCACAGGCAGGCTTGTTTCGCCCCCGGGTAGCCGCAGGCTTTAGCCTGCGGACTTAACTCCATATTTCACATAAAGTTACGCAACCTAAAGGTTGCGGCTACCATATGAAAATTCATATTTTGGCACAGTCTCCAAGATCTGCTATTCCAAAACAACAATGTTTATCTCTTTTCCACAGGAATTGCATTTTTTTCCATCCAGACCAACAATCTCTGCACCGTAAAATCCATTCCTTGCAATAAGCAGGTTGCCACAACGAGGGCAGTATGTATTATTTGCATCGGGTATAACGATATTTCCGACATATACATAATCCAGTTTTTCCTTTGCCTTTCTGTAGGCGAATTCAAGTCTCTCCTTCGGTGTCGGAAGATTATGCATCCTGTAATGGGGAAAGTATCTTGAGAAATGAAGCGGAATGGCTCGGTCGAGATTTGCCACCCAGTCTATGAGTGCTTCGATGTCCTTATCACTATCGTTTACATCCGTTATTAGCAGGTTTGTAAGTTCAATATGGCATTTTTCGTGTGCCATTTTTATTGTCCTCTGGACAGAAGCCAGGTCTCCTTTTACAATGTTCTTATAGAAGTCTTCCCTTATGGATTTAAGGTCGATATTCATCGCATCTATCAAAGGAAGAAGCTCTATGAGTGGTTCTCTTTCAATGATTCCATTTGTTACAAGGACATTTTTGAGCCCTGCATCCTTTAATGCTTTACCTGCATCAAGCAGAAATTCATACCAGATTAGCGGTTCTGAATAGGTATATGCAACACCCCTCGAATGGTACCTGTTACAGAGTGTAAGTAAATCCTTAACGGTAATATCCCTTGTGGGGATTTCCATCTGGGAGATTTCTGCATTCTGACAGAATGGACATTGTAGATTACAACCATTGGGGGCTATGGAGAGAATTTCTATGCCCGGCAAAAAATGGTAAAGGGGTTTTTTTTCTATTGGGTCAAAACCAAGCGAGGTGGTCTTACCGTAATTTATTGCATAAAGGGCTCCGTCTATATTCTTTCTTCCACGACAGAGTCCTGTTTTGCCAGGACTTAGAATACATCTGTGGAAACAGAGGTTACAACGAACCTTACTCTCCTTTAATTTTTCATAGTAGATAGCCTCTTTCATTTTTACCCCTCCTTAGTGACAGCTCTTTGTCATTGCGAGCCCTGAACCATATGGTTCAGGGCGTGGCAATCTCATAATAAACTAACTTATATAAACCATATTTCTTCGTAAATCCAGCCACCAATTTTTTCTTATGTTCATAAACCCTTCTTTGTAAATTATTTGTAACACCTGTGTAAAGGGTTGTATCCCAATTATTTGTCATTATATAGAAATAATATTGCTTATTCATAGTTTAAATCATTTTTAGGATTGCTTCGGTAGTGAATATGAAAGCATACTCGCAATGACCGGCGGTGAGTATGGGATTGCTTCGGTAGTGAATATGAAAGCATACTCGCAATGACAATCTTTGGCATTACTTCTCCAGTTCTATACCAGTTGACTTGATAATTTCGAGACTGTCATTTTCTTCGTACATTATTAGCCCCTCTACATTTTTCAATCTTTCGATGAGAGCCATACCTTTCTTCGGTCCAAGAACAAAAATACCTGTGGCGAGTGCATCGGACATAATTGCTTCGTCTGTTAAAACTGTCACACTTACACAACCGTCCGCTGGATATCCTGTATGTGGATCGAGAATATGATTGTACCTTTTTCCATACTTGATGAAGAATCTTTCATAATTTCCTGAGGTAGCAACTGCTCCTTTGTTGATGTAAAATTTCTTAATGATACTTCCAGGTCTTCTCGGGTCTCGTATACCAATCAACCATTTTTTCCCATCGGGTTTCTTTCCAAAGGTCCTGAGGTCACCGCCTGCATCCACAATGCCTGCTTTTACACCCTCCTCCTTTAATATCTTTACTATTCTATCCACAGCATATCCCTTTGATATGCCACCGAGGTCAATTATGATACCCGCTTCTTTTAGTGCAATCGATGTGTCCGTGAGTAGGATATTCGTATATCCAATCCTTGAAAGTTCCTTTATGATTTCTTCCCTTTCAGGAAGGTGCGGTTTTTCTTCCCTGAAACCCCATATATCTTCGAGAGAGCCCACTGTTATGTCAAATGAACCATCTGTTATATCCGATACATAAATGCTCTTCTTAAGAATAAAATATTCCTCTTTGGTAATCTTTGCCTTCTTATGTTCCCGTAGTTTATGGCTGAGACTCTCATTGCCGTATCCATAGAGATTGTCGATTCTTTGAAGTTCTCTTTCTACTCTTTTCATAATGGTTTCCGTATTCAGTCCCTTTTCCGGGTAGAATTTTATCTTTACAAAGGTATCGAAGTACAGGAAGGTTTTTTCGAACGGTTGTAATGAATCCCTATGTGTTAAAAAAAATATACCGAATAAGATTGCAAAGATGATAGAGGTAAAAACAAGAGTTTTTTTCATTGCGGGGTTTTCGTTCCTTAAGGTTTCTTTATTTTGACGAGTCCTTCATACCCCGGGATGGTTTTAAGAATCCCTTCGGCAATCTTAAATGCATTTTCAGGGGTATCGGGAGAAACCCTTTCTATCATTATTTTCCCATGCCGCGCTATGGAGATGGAAATAGGTTCCTTTTTGATAATTATAAAAAGTTTATGAACCTTATCTATTTCGAACTCCTTTTTGAGCTCTTTTAACATTTCCTCAAGGTCCAATGTTAATTTTTTTTCAATGGTTACTTTATAGTTGCCAACATCGCCTTTATGGCAGAGACTGTTTATTGTAAGTTCGACCTCTTCTCCATTTAATTTTATACTTTTTATCATTTTTGCCCTTTCATTTCACGGTATCTTAACTTCCCTATCTATCTCAGGGTTTTTGATTTTGTTAGACAATCATCTTCAGGGTTTCTATAAAGGTATCTACTTCCTCTTCCGTATTGTAGAAATAGAGTGATGCTCTTGCCGTTCCAAAAGGTTCATTCAGCACATATTTGAGGAATGGGTGGCAACAGTGAAGACCGGAGCGGATAGCAATATTTGCCAGTTCATCGAGGGTGAATGCAACCTTATGTGGACTCATATTAGAGACCTTGAATGGGATGACCCCTGTTTTTTTCCTGGGGTCCTGAGAGCCGAATATAGTTACTTTTTTGATGGATTTTAATCCATCCAACATTTTTGTGGTAAGTTTCCTGTCGTATGCTTCTATTTTTGACATACCGATATTACTGAGATAATCGACGGCAGCACCCAGACCTATGCCACCCGCTATATTTGGGGTTCCTGCTTCAAATCTCTCCCATCCTTCAGCAAGGGAAAAATCATCCATATCAACATCCTTTATCATACCGCCACCGAGTTCGAATGGTTCTACCCTCTCCCTTAAATCCTCTTTTATATAGAGAATACCTGTCCCTGTTGGTCCGAGCATCTTGTGTCCTGAGCAGGAGAAAAAATCGCAACCAAGTTCTCTCAGATTTATCCCGAAATGGGGTGCTGATTGTGCACCATCTACAAGTAACAATCCATTTTCCCTATGAACAATTTCTCCAATCTCTTTTACGGGAACAATAGTGCCTGTGCAGTTTGATACATGTGTGACTGCTACCAGTTTTGTTTTTCTATTCACAGCCTTTTCAAAATCCTTTAATTCAAAAAAACCTTCCTTTGTCGGACTAATCCGTATTACCTCTACACCATGTTTTTCTGCCAGTCTCAACCAGGGTAGGTAGTTTGCGTGATGCTCGAGCAGGGTGGTAATAACCCTGTCTCCTTTATCCCATTTGAGTCCACTCGCAACGAGGTTAATCCCGTATGTGCAATTTTTTGTGAATATAATCTCTTTTTCATCTACACCGAAGAATTGTGCGACCTTACTGTGGGCAACCTCGTAAGCCTTCGAAGCCTCCTGGGAAAACGTGTAAACTCCTCTTTCTATATTTGCATTGTAATCGAAGTAGTAGGATTCGACTGCCTTTACCACCGGGTCCGGGGTTAACGATGTTGCAGCATTGTCAAGATAGATCACATCCTTTTGTAGGATTTTGAAGTCTTCTCTAATTTTTTCTATATCCATTTTCCCTCCTTGGTTCTGTTAAAAGAGTAACCACAGATTAGCCCCATTAGAAAAGTTCCTTTCTAACGGGGCAGGCACAGATTTTCACAAGATTCTCCTCTTTACTTGCAAACTCTTTGTACCAAAATTCAACAATAAACCAACCCGTTGTCTCGACGCTTTCAAATAATTTA
>Ga0209121_10004139_pt1 | contig 13654 bp, 17 predicted proteins | sample Cruoilmetagenom3_FD_187292 | JGI IMG/M metagenome (GOLD analysis project Ga0209121, IMG submission 187292) | Oil polluted marine microbial communities from Coal Oil Point, Santa Barbara, California, USA - Sample 3 (SPAdes) (version 2) | ecosystem: Environmental > Aquatic > Marine > Oil seeps ... | reverse complement strand
AAAAATGCCAGAGCTGCCCCTGGAAGTACACCTTTTGCTATTAATGATGCTGCAATTGGAATTGACCCGGTTGCGCAAACGTATAATGGGATTGATATCAAGAGAACCATGAAATAATTAAGAAATGGAGATTGAAGATATTTCGTACCAAAATCTGTTGGAACTAAGGTTGATATTACACCTCCGATAAATATACCAATTATCAGCCAGTTTGCAATTTCAGATGGTATAACCTTAAACCCGTATAAAAAGGCATCTTTGAAACTTTTATTTGGTTTGGGATTGCTGTTTTTAATATTATTTTTCTGATATAGTTTGGGGCTGTTCTCTCCATTTTTCTCTTTAAAATGTGTGAATATACCAACCAGAACACCTGAGATAAAGGAAGCTACAGGTCTAAACACTGCATAGACAGGTCCCAGAAGAGCATAAGTGGCAAATATGGAGTCGACTCCGCTTGATGGTGTTGAAACCAAAAAAGCCATTGTTGAACTCTTTGACGCTCCATCTCTGTTCATGGATTCTGCAAGAGGGATTACACCACTTTTTTTTAAAAAAATTTTCTATTCGATCCATTGACAACTAACAATAATTCCTCTAATATTTCATGTGGATTAAAATAATATCCTAAGTAAATGTTATGATAGAATACTTATTTGCATAAATGATATAGAAATATGATAAATGAAATTTTTAATGTTTTGAAACAAGCCATAATAATTACAGGTTTCGTTTTTGTAATGATGATGGTTATTGAATATATTAATGTTCAAACAAGTGGTGTATGGAAAGATGTAATATCCGGGAGTAAATGGAAACAATACCTGTTTGCTGCAATACTAGGAGCAATACCCGGTTGTCTTGGTGCATTTACAGCAGTTGCACTATTTTCTCACAGCATAATATCGTTCGGAGCAATAGTAGCAGCAATGATTGCGACCAGTGGTGATGAAGCATTTGTGATGTTTGCTATGTTTCCGCAAAAAGCAGCTCTAATTACAATTATAATTTTTATAATTGGTGTTTTAGCAGGATATATTACAGATAAAGTTTATGTACCTCATAAAATATTAAGAGAATTTAAAGAAAACAGTTTTCCGCTTCATGTCAAAGAAGAATGTAAATGCTTTCAAAAAGATAAATTTTTTAAACAGTTAATTCCTCCTTCTATTTATCGTTTGGTATTGATACTTTCAATTATATTTTTTCTAATTACCATAGCTACAGGAATAATTGCTGCTAATTCAAAACTTTGGATAAGAGTTTCAATATTGCTCGCCATGAGTTTTTCTTTGTTTATTGTTATAAGCGTACCCGAGCATTTTCTTAAGAAGCATATCTGGGAACATATTGTAAAGGTGCATATTCCCCGTATATTTTTATGGGTATTTGGAACTCTGTTGGTTTTCGGTTTTTTAATGAATTATATCAACATTCATGCATGGTTAACTCATAATATGTTGATTGTCCTTATTATTGCTGTTTTGGTTGGGATAATCCCTGAATCAGGGCCACATTTAATTTTTGTAACCCTGTTTGCACAAGGAACCATTCCTTTGAGTGTGCTATTAGCAAGCTCAATATCTCAGGACGGGCACGGGATGCTTCCTTTGTTTGCTGAATCAAAACGAGGTTTTTTAGCTGTAAAATGTGTGAATATCATCTTTGCATTAGTAGCGGGGATTATAGGTTACGTAATGGGTTTTTAATTAAAATAAATGAATCATGTTAAATTTAAGAAATGAATTTATTTTTGCTCCTGTTAAGCTTGGTTACAGTGATAACACAGGTGTAGTAAAACAAAAACATCTTAATAATGATATATATGAATAGATTTTCTTATAAACCTACCATCAAAACAATTGGGTCGATGCCGGATTTTTATAAGAGTAAAGAATATGAAAATATCCAGGCAGCATTTATTCAGGCAGAAAAAGAAGATGTAGAAAATGAAAGCAAAGTAAAAAAGAAACTTCTTAAGAATTTAAAGTGGATTGCAGGTAAAAATAATACAAAACATATTATATTACATTCGTTTGCTCACTTGTCCGAAAGCAAAGCAGATCCTGAATTTACAAAAGCATTGTTCGATAATATCGATGAACGTTTAACCAGCTCAGGATTTATTGTTGATCAAACACCTTTTGGATATTTTCTGGATTTAAATGTTGAAGCACCTGGTTTTTCTCTGGCGCGTGTATTTAAGGAGTTTTAAAATGAAGATTAATATGGCTTTTGCAACTGATAACGGGAAAACTTTCATGGATAGGCATTTTGGTGATGCAGAGTATTATGATGTTTATGAAATTTCGAAAGCAGATTCGAAGTTTATTAAAAGAATATTCAATACAACTGGAGAAGACGATGAAAGTATACATGCTGATCCCGAAAAAGCAAAAGGTGTTGCAGGTTTATTTAAAAATGAGAATATAAAAGTTGTTGTTTCCAAAATTTTCGGGCCTAATATTAAAAGGATAAAAAAAAAGTTTGTTTGTGTTTTAATGAACGACAATAATATTTCGGAAAGTATAAAAAAGATACAGCAAAATATTTATATTATTGATAATGAGTGGAAAAAAGGAGAGGAAAGGAATCACCTTAATTTAAAAAAATTATAGAAAACAAAATTTTTGATTAGGAATGCCAAAGACTCAAGTTTTTGATAATTACTCTGATGAATATGACAATTGGTTTGTTAAAAACAAATATACTTTTCAGTCTGAATTAAATGCCATTAAAAAGGTTTTACCAATTAGTGAAAAAGGAATTGAGATTGGAATAGGTAGCGGAATTTTCGCAGAACCATTAGGAATTTTTGAAGGAATAGAGCATTCCTTTGCAATGCGAAATAAAGCAATGCAAAAAAATATTAATGTTATTGACGCCATTGCAGAAAAGCTGCCATATTCTAATAAAAGTAAAGACTTCGCATTATTGATTACAACAATCTGTTTTGTTGATGATATTTATAAATCTTTTGGAGAAGCATATCGTATTTTAAAAGATAACGGAAGTTTAATTATTGGATTTGTTGATAAAAACAGCACTATAGGAAAGATATATTTAGAACATAAGGATAAAAATCTTTTTTATAAAGACGCTACATTTTATGGAACAGAAGAATTGTATGAAATATTAAATATATCAGGATTTGAGATTCAGAATACATATCAAACTCTTTTTGGGAAATTAGATGAAATAAATGAGGTTCAAGGTGTGCGGAAAGGATATGGGCAAGGCAGTTTTGTAGTAATTAAAGCTATAAAAAAATCCAAAACATGAAAATATTTGTTTTTTTATTTAAATAAAATTTTCCATATTATTTTGAATATAATCTCGCATCTTTTTTAAAGCAATTGCCCTGTGAGATATCTTGTTTTTTTGATCTGTTGTTAATTCAGCAAAGGTTTTATTTAAAGACGGATAAAAAAATAGAGGGTCATATCCGAAACCATTATTTCCTCTTCTTTCTTTTAAAATTATGCCTTCAACTTCTCCTTGAAATGATTTTATTAATTTTCCGTCTTTTGAGATAGAAAGAACTGTTACAAATTTTGCCTTTCTATTCTTTGTGTTTTTTAATTCTTTTAGGAGTTTTTTTATGTTTCTTTCATCATTTGAGTCATTTCCTGCATATCTTGCTGAATGAACTCCAGGCTCTCCTTTTAGAGATTCTACTACCAAACCTGAGTCATCACCTACACAAAGTGTATTATTAATCAATCTACTATAAAAGATAGATTTTTTATTGGCATTTTCCTGGAAGGTTTCTCCATCTTCAGCACATATATCAGTTATTTTCATGTCAGAAAGAGAGTATAGTTTTAGCTTAAGCTTGCTATTTCTAAGTATTTTATTTATTTCTTTGATTTTCCCCTTATTTTTAGTTGCAATAAGAGTTTTTATCATAATTTTTCGTTTGTTATTTTATTTACTCCTTTAAGTTGAAGCACCTTTTCTAGGAATTTTTCATTTTTGTTTTGAGAACTTGCAAATAAGATTTCGATTTCAATTCCTTCTTTATATTTATAAAAGTCAGCATTTGTATAACTTATACCAAGTTCAGTAATTATCTTTTTTATCTCAGTAAATATTGATGCTCTATCCTCAATTTTTATTATATAAACAAACATTTTTTTCTGTTTTTCAATGATTTTTGATATATATTTAAAGAAAGTTAAAATAATAACAATGAAGATTGTAATAAAAAAGGAGATTAGATAATATCCGCTTCCAACTGAAATCCCGATTGCAGATACAGTCCACATACTGGCTGCAGTTGTAAGCCCATGAACTGAAAATTTTGCTTGAATTATTGCCCCAGCTCCAAGGAATCCTATTCCAGTTACTATTTGAGCTGCAATCCTCGAAGGATCAACATTTTTTGCTAAGATTGCAAATTTAAATGAGAGTATTGTTAGTAAAGTGCTTCCTACAGCAATTAGAATATTTGTCCTGAGTCCTGCCTCTTTATGAGAGATTTCTCTTTCAAGCCCAATTATTCCTCCCAATATTGCTGATAATAAAACTTTCAATAAAATTTCTAATTCCATTTTATCTATATATATACGCTATTATAAAAATAATTGCAATAAATAAGGTATAGAATGCAAAGTAGGGATTTTTTAAGAGTCTTTCAGGTTCTTCAGCACCTTCTATATCTTTAATGGATTTTTTCATGAACATCAATAAATATATGAAAATAAAAGGAATTGAGAAAAGGAATGAGTTTAGCTTTGATTCAATTGTAAATATAGAGAGGCTTACAATAAATATTATTGCATTTAAAATCATAAAGGTAATAAGCATTTTCAAGCTGTATTTTTTTAGAGATATTCTATATCCGGAGGATTCTTTTTCTGTTAGAAATTTTTTTTCGGCAACCCTTTTACCTACCATTAGAAAATTCCCAAAAAACCACCATGAAATTAATATAGTAACAGTAGGAAAATTTTCCGTCATAATATACCATCCTATTAGAAACCTTATAGGATTATTTATAGATTCTATTGTTGAGTCTAAGAAAGGAATATCTTTTACCCTTATTGGAGGAACATTGTAAATAATGCCTGCTATGAGCAGGGATATTAAACATATTACAAATTGGATATTAAAGATCTCAAAAGAAATTAATAATGAAATAGTAACAAGAAGGAACCAGATGCTCATTAGTATCTTTTTATCTATTTTATTTTTAACGAGGGGCCGATTCTTTTTTGATGGGTGAAATGCATCAAAAGGAGCATCTGTAATCTCATTTACAATGTAATTCGCAGTAGAGATGAACCAGGTCAAAAAAAATGCGATTAGTAATCTTAATATTGATGAAAAATCAATTAATGTGTGTGTAAATTTTGGTTGTAAAACAAAAAATGCTAAAAAGCCGGGAATTATAGCAAGGCTTCTTGGCCACCTTGTCAGTCTTAAAGATTCAACATATAATTTAATCTTTTCTTGCATAGATTTCCCATGAATCAAATAATTGTAGTTTGAATTTTATAAGTTTAAGTATCTTTTGTAAAGTTTTTTTATTTTTTAATGATGGAAATATTCTTGTTATAAGGTAAAAAAAGGAAAAATGCCATGCGTATCTTTTTTTTTTAATAATTTCAAACCCATATTTTTTAAGAAGAGTGTCTATTGATTTTAGATTAAAAAAGTTAATATGCGCGATTCTGAAATGCCACCATCTTTTTCCAAAAATTTTTGCTGCAAAACTATTTATATCAGGCGTGACAATAACTAAAATCCCATTTTGTTTAATTAAATCTTTTATTTTAGATATGAATTTGTCAGGATTTACTAAGTGTTCTAAAATGTCAAGCAATGTTATGACTGAAAATTTCTCTGATGTTTTAAAATCATTGATAGTACCTTTGAATATGTTTATACCATAGAGTTTTTTAGCCTCTTTTACAAGAAAATCCGAAGGTTCGATACCTGATATATCATACCCTTCTTTATAAGCTATATTTAAAAAAATACCGCTTGCAGCTCCAATATCGAGAAGGTTATTTCCGGATTTTTGGATTTTTCTTAACCTTTTTAGAATTAATCTAAAATTTTTTGATCTTCCGTCCGCTTCTAAAGAATATTCTTTATCATCAAGTTCAGAGTAAAATTTCAAAATATGCTCTTCCGGAATGTATGGGTTGGAAAATACAAAAGAACAATTTTTGCAAAAGAAAAAATTCCAGAGAGAACCATATCTACTATCAGTTATTTTAAAATCACCTGAATCAATATTTTCTGGAGTAAAATTACCTTTTTTAAAGGTAGCAATTTTTTTAGAATTACAAATAGGGCACCTTGTTCTTTCTTTAAGTATCATTTATTGAATATACCATATCTCCTTGTGATATTAAAGTATTATAAGGGTTCTAATAAGTGGGATTGATCTTGTTTTTTATTAATTTAAAAAAATAGTTTTAATTTACTTGAAAATATGGATACGTTGTGTTAATTTTTAATTGTAAATTTAGGAGGTAAATGTGAGTTATAAAGTTGCTATTAATGGTTTCGGAAGAATAGGAAGAAATTTTTTTAGATCAAGCATAGATCAAGATTACTTTGAGGTTGTTGCTATTAATGATATTACTTCTGCAAAAACCCTTGCTCATCTTTTAAAGTATGATAGTGTATTTGGAAAATTTGAAAAAGAGGTTAGGGTGAATGAAGGGAGTATTGTTGTTAATGGAAGAGAAATCAGGGTTTTTTCTGAGAGAGATCCTGAAAATTTGCCATGGAAAGATCTTGGGATTAATCTTGTTGTTGAGTCAACAGGGCTTTTCAGGAAGAGAGAGGGTGCTGAGAAGCATTTAAAGGCAGGGGCAAAAAAAGTGATCATATCAGCTCCTGCAACTGATCCTGATATTACGATTGTTATGGGAGTTAATGATTCAAAGTATAATAGTAAAGAACACAATATAATTTCAAATGCTTCATGTACAACCAACTGTGTGGCACCTGTTGTGAAAGTTTTAAATGATAATTTTAAAATAATAAAAGGAAATATGACAACCATTCATTCATATACAAACGACCAGCGTATACTTGACCTTCCGCATCAAGACCTAAGAAGAGCAAGAGCTGCAGCACAGAATATGATTCCTACAACTACAGGAGCTGCAAAAGCTGTCGGACTTGTAATTCCTGATGTTGCTGGTAAAATAACCGGGAGTTCTATAAGAGTTCCAACCCCTGATGTTTCTATAGTTGATCTTGTTGTAAGTTTGGAAAAATCTACTGATGTTGAAGAAATGAAAAGATTATTTAAAAAAGCTTCTGAAAATGAATTAAAAGGAATAGTTGAATATTCAGAGGAGCCTCTGGTCTCTTCGGACATAATTGGAAATGATAGCTCCTCTGTTGTAGATAGCCAATTTATTACGGATATCGGAGGGAATATGGTTAAGATTCTTGCTTGGTATGATAATGAGTGGGCATATTCAAGTAGGATAAGAGATTTAATAATAAAAATAATAGAGAGCTAAAATGAAAAAAAAATACATAAAACATATTGAGGTAAAAGGCAAGCTTGTTTTTTGTAGAAATGATTTTAATGTTCCTCTTAATGAGAATGGTGAGATAGCTGATAATACGAGGTTAGAAGCATCTCTACCAACATTGAAATATTTAATTGATAAAGGTGCCAAAATTGTTTGTGCATCTCATATGGGAAGACCTGAAGGTAAGAAGAAGCCTGAACTTACTCTTAAACCTGTTGCTGAAAAATTGTCTGAAATGTTGAAAACAACTATTATTTTTAATGGAGAAATAATAGGTAAAAAAATTGATAAAATTAAATCTAAATTGGAGGAAGGTGAGATTCTTTTACTTGAAAATCTAAGATTTAATTCAGGAGAAACAAAAAATGATAAAAAATTTGCAAAAGAATTGGCAAAAGGGATTGATGTATATATTAATAATGCATTTGGGGTTTCTCACAGAAAACATGCTTCAGTTGTAAGAATTACTAAATTTGTTCCCATCTCTGTTGAAGGGTTTCTTTTGAAAAGAGAGATAGATTATCTTAGTTTAGCAATAGAAAAGCCTTCGGAAAATTTTTGTATGATACTTGGTGGAGCAAAAGTTTCAGATAAGATTCCAATTATATTGAATTTGATGGATAAAGTTAAAACGATTATTATTGGAGGAGCAATGTCTTATACATTTCTGAAGGCAAAGGGTATAAGTGTTGGAGGTTCAAAGGTTGATAATAATTTTATTGAAATGTGCTCAGATATTTTAAAAAAAGCTGAAGAGAATAATGTGAAAATATTATTACCGGTTGACCATATAGCTTCTATTGTTATGGAGCCTAATGTAACGATTAAAATGGTGAGAGTCGGAGAGGAAATTCCTGGAAATATGAAAGGATTTGATATTGGAATTGATACTGTTCAATTATATACAGAAGAAATAAAAAAAGCTGAGTTAATTGTCTGGAATGGTCCTATGGGAGTTTTTGAAATTGACTTGTTTTCAGGTGGGACAACAGAGATTGCAAAGGCTGTTGCTGAATCAGATGCATTATCAATTGTTGGGGGTGGTGATACTGTTTCGGCAATTCATAAAGCTGGTGTAAGTGATAAAATTTCTCATATCTCAACTGGTGGTGGAGCATCACTTGAATTTTTATCTGGTAAGAAATTACTTGGTATTGAGGCTTTAACGGAGGTTTAATGAAAAAAGAATTTATTATTGCAGGTAATTGGAAAATGAATAAAACAGTTGAGGAGAGTATTGATTTTATTAAAGAACTGGATGGTAAGATAGAAGCTAATGAAAGAGTTAGGATTCTTATATTTCCTCCTTTCACATCCATTTATTCAATAAGTAATCTATCAGATAAAATAAAGATTGGTTCACAAAACATATTTTATGAAGATAAAGGTGCATATACAGGAGAAATATCCCATTTAATGCTTAAGAATCTTGTTGATTATGTGCTTATTGGTCATTCTGAAAGGAGAGAGATATTTAAAGAGTTAGATTCAGATTTGAATAAGAAAATAAAAACTGCTTTAAGACATAAGTTTAATCCAGTTTTATGTATTGGTGAAACATTGGAACAAAGAAAGAGGGGTGAAACTCTTAAAAGGATAAAAAAACAAATTGATGAAGATTTAAAAGGTTTGAAAGCACAGGAGATAAAAAGTATTATTTTTGCTTATGAGCCAATATGGGCAATTGGCACTGGTGAAACTGCAAGTCCAGCCCAAGCTCAAGAGGTTCATGGTTTTATTAGAAAACTTTTGGAAGGAAAAGTTGAGAACCCGGAGGATATATTTATACTTTATGGAGGTTCAGTTAAACCAGAAAATAGTTTTGATTTACTTTCTCAAAAGGATATAAATGGGGCTTTAATCGGGGGCGCTTCCTTGAAAGTTGACTCATTTTCTGCTATAATTGAAACTTCTTATAAGATTGCTAAATGATTTGATAATTGATAGGAGGAAATCTTGGGAGGAATTTTATTGTTTTTACATATAGTTGTTTGTATATTACTTATAATAATTATTTTATTACAGAGTGGTAAGAGCGCTGATTTAGCCGGAGCATTTGGCGGGGCTGGAAGTCAGTCAACTTTTGGACCACGTGGTACTGCAACGATTCTTTCAAAAGCAACAACAGTACTTGCAGTTATGTTTATGGTAATAACTTTACTGTTAATGATTAGCTCAAAGAGAGGAATGGAATCTGGTAAAGGCTCTTCTGTTCGTGATGATCTTAAACAAGAGCAAAAAATAGATGAGAAAAATGTACAGAAAGAAAAATCAAAGGATCAAGAAGAGGAAAAAGCTGATACTAAAGGTAAATCCAAAGAAAATAATCAGGAAAAGAGACCAGAAAATAAATAATAACAAAAAATGTGCCGAGGTGGTGGAATTGGTAGACACGCAAGCTTGAGGTGCTTGTAGGTGAGAGCCTGTAGGGGTTCAAGTCCCCTCCTCGGCAAGTGTTGGAGAGGTGCGTGAGCGGCTGAAACGGGCTGCCTGCTAAGCAGTTGTCCTGATTATAGGGACCGTGGGTTCGAATCCCACCCTCTCCGCCATGTTTTTTAGTAAGTGTATTTGTGTATCCTTAAGTTTGGGTATTAAATTATTAATCAAATAAGGGAGGATTTAATGAAAAAAATTATATTATTTTCTTTAATGATGTTATTAATTTTTCATATTTCTTATGGGAAAAATCAAAATTTAAAACCAGAAAAAAGAATTTATAAGGTTTACAAGCTCAGCAAAGAATGGGAATCTGAGCGGAATCTTAAAGTTCCAGAATCTGTCATTTATAATTCATTGCTTGGAAAGATATATGTTTCAAACATTAATGGAAAAGCAGGTAGAAAAGATGGAAATGGTTTTATCTCTATTTTAAATTTAAAAGGGAAAACAGAAAAATTAAAATGGATTACAAAATTAGATGCTCCAAAAGGCATGGCAATTAATCAAAATAAATTATTTGTAACAGACATTGATCATCTTGTTGAAATTGATATTAAAAAAGGCTTAATTATAAGAAAATATCTTGCCCCGAATGCATCTTTTTTGAATGATGTAGCAATCGATAAGAAAGGCAATATTTACATTTCAGATACTGGCAATGACACTATTTATAAAATGAGTGAAGGCAAAGTTACAGTTTGGCTAAAAGGTAATGATATTAAAAGACCGAATGGCATTTATATTGAAAAAGAAACATTATATTTAGGTAATTGCGGAGATGGGTGTTTAAAAGCAATCTCTATTAAGGATAAAAAAATCCGTATTTTAGCCAGAATAGGAAGGAGTATAGATGGCCTTGTCCCGGACGGGGAAGGAAATTTCATAGTTTCAGATTGGAAAGGAAGAACAGCATTAATTTACCAGTCAGGCCTTTTAATTGATTTATTAGATACAACAAAAAATAAAATAAATTCTGCAGATATTGAATACATTGTAAGAGATAAACTTTTGATTATCCCAACTTTCTTTGACAACAGGGTTATTTCTTACAGGGTAAAGAGAATGAATTAATGATTGGAGCTATTTTATTGTAATTCTAATAAGTAAATATCCAGATTTGAAAAATCCCAAAAGAGTTTTTTAATAAAATAAGTAAGTTATGAGAGAAATTTTAAGAGAATGGAGAAGCCAGAACCTATGTCTTCCTTTTTTAATATTATGGAGAACTCTGTAAGCGTGGAAACTACTTCAATTACATTAAGATTGTGCCATGCTAACTGTTTTAATATGGAATAATATATGCCTGATGTATAAACTGTTTCTGGAGTTAATCTAATAGATATGGCTGATAGGTTGTTTAGACTGGAAATAAGTACCTCTTTTGAGAATATCTCTTTTAAATTTTTTGTAAGATTGTAGTCAGCAATTACAGTAATTTCATAGATACCCTGAGTGAAGGTAATAAAACTATCTCTCTGGTGTTCTAATTCATGAAGGAGTGATTTTATACAGTTGAGGGTTGTTGCAGACCTTTTGAAGGTGAATTCCATAAGGTTTGATTTTACTGATAAATCACCTGCCTTTTGGGAAATCTTTTTGTCAATTGAAAGAGTTTTAGAAATTTTTGGAATTAATCTTTTTAAAGCCATGAGTACAGCACTTTCACTAACTGGTTTAAGTAATTTTTTTTGAAGATCAGGCCTTATTTTCCTTGCTAGTGCAGAGAGGTTAATTAGTCCTTCTCTCAGTTCTTCCTCAAGTAGAGGAGATTTTAATATAATTTTTATTAATTCGTCAGATATTGTAAGCATGTTAAAATTATAACATAAAATATAAAAAATGTTAATCATTTACTAAAAATTGACATAAAGTGGAAATTAAATATAATGCATCCAGAAAATAATTTTAAGGAGGTAAAAATGAGTCAGAGTATAGCTTTATGTCCAATATGCGGGACATTTTTAACTTTTAATCAGGGAATTATGGAAAATGAACTTGTTTATTGTAGAGTTTGTGGAATGGAATTGGAAGTAGAGAGTATTAATCCTCTTACTTTAATTGAAGCGCCTGCTGAAGAGGAATACTTGGAAGAATAAGATGGTAAAAATTCTTGACTCAACATTGCGGGAGGGTGAGCAGACTCCTGGAGTTTCCTTTGATGTGCATATTAAGGTTGCTATTGCTGAACTTTTAAATGAAATTGGTATTGATGTAATTGAAGCAGGGCACCCTGTTGTTTCTTCAGAAATCAGTGAAGGAATAAAAAATGTAGTACAAAGAAAGTTTAACTCTATTATTGGAGCTCATGCAAGGTCTATTAAAAGGGATGTAGATTTTGCAGTTGAGTGTGGAGTGGGTTTTATTGGTATTTTTTATTGTGTTTCCAATGAACGTCTTAATTATTATTCAAAGGAGCTAAATCGTGCTATTGAAACGATTTGTGAAGTAATCAGGTATGCAAGGGAAAGAGACATGAATCTTTTAATACGCTATACCCCTGAAGATGCAGTAAGATCATGCTGGGAAAATGTAATAACCGCAGCAGAAGAGGCAGTTAAGGCTGGTGCAGATATTATCAGTATTGCTGATACTACTGGATTTATGGTTCCAGGAACCAGTCGGAGTATGTATGATTATGTTAAGCGGATTAAGGATACTCTTGCGCATAAAGGTTTAAATCCCATGATTGAGGTGCATTGCCACAATGATCGTGGTTTAGCTCTTGCTAATGCAATTGATGGATTTCGTGCAGGTGCAGATATTATTGATGCTTCAGTTTTAAGCCTTGGTGAGCGGACAGGAATTGTAGATTTAGCTTCTCTGCTCTCAATTTTAGTTATAGATATGGAGGTAAAAAACAGATGGAATCTGAAGAAGCTCATGGATTTGTATGAACTGGTTGCCAGGTATTCAAAGATTCCTATACCTGTTAATGCACCTATTATTGGTAAGAATTCTTTTACCCATTGTGCAGGTGTGCACACACACGCAGCGATTAGTAATCCCATTCATTATCAGAGTATTGATCCTCAAAAATTTGGAAGGGAATCTAAGATTTCTCTGGATCAAATGTCAGGAATCGCTTCTGTAAAACGTTGTATGGAAGAAATCAATGAAGATAGTAATGATAGAGATTTCCTGGTTAAGGTCTTAAGTAAAGTAAAAGATGTAGGTAAAGCCGGAAGAATTGTGGATAAGAATGAGTTCTCTTATATTGTAAAATATTTAAAAATTAAAGAAAACTATTAAATAGATAACAACAAAATGGAATTATTAAATTATAGAAGGGAATTAGAGACAAAATATGGGAGATATTATTACTTATCTCTTAAAGATTTGAATAAGGATGCTCAGGCTAAAATATTAAATCTGCCATATGCTAGGAGAATATTATTGGAAAATCTTCTCAGGAATTTTTATATGGGAAGTATAAGTAAAGAAAGCCTTTGGTCTTTTGTTAATAATCAGGATAAGGAATGTAAAAACAGCGAAATTCCATTTTACCCCTCCAGGATTATTATGCAGGATTTCTCTGGATTACCTGCTTTAATTGATATTGCAACTGTAAGTGAAAAGACAGGGAATAAAAATATAAGTTTATCTGTAAATCTTGATTTGGTTATTGATCATTCTAACAGAGTAGACTTATGTAATGATGTTTTTGCGAAAGAGAAAAATATAGTTAATGAATTTAAGAGGAACAGGGA
>Ga0209121_10004138_pt1 | contig 13659 bp, 14 predicted proteins | sample Cruoilmetagenom3_FD_187292 | JGI IMG/M metagenome (GOLD analysis project Ga0209121, IMG submission 187292) | Oil polluted marine microbial communities from Coal Oil Point, Santa Barbara, California, USA - Sample 3 (SPAdes) (version 2) | ecosystem: Environmental > Aquatic > Marine > Oil seeps ... | reverse complement strand
TTGCCCCGGCGACAGCGATCAACAAGAGCAAACGCTTGGCCAGACTTTGCCCGCCGGGTCACCTTATCAGCGCGGAGACCTGTTGTTCTGGAAGGGCCACGTGGCCCAGGTCTGTGACCCGGAAATGATGATCCACGCCAATGCATTTCACATGGCAGTTGTCTGCGAGCCGATTGAACCGGCCCTGGCGCGTATTGCAGAGCAGGGTGACGGACCTGTTACCTCGCACAGGCGACCGTAAAGCGCTTGGCGCTTTTCGTGATTGATCCAGTCAGACGTCCGCCGCGAAGAAAGCCCGCAAGGGCTTGATGAGCAGTGGGTTCAGAACCCTTGAAATGACTCGATTGCCGGATCAGATCACAGCCCACCAGCGGACCCAGTAGAAGACGCTCTAATCAACCACCCGGATTAGCTTGCGCTCCAATACACGCAGCACGTTTTTCAGGTTATGTCCGCGCTTCAGAACCTGCCCGCCCATGCCAACAACCGCATATTGCCCCTGCCGATTGCGTAGCTTGGGCCGCTTTTCAATCCGGTATAACGGGTTTTCAGCGGTGCGGCGAAAAACCGAGAATACAGCGATTTCCTGCAAACAGGAAATCCCGTAATCGCGCCACTCACCAGCAGCGACCATGCGGCCATAAAGCGACATGATGACAGACAGCTCCCGCCGGTCAAAAGCCACCTGCATCGGAATAGGGCCATTCGAAGGCGAACTGGGGAACGGGCTGGGCGGGCGAATGGTCATGCCCCAGAGTTGCGCCATTTGCGCCCGAAATCAACCCCGATGCGCTTTCGTGAACCTGTGGGCGGCAGGCCTAAGGGCGGTCGGCATAGGTGGCAACCCCGGAGAGTCACCCTCCAGCCAGGCCTCGGCCGCTGGAACAAGCTGCGCATAAAGCTCGGCCACCGCCCGGCGGGGATCGGCCAGCGGGGTATCAACCGGCATCAAATCGGCGGGGATGTCGGGGAACCGCAGAACCAGCCGCCGCCAGCGATGAATAAGCAGCATCCTGGCGGCGGCAGCATCCAGTGCCGTGGGCAAGGGCAAAACCAAACCCTGTAGATCAGCCGCAAGCCCTTCCAGTGCCGCCCGATGCGCCGGGCTCAAAAGCGCCGCCCGATAGGTGTCTGAAACCTGCTCCAACGCGCCGGTCACCAGGCAATCCGCGCCGCCAGTAACCTCATCCGCCGGGCTCAGCGTGGCCTCAAACCTGCCAGACGACCCCAACTGCAGCGCGATGGCCCAGCGCGCAACCGGCGTGCTGCGGGGCGGGGCATAGATGCGCTTGGTCGCCGGTGCAAACTGGTTCAGACCCTGCGCGCTTAGCCGGTACAGGCTGGTGCGCCCACTGCGTTCGCTGTGCACCCAGCCATCACGCCCCAATCGCGACAAGGCAGTGCGCAATGCACCCTGCTCCACCTCAACCCGTCCCAACAGGCGCCCCAGGCGCGTGGTGGAAGCCTCGCCGCCCCGGTGCTGTATCAGATCGCCGAAAACGGTGATGATCATCGACCAGACCCGCAGGCGGCCTTCGCTGTGTAACGCGGTGATCAGAGGGGCAAGCGGGTCCATTGCCTCGTTTAGCGCGAATCACACAGCTTCGTCAAAACCTTGCGCCCCGCCCCCCAGACCTCGGCCCGCCTTTATGCGCGTCCCATATACTTTTTCTTGTCAAAAATACTCTCGCCGAAGGCATCCAAAACCCATGACGCAAACCCGTCCTTCAGGCAAAACAACCCTGACAGAACCGTCCCGGTGACATCGCCGCCCCATGCCCGGAATACAGCCACAATCGATCCCCCTGCTGCGTCGTGATCACCCCGTAATCGCGCACCCCGCTGCGCCAGTTTGGATTGCCCAGCCACCACCGCAGCCAACGGCCCATCCGTCAGCCGACGTGTGGGCATCGTAGGTAATCATATGTTCACATTCCATTCCTTATGATCAAATCAGCTGCCGAGTCGGGGCAGGGCAGGAGTTTTGGCAATGAAAGATCGCAGTTGGCCGCGGCGCTATCCGCTATACGCGATACTATGTATTCTACTGCTGGCAACGACATCCCTGGCGCAGGATGGTGTCGCCAATCGCGGCGTTCTGAAACGGATGAGCACGATGACCACCGCCAAGACGGCCGTCGATACGTTGGCCAACATGATGGCCGGGCGGTTCCGGTTCAACCGCCCCCAGGCCCGCGCCGCGCGCCGGGATCTGATTTCGGCCACGCGGTCCATCCCGTCGGTGTTTCGCAAGCCACATTCTGACCCGCTCAGCCGGGCACGAACGGAAATCTGGCGGCAATGGGATGATTTCGAAGCCCGTGCCAAAACCGCAAAAAAGGCGGCCCAGGCGCTTAGGGTCGACCGGTTGGAAAGGTTGCGATCCACCCTGCCGGGCCTGATCCACGCCTGCCTTGACTGCCACCGGACCTATCGTCAGGGCACTTGGGGATCAGAGCGCCTGAATTAAATCGCGGCCTCATCGCCACGCGAACCGGAAAACTTGAAAATTTCTGACGCGTTTCGTTGAATACTGATCCACAGGATCAATTTTTGGTGCGTCACCATAGCAGGAATTCAAGAACACAAGCGGATGAAAGTACCAAACCTGCCCGCGCAGAATTGTCAATTTTGCGAGGAATCCAGAGTTGAAAACACCCGGCCTTTCCCGCAGAGTCGACGGCAAACGTTGCGAAAGGATACAAGACATGCGCACCCGTGCCGCCGTGGCCGTTCAGGCCGGAAAACCGCTGGAAATCATGGAGGTAAACCTAGACGGCCCCCGCGCTGGCGAGGTTCTGATAGAAATCAAGGCCACAGGCCTGTGCCACACTGATGAATTCACCCGATCCGGCGATGATCCCGAAGGCATCTTTCCCGCGATATTGGGCCATGAAGGCGCAGGCGTGGTAATTGAAATCGGCGAAGGCGTCACCAGTCTTGAAGTGGGCGATCATGTGATCCCGCTTTACACGCCTGAATGTCGTGAATGCGAATACTGCCTGAACCCGAAAACCAACCTTTGCCAGAAAGTCCGCGCCACTCAGGGTGCCGGTTTGCTGCCCGATGGGTCGACGCGGTTTTCGATGCTGGATGGCACGCCGATCCATCACTACATGGGCTGCTCGACCTTTGCCAACCACACGGTTGTGCCGGAAATCGCGCTGGCCAAAGTGCGCAAGGACGCGCCGTTTGACAAGATTTGCTATATTGGCTGTGGCGTCACCACCGGCATCGGTGCGGTGATCAACACTGCCAAAGTTGAAATCGGCAGCCGGGGCATTGTCTTTGGTCTGGGCGGCATCGGTTTGAATGTGATCCAGGGATTGCGCCTGGCGGGCGCAGATCAGATTGTCGGTGTCGATCTGAATGATGGCAAGGAAGAGATGGCGCGCCATTTCGGCCTGACAGACTTTGTGAACCCATCCAAAGTGGACGGAGACCTGGTTGCGCATCTGGTGGATTTGACCAAGGGCGGCGCGGATTACACGTTTGACGCCACCGGCAACGTCGACGTCATGCGCACGGCCCTTGAAGCGGCGCATAAGGGCTGGGGTGAGTCGATCATCATCGGCGTGGCGCCTGCGGGGGCTGAAATCAGCACCCGTCCGTTCCAACTGGTCACTGGGCGCAGTTGGCGCGGTACCGCCTTTGGCGGCGCAAAAGGGCGCACCGATGTGCCCAAGATTGTCGACTGGTACATGGACGGCAAGATCGAGATCGACCCGATGATCACCCACAAACTGTCACTGGATCAGATCAACGAAGGGTTCGATCTGATGCATAAAGGGGAAAGCATCCGGGCCGTGGTGGTCTATTAAATGCCAGACCGTACCCCCCTGCTGGCGGTCCTGATTGACGCCGATAACACCTCGCCCAAATACACCAAGGCGATCTTTGACGAGATCGCAGGCCTGGGCGAGGCATCCGTACGCCGCTGTTATGGCGATTTCTCCAGTCAGCAGATGGCCGGATGGTCGCGGGTTCAGGCCGAATTTGGCCTGGTGCCGCACCATCAACCCGCCAATACGGTCGGCAAGAACGCCAGCGACATCGCGCTGGTGATTGATGCGATGGATCTGCTGCATTCGGGCCGGTTTGACGGGTTTGTTCTGGTGTCCTCGGACAGTGATTTCACCCGTCTGGCCAGCCGTATCCGCGAACAGGGGCTGGATGTGTATGGCATGGGCCAGATGAAAACCCCCGAGGCCTTCCGCAAGGCCTGCAAACGGTTTATCTTTCTGGAAAACCTGGATCAAAGCCTGAGCCGGGGTGCCGAACAGGCCGAAGTTCCGTCCAGCAAGCCTTTGTCCAACAAACCCCTGACCCATGCACGTGATCTGATCCTCAAGGCGATGGATGCCATTGACCAGGACGACGACTGGTACGCGTTGGGCCCACTGGGCCAGTTCATCACCGCCGCCAACCCCGATTTCGACACGCGCAGCTATGGCAAGCGCAAACTATCCGATCTGGTGGCCTCGCTGAAAGTGCTGGAAACCAAGCGGGGCGACACCAATCAGATATTGGTGCGGCGGCTGGATTAGGCTTGGGTTAGCGTCCCGCCAAGCCAGTTCGCCGGGGCAATTAGCAGCGTCAGACGCCGTATCGCGCCATGAACATATCGACCGAATTGCGGACCACTTCGTCAATCTCTTCCGGGGTGAATTCGTCTTGGATGCCAAACATCGCACGGGTCCACAGCCTAACCTTGCACAGCTCGTAAAACTGCTCGGCGGCCATTGGGATATCGTCGATCACCAATTCGCCCTTGGCCACGGCCTCTTGCAGATAATCGCCCAGCCGATCACGCTCCATCTCGGGGCCGGCTGCATAAAACGCCTGTCCCAATTCGGGAAACCGCTCGCGTTCGGCGACGCAGATGCGAAAGCATTGTTGTGCAAATTCGGACAGAACAGATGTCACGATATGCCTGGCCGTAACCTCCAGAACCTCGCGCACCGGGTGGTTTTTGTCGATCACCTCTAGCGCTGTGTCGGACATGCGGGTGCATTCGGTGGTCGCCACCTCCATGAATAACAGGCGTTTGTCGGGGAAGTAGCTGTACAGCGTCGCCTTAGATACCTTGGCGGCCCGCGCGATATCATCGACACTGGCCCCCTCAAACCCGTCCGCCATAAAGACCTGACGCGCGCCCGCAAGAACTTGTTCGAACTTACGGCCAGTTCGCACGATGGTTGCTGAGTTACGCATTTGTTTTCCGCTTGGGTTGTTTGTCCACAAATATAAACTGATCAGTTCACATTCAACAGCAGCTGTTTGTTTTGGACTTGCCTCGCGCCACCATCCCTTTATGTTTAGAATAATTCTAAACACAGGTGAAGCATGGGTTTCTTGTGGCAACGCAAACGGTTCCGCGATCTGACGGAACAAGAGATCATCGCACTGGCGATTTCCTCGGAAGAGGATGACGCGCGTATATACCGCGGCTACGCCGAATTGTTGCGGGCCGACTTTCCGGCAAGTGCCAAACTGTTCGACGGCATGGCCGCCGAAGAGGACCAACATCGTGCCCGGCTGTTTGATTTGCACGTAACGCGATTCGGCCAGACGGTGCCGCTGATCCGGCGCGAACATGTGGCGGGCTTTTACGCGCGCCGCCCCATCTGGCTGGTCGAGAACCTTGGGATAGACCGCATCCGCACCGAAGCCGAACTGATGGAACGCGACGCAGAACGCTTTTATCTGGCCGCCGCCGCGCGGGCGACCGATGCCGCAACCCGCAAACTGCTGGGCGATTTGGCCGCCGCCGAGGCCGGGCACCAGAACATCGCCGCCGAACTGACCGGGGCACATCTGGATGCTCGGGCGCTGGCGGACGAGGATGCCGTCGACCGGCGCCAGTTCATCCTGACCTGGGTGCAACCGGGTCTGGCCGGGCTGATGGACGGATCGGTTTCCACCCTTGCGCCCATCTTTGCCACCGCCTTTGCCACCCAGGACACCTGGACCACGTTTCTGGTGGGCATGGCCGCCTCGGTCGGGGCCGGCATCTCTATGGGCTTTACCGAAGCTGCGTCAGATGACGGCGAAATTTCGGGCCGTGGATCGCCCACCAAACGCGGGCTGGCCTCGGGGGTCATGACAACCCTGGGCGGGCTGGGCCACGCGCTGCCCTACCTGATCACCGATTTCTGGACAGCCACGGCAATTGCCTTTGTTGTGGTGTTCCTCGAACTTTGGGCGATTGCCTGGATTCAGAACAAATACATGGAAACCACATTCTTCCGCGCCGCCTTTCAGGTGGTGCTGGGCGGCGCGCTCGTTCTGGCGGCAGGTATCCTGATCGGCAGCGGCTAGGCCTGCTTGCAGCCCGACACGCCAACCGTTACCCCATGCCCCATGCTTGATATATTCATCAGAGTCCTGCCCTTCTTTGCCCTGATTGGTCTGGGCTACGCAGCCGGGCGCACCCGGTTTTTCCCCGAAGAGGCCACCGCCTGGCTGACCAAATTCGTGTTCTACTTTGCGCTCTCGGCGATGCTGTTCCGCTTTGCCGCCAATTTGCCGTTGTCGCAGGTGTTCAACGGGCGGCTGATTACCGGCTACCTCTGGGGCACCGCCTTTGTCTATGGCATCGCAACAACCGTCGCCTTCCTGCGCAATCTCGATGTCTCAACGGCGGCGATCGAGGCCCAATGCGCGGTGATCGGCAATGCCGGCTTCCTTGGCCTGCCAATGTTCGCAATGCTGTTCGGCGAGGCGTCGGTCGGCCCGTTGATGCTGGTGCTGGGCACCGATCTGATCGTGTTTTCCAGCCTGATTGTCATCCTGATAAACGGCGCGCGGGATGGCCGGATGAGCCTGCGAATATTGCGCACCATCGCCCTGGGGCTGCTGCGCAACCCGATGATCGTTTCAATCTCGCTTGGCCTGACCTGGTCTGCTCTGTCGCTCCCCATCCCGGCCCCCCTGAATGATTTCCTGTCGATCCTCGGCGGTGCCGCCACCCCCGGTGCTTTGTTTGCCATCGGTGCCTCACTGGCCGGAAAATCTGCCGAACGGGTGGAAATCGCCGCCTGGCTCAGCTTTTGCAAACTGGTGCTGCACCCAGCCTTTGTCGCCCTCGGCGTGCTGGTGCTGTTCCCGCTGGATGCCTTTTCCGCCGCCGTGGTGATATCCGCCGCCGCCCTGCCAGTGGCGGGAAACGTCTTTATGTTGGCGCAACATTATGGCATCGCCCCACACCGGGTCTCCGCTGCAATTTTACTGTCCACCATCGCCAGCGTCCTGACCGTGCCACTGATTATCGCCTGGGTGGCCCCCAACTGATCTTTTTCTGGCCCTAAATATCCCCGCCGGAGGCTCCCGCACTGGACGCAAGCGCCAACGCCCGCTAGCGATGACCCAACCCACAACCCCGGAGAAAATCATGCAGACCCTGTCCGAAAACAAGGCCTTTGGCGGCACCCAGGGCGTCTACAGCCACGCATCATCCGCCTGCAATTGCGACATGACGTTTGGTCTGTTTCTGCCGCAAGAGGCGGCCGACGGCCCGGTGCCAATCCTGTGGTACCTGTCGGGCCTGACTTGCACCCACGAAAACGCGATGACCAAGGCAGGCGCGCAAACATGGGCCGCCGAACAGGGAATCGCGCTGGTGTTCCCCGATACCTCGCCCCGGGGCGATGGCGTGGCAGATCACGAAGACTATGACCTGGGGCAAGGCGCCGGGTTTTACGTTAACGCCACGCAATCGCCCTGGGCGCCGCATTTTTCCATGTGGGACTACGTGGCCGAAGAGTTGCCAGCGCTCCTGCCCGATAAATTTGCCATCGATCCAACCCGACAGGCGATCACCGGGCATTCCATGGGCGGGCACGGCGCGATGACGCTGGCGATGAATCTACCGGGGCGCTTCCGGTCGGTGTCGGCCTTCGCGCCAATCTGCAATCCAACCGCAACCGACTGGGGTCGCAAACAGCTGACGGCCTACCTGGGCGCGGATGAAACCATCTGGGCGCGCCACGATGCCAGCCTGATGATGCGCACATCGGGGTTTGACGGCCCCGTCCTGATCGACACCGGTACCGCCGATCAGTTCATTGATCTGTTGCGCCCCGAGGCCCTGACCAGCGCCATCACCGAACGCCGCCAGCAGGCGGTTATGCGCCTGCAACCGGGCTATGATCACAGCTATTTCTTTGTCTCCAGCTTCATCGAAGAGCATATCGGCTTTCACGCCGAGGCCCTCTGGGCATGAGCATACTTTACATTGACGGAGACGCCTGCCCGGTCAAGGCCGAGGCCGAACGCGTCGCCACGCGCCACCGGATCAAAATGTTTGTGGTGTCTAATGGCGGGCTGCGCCCGTCACCCAACCCGCTGGTAGAAAATGTGATTGTCGCAGAAGGCGCGGACGAGGCCGACAAATGGATCGCCGACCGTTGCGGACCGGGGGATGTGGTGGTCACTGGTGACATTCCATTAGCGGCGAAATGTATTGAAACCGGCGCGCGGGTTCTGCGCCATAACGGCTCGGCGTTCACGCGGGCCAATATCGGCCAGCAACTTGCAATGCGTGATCTGATGGCGGATATGCGCGCCGCCAACCCGCTGGGGGCTGGGGGCGGGGGGAAACCCTTTACAAAATCCGACCGCTCGCGCTTTCTGGACGTGCTGGAACGGGAAATCAGGGCAGCAGGCCAAACCTGACGCCTCAAATTTCTTATTGTAAGAAATTTGCCAAGAATTTTTTGTAAAATTCTTGCGCCTGGAACAAAGGGAACGACATGCAGCCGCAGGCAGTTGTGTTTGATATCGGGAATGTGCTGATCGAATGGCAACCCGAACGGTTTTTCGACCAGACCATTGGTGAAGATCGCCGCCGCGCCCTGTTTGATGCGGTAGAACTGGACGAGATGAACGAACAGGTCGATCTGGGGGCGCATTTCACCGAGACTGTTTATGCCAAGGCCGAAGATCACCCGGAATGGCGCGATGAAATCCGCTTGTGGCATGACCGCTGGATCGAAATGGCCTCGCCGGCCATCCCGCATTCCATCCGCCTTTTGCGTGCCCTGCGTGGCAAGGGGGTTCCGGTGTTCTCATTGTCCAATTTCGGCCTTCAAAGTTTTGACATCGCCGCCGCGCATTATCCCTGCCTGACAGAGTTTGATCGCCAATATATCTCGGGCCATATGCGGGTGATGAAACCTGATCCGCAGATTTACCAAATCCTGGAAACAGATAGCGGCATATCCCCCGCAGCGCTGTTGTTCACCGATGATCGGGCCGACAATATCGACATGGCGCACAGCCGCGGCTGGCAGACACATTTGTTCGAAGGCCCTCAGGGCTGGGCTGACCGGTTGGTGACCGCCGGATTGCTGAGCGAACAGGAGGCCGCATGAGCGTTCCCTTTATCCCGTTCGAGGCCGGGAATGCCCTGCTGAACTGGCAAGAACTGACCGATGTGCTGGCAAAGGGCCACACGCTGCCGAAAGCGGAAATTGGTGATACGTTCCTCTATCGTGATCCCGATACCTTGTTATCCCGCGCCGCGTGGATTGATGGGTTGGGTATGGCGGTTAAAACTGCAACGATATTTCCGGGCAATCCCGAACAGGGCAAGCCGATGGTCAACGGCGCGGTCTGCCTTTACGGCGACCGTGACGGGACATTGGCGGCGTTGATTGATTTCCATCTTGTCACAAAGTGGAAAACCGCAGGCGACAGCCTGTTGGCCGCGCAACGGCTGGCACGGCCAGACAGCCGCAATATCCTGATCGTCGGGGCGGGCACGGTGGGCCATTCGCTGTGTGATGCTTTTGCCGCTGGCTTCCCGCAGGCGCAGCTCTGGTTGTGGAACCGCACCCGGGCCAAGGCCGAGGTTCTGGCCGCCAAGCTGCCCGGCGTTCGCGTGGCGGATGATCTGGAAACCGCCGTGCGGCAGGCCGATATCGTGATCTGCGCCACCATGTCGTCGCAACCGGTGGTTCTGGGCGACTGGCTGCGCCCCGGCCAGCACATCAACCTGATCGGCGCCTATCGCCCCGATATGCGCGAGGCGGATGATACCGCTTTGCAACGCGCCCGGGTATTTGTCGACAGCTTTGACACCACGATCAATCATATCGGCGAACTGAAAACCCCCCTGTCCAACGGGGTGATCAGCAGGGATGACCTGATTGCTGATTATTACAACCTGCCCGCCTTTGTCCGGCAAGGGGCGGATGACATTACCCTGTTCAAGAATGGCGGTGGCGCGCATCTGGATCTGATGACCAGCCGCTATATCCTCGACAAATGGCAAGCAGCAACATGACGTATCTGCTGATCCTTCTGGCGGTATTCGCCGCCTTTCCGCTGGGTATCGAAGCGCGGCGCAAACCGATGAGTGCCGCCGCGCGTCAAGATGCCAGCGGTGACTTTGTCACCCTGTCTCAGGGCGTGACCCATTATGAATGGCTAGGCCCGGCGCGCGGGCCGGTGGCCGTGTGCGTGCATGGGCTGACCACGCCGTCTTTTGTCTGGCGCGGGCTGGCGCGCGGACTGGCGCGCATGGGGTTCCGCGTGCTGATCTATGACCTTTACGGGCGCGGCTATTCCGACCGGGTGCAAGGCCGCCAGGACCGGGTGTTCTTCCTGCGCCAGCTAAACGATCTGTTAGCCGATCAGCAGGTTAACGGGGATATCACCCTGGTTGGTTATTCGATGGGGGGGGCGATCGCCACTACGTTTGCCTCGGCCCATCCCGATAAGGTGCGCCATCTGATATTGCTGGCCTCGGCAGGTATGGGAACCAAGGCTGGCGGTCTAACCCGGCTTATCGCCAAGACTCCGGTGATCGGTGACTGGCTGATGCTGGCGCTGTTTGCCCGTACCCATCACAAAACGACCGAGTCGGAACGCGATTTGCCCAGCTCGGTCGAAAATATCGTCGACCTGCAGCAGAATGAATTGCGCTACCGGGGGTTTATCCCGGCGGTTCTGTCCAGTTTGCGCGGCATCCTGTCGGAGGTGATGAATGAAGATCACAGGATTATTCACCGCGCCGGTATTCCGGTATTGGCGATCTGGGGGCGCGACGATACGGTCATCCCACTGACCGCCATGGGCGCGCTGACCGAATGGAGCCGCCATGCCCGCCAAGAGGTGATCGACGGTGCCGGGCACGGGGTAACCTATACCCACACGGATGCCGTGCTTGGGGCGGTTTCAGACATGCTGCGCGACGGGGTGGCGTAACCGGTTACTTGGCGGATCAGGCCATCACCGGGTCATTCAGCCGATGTTCCTTGATCGGCAGATGCACAATTGCGCTAAACGCGCCAACCCCGACGCCGATCCACCAGACCAGCGTATAATCGCCATAGATGTCGTACATCCGGCCCCCCAGCCAGACACCAATGAAACTGCCCAGTTGGTGGCTGAAAAACACAAACCCATAGAGCGTGCCCATATAACGCACCCCATAGATTTGCGCGACCAACCCCGAGGTCAACGGTACCGTCGCCAGCCACAGACTGCCCATCGAGATTGAAAACAGGACCACCGTGGTGGGGGTGATCGGCATCAGGATGAATACCGCCGAGATCACGGTGCGCGCTGTATAGATCCCCGCCAACAGGTACTTTTTGGAAAACCGGCTTCCGGCCCAGCCCGCTGCCAGTGTGCCGCCAATATTAGCAGCCCCGATCAGTGAAATAGCAACTGCCCCCAGTGCTGAGGTGGATGAAATCCCAATGCTGTCCAGCAACCCACCAGCCAGGATTGGCCCGCACATTTCGGCGATCAAGGCTGGAAAATGCGCTGTCACAAAGGCCAACTGGTATCCGCAGCTAAAAAACCCCATGAAAATCAGGGCAAAGGACGGGTCGCGAAATGCCTGCCCTACAACCTTGCCCATCGGGGCATGCGCCTGATCATGGCTGGCTGCGACAGGTGCGCGCAGAACGGGTAGCGTCAGCAGGATGGCCATGACCAGGCCTGCAAAAATCAGAAATGTGGTCTGCCAGCTGACCAGAGTCAGCAGCCATTGCGCGCCGGGTGGGCCAATGATTTGCCCGACACTGCCCGAGGCCGCCGCAATCGCCATCGCCATTGACCGGTTTTCATCCGACGCTGCCCGGCCCACCACCGCCAGGATCACCCCGATCCCGGTGCCTGCGATGCCAAAACCTATCAGCCAATTATACATCTGCTGCTGTTCCGGTGTGGTCGCATAGGACGACAATACCAGCCCCGCCGCATAGAATATCGCGCCGATGATAATCGCCCGGCGATCGCCGATTTTCTCGGCAATCGCGCCAAAGATCGGCTGGCCGATTCCCCAGGCTATGTTCTGGATGGCGATAGCCAACGAAAACTCGGACCGTAACCAGCCGAACTCCTCGGCAATGGGAATCTGGAATACCCCAAACGATGACCGCACGGCGAAGCTGACCGTGATGATGATGCACGCCACAATCAGGACGGGGGTAAACAGCGGTGCTTTGTGGGTCATGCGTCGTCTCCGAATTTCGAAGGGACAGGGTACGGCATGACCCCGCCGCGTCAATTCAGAAGATTTTGGGCAGGGGGTACTATTTTTGATATGTTCGCCTGCCCCGGACAGGGCGTCGGGCTGACAGGGTTTCTGCAAACAATCGACTCCTGATCCAAGCCGCGTTATTCGAACCCGATGAGCAGTCTATTATCCGATCATTACAACGCGCAGGTGGCCTGCGGCCAGTTGCACCACGACGACGCGCAAATTGCCGCCCTGCCGGAATTTGAACGCATTCGCGACGGGCTGGCGGCACCGGTGAAACGCGGATTGTTCCGCAAACCCCCGCCGCCGCCCAAGGGGCTGTACCTGTGGGGCGGGGTTGGCAGCGGCAAGTCGATGCTGATGGACCTGTTTGTCGAAACCCTGGGCGATATCCCCGCCCGGCGGGTGCATTTTCACGCCTTCATGCAGGAAATCCACGCCGCCATGCACGCCGCCCGTCAGCGCGGTGTACAAGACGTGATTGCCCCGGTGGCGGCACAGGTGACAGCCGATATCAGGCTGCTGGCCTTTGACGAGATGCAGATAACCGACATCACCGATGCAATGATTGTCGGGCGCCTGTTCGAGGCGCTGTTTGCCGCTGGCATCGTGGTTGTGACCACGTCCAACCGGGTGCCGGGGGATCTGTATAAGGACGGGTTGAACCGGCAATTATTCCTGCCGTTCATAGACCTGATCACGGACAGGATGGCTGTCCACGAACTGGTCAGCCCCACCGATTACCGGCGTAACCGGCTGGAAGGGCAGGCTGTCTATTTCACCCCCATCGGCCCGGATGCCCGCGCCGCGATCCGATCTGTCTGGGACGACCTTAGCGGTGGTCCGACCCAGCCGCTGACCTTGCATGTGCAGGGGCGCGATGTGGTGCTGCCCGCCTTTCGCAACGGGGTGGCGCATGCGACGTTTTACGACCTGTGCGGCAAGATGCTGGGCCCGGCGGATTATCTGGCGCTGGCGGATGCGGTCAAGGTTCTGGTGCTGGAAGACATCCCGCGCCTGTCGCGATCCAACTTTAACGAGGCCAAGCGCTTTGTGACCCTGATTGATGCGCTGTACGAGGCCAAGGTGCGGCTGATCTGTTCGGCGGCGGCAGAGCCGGAAATGCTGTATGTTGAAGGCGAAGGCACGTTTGAATTCGAACG
>Ga0209121_10004137_pt1 | contig 13660 bp, 25 predicted proteins | sample Cruoilmetagenom3_FD_187292 | JGI IMG/M metagenome (GOLD analysis project Ga0209121, IMG submission 187292) | Oil polluted marine microbial communities from Coal Oil Point, Santa Barbara, California, USA - Sample 3 (SPAdes) (version 2) | ecosystem: Environmental > Aquatic > Marine > Oil seeps ... | reverse complement strand
GCCCTAAAGGCCCAGTACAAACAACCATCCGCCAAACAAAGCCCCATGTAGTTGTAGAGGTTCCATCTAGCACGATAATCAGCACCACCTGCCCAATCACCACCCAGGCAATACACATCCAGAATAGAAATTCCATTACGAAACCTCCCCCAACGCGCGAACCTTCATAATCAGACAGTGCAGTTTTTCGACTGCATCATCAGCACCCAGCCAAACACGCTCTAACCACTCTGAACCGTTCTGATCCGAGAACGAAACAATCACTTGGTCCGTTTCACACTGAAAGCGGCACCTCAAACTAACCTCAAACGAAAGAGCCTCTCGAACCTGAACACAGGCCGTCATCAGCCCACCGGCCAACATCGACACAATTTCTCGCTCAGTGGGTTTAGTAGGCTTATTCTTTTCAGCTATAAGTTTTAGTGCGGCTGTCACATCGTCCGAGGTAACAGTAATGAATTGCTTTTCCATAATTCAATTTCTCCGTGTCGCGTTCCCTGTTGCCGTTTGGAGTGAAGGAGGGACATGCCTGCCCCTTCCTTCCTGCAACAGGAGAATTGCTCAAAATGGGCAAGGCCTTCCTTCACAGATATAGGATCTCCAGAAGGCCCGTGGTTGTCGCTTCTCAGGTCGACGGAAGAAATATATATCACCTCGGGTTACATATACAACCCGAGGTGGAGACTGGCATTCTCATAATGCGAATACTACTATTCAACTTAGGTTGAACTTCTCAGGTGAACTATGAATTACGCACAACAGCTATTGACACGGCTCAAAGCCGCCCACGGTGGGGCCTCCGACTATCGGATAGCCCAAATCCTCGAAATCTCCTCACAGTCCGTTGGTAAGGTCACAAACGGCCACAACGGCTTTAGTGACGTAACCCTTAACAAAATCGCTCAGGAACTCGGTGAAAACCCAATGCTGGTCATTGCCGATTATCATATTACGACACAAGATTTTCCCGGCATGAACAACGTCTGGGAGCATATGAAGCTACTCGCCATGAAAGAAGAAATGGAGAAATTTCAAGGAGTTAGAGAGGAAAACCTTGGCAATGTCTCAGGGCTTTAGCCGGGTAAAACGAGACCGTTTTTTATTTAACCGCTTATAGATTATGCGCAGTCACATAATGAGAGCTTGCAGGCAGTCTGTTGACGGTAAGCGCTAACAAACTGAATCAGCATTACCCAAAATGACACTTTAAACGGTGGTTCTAGCCCGTCTTTTCCGTGAACAATCGCGCCCCCTTTTGGGGAACGATGAAGTTGAATTCTAATCACGGATACGGAAATAAAGATGAATTTATATCAGGATGAATTAGGTGGAATTATGATCAAGAATGGTCGCCGCTACGTTCAAAGTAAGAAACTGAACCTATCAGCCTATGGTGTGCCTGGGCGTTATCTGACCGCTAAGGAGATTTCAGAGCTGGGATTAGTGACGCTCTCCCATGCCTACCGGATCATAGCCGACCCGGATAAGCATTTAAGCGCACAGGTCAAAGAGCTGTTAACCATAAAGGTTCTGGGACAAGTCCCCGGCTGGAATCCCGGGTGGCGGTTCGACAGCGCCAAACAGGAATTGATCAGCCCGGACGGTAAAACACTGAACTGTGAAGACTTGGAAAATTTCGCCTTTGCTCAACAACTGCTCAGGCATTGGGAACACCTGGCGCGGGACAACAAAGAAGCCCTAGCGACTCAGAAAGCCCGGATTCAGGAACTGGAGAACCGTTTAAAGCTACCGCGTGAACTGCGGCTTTATGTGAATGACTCACTGAAAGAACGGCGCAAGCTGGACATAAACAAACCGATCCTAAAAGCGGTTTAAGATCGATCATTAAAAACCCGACTCAGTGGCCGGGTTTTTCGTTTGTGTCTGGTACCTTATTTTGCTTTGGCTTTGACCAGGAGAATTACCAGGGTAGCAATTCCCAGGAATAACAACCCTGGACCAATGGTAATTTTTACCGGTACCGGGCTTTCACCGTCCCCGGTTACACTGATTTTGAACGCTGACGGAATCATAATATTTTATCTCTTATCAAATGAATCAATTCGTTGATGCGCCCTGACTATGGCGTGATCTAATCGTTTAATCTCATGCTTTAACCACTTCACATCGACTTTAATCGCAATCACCGTGGGTACCGCAATACTCAACCCGGTAATCAGTGAGGGTAATAATTCCATGACTTCACTATTCATTGCCGCCCTTCCTGGTATCACCCCGCCACACCCGCAACAACGCCATTAAGCCGAGCGTCGATACCAAAATCCCGACCATGCCAAATTCAAACCACCAGGGCGGGCCGCTGGTATACCCCATCGCTGACCAGCCGCCTTTCATAAACGGCTGCAACGCCGGGATAAAGTGACCGATAAACACCCCCAACCAAACCATAATCAACACCTCATCCATGATGCTAAACCGGCGGTTTTCTAATACCCGATTATCATAATTTGAGTCTGCAATATTTTGCTGATCAAATCGGCGCGTCATCGCGGCCAACTTTGCCAACTTCAGCCCGTGCCGGGCTTCCTGCTCATTTACGGCCTGATCAATGGCTTTTCCTTTTACCGCTTTATAGGCTTCAACGCCCGAGGTAAACAGCGTGAACAACGGCCCTAAAAAACCCATATCAGTACCCCGCTGGCATATAGGGCACAATGACCCCAGACTCAAACAACGGCAATTCGCTATCAGGATCGGCCCGGTTGCCCTGGTACGGGCTATTTGGATCAGGCTTTGGCTGATTAATACCGAGCCATTTTTGCAAATCTAATACCTGCTGATTCGCCCAGGCTTCTGTCCCCAGGCTACTCGAATCGGCTTTACTGTCCCGGAACGCCTGCAACGGTGCATTGGCTACTGTTGCCGCTTTGGTTTTAGCATCTTTGCCGACTTCGCCCAGGGCATCAATCACCGCCGGTCCTAATTTCTTTGCCTGGTACACGACTACCGCCGACCCCAGCACGACCAGGCCCGCCAAAAAGAAGAACTGACGATCTGAGACAACAGCCATTAGAAGCCCCCGCCGTATTTTTCAAAGTGAGCAACTGCATTGAAATTATCGAGTGTTACACCCGCTACCCGGTTCTTTTCGGCCCGTTGCAGATACCACCAAGCACCCGCCGCCGAGACTGCCGCCACTATTACCAGAATAAAAACTTGATTACCTTTCATCACGCCACCTATTTTTTAAACGAGCGCCAACCCATTATTAATAATGTCTTCACTGTATGGCTGCATTCCGTTTTCATGCTTAATAATTGCCGGAACCAAACCTACCAGGCTTTCTTTTACATTAATTGGCTCATTCGGTGACACGCCAAGCGAGTGCGCCACGCTGTTAATATAGGCCTGCGTATTATTCTCAATCGGTGGAGCCCAACGATCAATCAAACCGGCCACCGTATTAATTCCATACAATCGCTCATAATTGACCAATAGCTTACCCATTGCCCGAATACCATATTCAGGCGAATCAAAGGTGATAAAAGATCGGTCTGGTTGCTCTGCTGCAATTCCTCTCCACCGGTCGCCGTGGCGAATGTTCCCAGGGTTATTATTGCGAATACCGCGTGGATAATTACTTTTATTAAATTCTGTGATTCCTGTCTTCATGCTGACCTCTGCATAAATTGTATCTATAAAACCATCAACAATGCTCAACGGCTTGTTAGTACTGGACGGCAATATCGAAACATCGCCCAGGCTTTTACCCTGAATGGTTGTTTGTTGACTGCGCACAACCAGTCCGACCAGGGCCAGCCCTGCGACCGACGCCGCTATCAGTGCGGCGCGCATCATAGCGCCCCGATAATGAAAGCCAGCAATTCCTCATAACGGATACCGTAACGGTTACCCGCCGCCAGCACTTCAACCCCATCATCGTCATATTCAGCGTCCCATTCGTCATAACAGAGCAAGGCGTACCGGGTGGCGTCCAACCCTTCAGCCTCAAACGCCGCAATGACTTCCTGGGCATATACCCCAAAATGCCACCGGGCTGCCTCGCCCTTTTCTACTACAGCATCATTGAATTTAAACGCTTTCAACAAGCCTTTAAGCTGTAGCGCCGCCCGGTTTTCAGCCTCAGACAACGCCCGGCCTTTCTGCTTGGTACGCGCATCAGAGGTGTTGATTGTGCCGGTACCGGCATAAATCACGGAGTAACGGTTAGACGCCCGGCCATGCGTTACGCTATTATCATTTTGCGGATATATAATGCCGTTGTTTTTAATCGCCATAACGGCGTTAAATGACCCATCACCCACAACATCAGATGAAAACGTTAAATCACCCAGCGAGGTTGCCGCCCACTTCCCACCCTTGCGGGTACTGCCAGAGAGAATCTGCGTTTCCTGCCCCCAGTACGGTTGGCCATCCGGCTGAATGACCTTGCCGAATGTCGCGGTATCAACATCGTACACAGTCCCGCCGGTTAGCGTGGTTGCGCCGTTCAGATCAACTAATCCCGACTGAGATGCTGACACCGCCGCATCCCCGTTATCCTTAATCACCGATCCGCTGCTGATAGTGATTGAACCCGATATCGCATTCACACCCTTAAGTGTATTGCCAACCGATGAAGCCGAATCAGCGCCAATGGTGCCGCCGTTTTTGGTTTCAAAGCCGTGGGTAACATTGCCGCCACTGTACGCGCCGGAATTGGCCACCACATGACCAGAAATAGCATAAACTCCCTGTTCCCGGTTGCCCGCAAAGACAGAACCGGCGGCATTGAATACCCCGTTGGCCTCAGCTTCGGCACCACAGGAACCATTACCGACATAGCCGCCGAACTTGCCGCGCACATACCCCGCGCCCGCTGATTGCGCCCCGCGCCAGCCGTTACCGCAACAGCAAAAGCCGTTAGCATGAACAGAGCCGCCCAACACCTGTAAACCGTTTGCAGGCCACTCAACAACCCCCACCCGCGTTAGATACACAGAACCGGCCTGAATCGAATGGCTCTCATTCAGTCCAGTATCGGAAGTATTCGGTGCCGAACCGACTTGCAAACCATCGTCCGGACCATCACTGGGCGCAGTTACCGCAATATCATACGATCCCGCAATGACCACATCTTTCATCTGCTTCAGATCACAACCATAAATTGCAATACCACGGCTCCCCGCTGCCCAGCGCATCACCGTTGTCATTGGCCGCACTGTGCCGCCGGTCAGCGTCATTGCTGGCCAAGCAGTTTGCTGATGAGTATGGGTAACAGTGACAACACTACCCACCACCGCAGTCACTACCCAGCACCCGGCCAGCTCTTTAAAGCGTCCTGTTCCCGTCAAGGTATTACCGAACATCATCAAATAATCACCCACGCCAACGCCGACTGCATCGTCCAGAGTGACAGGCACGGACCAATTACCCTGGCCACCGGTTACAACGCCAATGCTGGCGATATTCCGCGCCGTTGACTCAACCCCTTGAATGCTGATGTTTTGGGCGGTTGGGTTGGTAATATCAACAAACGCGGTAAAGCTATGCGCCTCACCACTGATGTTGATTACCAAGCTACCATTGACTATGAAGCGATTAATCGCGGCGAACAGAGCCGCACTGTCAGCCGCTGTCACGGTCAATTTAAATGCATCATCAAAGATGATCGGCCCAGTGGTCTGCGTGATCGCATCCATGACCGCACTGATGCAATCCACCGCAGGTACTGCCCCGAATTTACGTATATTGGAGATTGCCCCGGCAAACTGATCTAAACCCGCGATACCCGTTGCATTAGCCTGAATCAGCTGATTAGCAGCAACCACCGCCGCTCTTAGATTTGGTACACCTACGCTGCTCATACAATGAACTCCAGCTCAGTAATCGAAACAGACTCACCCGGCGCACTGAAGCCATACACCGCTGCCGTGGTGGTTAAAATGACAGACTCACCCGGCTCAATCTCAAAGCCTTTATTTGCCGCAACCGTCGCCGATCCAATCCGAATACTGGCTGTGTTGCTGCTGGGGCTTTTAATCATTAACTCTTTACGGGCGGCATTCGCTGCTGAAATAACCGTAGCAACCGCCGCAGACAATGGCACGTCAGCCGGGGATTGAATGGTGTTTGACTGATTCACCGTTGCCGACACGCTAATAGGTGGCTGAGCTGTGACTTCCACCCGAACCGGCGTTGCATCGTCAATATCAACCGCATTCACAACTGACACATTTGCCCCATCATCGGCGGCAATAATGCGCGCCGTGGATACCCGGATTGCGACCGTTTCAACGCTGGCGGATAAGTTAGTAATGGTGATTCCGTTAAAGGGTCTAAAAATAGCTGTTTCACGCTCGTTCAGATTTACCGTTTCATTCAAATCGGTTTTGATAAATGTCGCGGTTCCCTGGTCTACTCGTACATGAGAACCCGAGACTGGAAACTCAATTGATTCACCCGGCTGCATTAATTTATTAAACACGTTTACGCCCTCTCACCATGAGAAAAATCAGGAACACCACCGCCAACGCCACCAGGCCGAACGCGATAGGCTGAAAAACTTTTACTAAGGAATCTGCCACAATAGACTGCCCACCCGTGGCGGCGGATTGCGCCACCCGCTCAATGGCTGCGGTATTGGCTGACTGGCTATAAGCCAAGGTATCAACCGCTGCTGCGCTGTTTTCCAGCGACTCGAACGCAATATCAGACGCGGCCTGTATAGCCCCATAATCAGTGGTCGAAATATTCACGTTATCGCCGCTATTTGTGACAACGGCGGAATTCTCTATATCGCTGACAGAAACATTTAACGTTTTATTGGTTGTTGTCTGATTGCTGGCTGTTTTACTGCTCGATCTGCCGCCCATCTAATAAACCTCGCACTGGTAAACAGTCTGACCGGCTGCATCTATATCAACCGGCTCAAATTCGTATTGTCTGCCAATCCTGGCAAACCCCGGCCTAGAAGAATGAAAGCGGATAGACTCACACCCCGACCCCCTGGCCCATTGATAAATATGATTTAAATATCGGGTAACATTGCGACCGGCTACACAACACAGCACCAATGCTTTCCCCTGGGTTTCGGTCACTGTGAACAGTTCGCCACCCCACGAAAGCGCCAACAATTGCCCGCTTTCTATATCCTGCTGAATCAGGCCCGCGTCATCGTTTAACGCGGTCTGTAATTGGTTTTGTAATGCGCTCGACCATTCAAGGCGGCGCACCACAACACCCGGTTTTACTTTTTTTTACGACTCAGGAACCACAACACCAGGACAACCGCCGCAATCGCGACCGCTATCATCCAGGGGTTATTTCGGTTAACGGTTAAGCCACCATTGTTAAACATGGTATTACCGTTCGCTGCATCGCCTGACGCAGACGGCCCCGCCGCCCCACCGGTTACGCTTGGAATTGGAGCCGCCATTATTTACGGCCCCCCAGCAATACCATGAGAATGATCAGAATCAGAACAACCGCCCCGCCGATCATGAGCCAGTTTTTCAAGCTGGAATCAGCCACGCCCAGGGTTTTAGTTTCACCCCCAGGGCCAACCAATACCGGGTTCTGATTGGCGGATTGTGGCCGAGCCAGCCCCGCATCATCACGCATGTCATTAAGAACACCGGCGGTTTTAATCGCCAATGCCTCGCTGAATACATCGGAGCCAAACTGCCCCAGGCTTTCAAAGAAGCCGCCGCCGGAATCGGTGAACGACTCACCGACCCCGCGCCGCTGATCTAAAGTAGACATTTAAGCCCCCTTAGCCCTGCGGCTTATTCAGACGGATAAAGCCATCAACCAGAACGCGGATGTTTTCCGCAACGGTCGCATTCATGCGTAAACGCAATTCTCTGGAATGCTGAGGCTTAAAGGTATCGGACACGACCCAACCACGGCGCACAAAATCAATCACGAAAACGCCGGACTGAGGTACGCGCTTTTCACGGCCCTGCTGGAATTCAGCAACCACCTTGTTTTCTTCGTACTTGGTTTCGCCATCTTTTTTGATTTCGACATCATCAATGCCACCGCCGGACAGATACAAACGGCGATATTCAAGGCCCGCTTCATCTGGCAAGGTGGTGTAATCAATTTCACCGAGAACGGTATTTGTTACCGTGTGAGGCTTCAGCATGGGCACGATCTGGCGAACCGGACGACCGTTTGCATCGACTTCGCCCAGTGCAGCACTTGGCTCAGTGGATTCGGCGTATACATCAATGTATTTATTCGCCGTTGCATCGCCCGCCTTGATATACATATTCAGCAACACGTTATCGTTGAGCGTAGTGACCAGGCCGGTAAACATTTGACCCAGATCGGTATTGGCTTCCTGGTTGCCCAACTGCAAAACGTAGATATACGGCGCTGCACCTGCAAAGTCGTATTCTTTGTTTACGTAGTCTTCCATTGTTACCAGGTCTGCGCCTGATACTTCAATGATTTCGCCCAGTTGATGAACACCACCCACATCAATAGTGACTTTTTCAATACCGGCTTTCGGAATGTTTGAAACGATAATAAATTCCAGGTACTTAGGGCCGTTTGGCACTTTTACCCAGGCTTTCTGACCTGCAACGATGTTATTAACGCCGTTCAGCTTTGAAGGTACATTACGCATAGCACTGACCCCCTTATACGTTAACCGCTAAATCTTTAGCGATTTTGATACCGGACTTTTTCATTCCGTAAACAATCGCTGCAAGCAGAAGTGCCGCAACAATCAGAGAAATAACCAGCGACCAATCAATGCGATTAGTTACCTGGGTTACTGGGTTTTGGTTTTGTTCGTTCATGCTTCTGCCCTTTGTTGAACGTTGTTTAATCAATTCAGGGTTCCTATCGAACGACACAAAACCGGGTATCTGTAAACCCCCCCAGTTATCAGGCATAAAAAAAGGGGCTTCAGCCCCTGGGTATTGGTTTGTATTGCAGCTTGAGTAATTCCGGCTCATGCCCGGCCTTCTTTACCCAGTACTCAAGGGGTTTAAGGGCTTTTATCTGATCAGGTATTAAAGCGCATAACTTCGCCATTCTCTCAACGTCTGCACCTTCCTGGATGCCCACTAATTTTGTGCCGCACTGAACATAAGCGGTTTTACTGATCTCTGTACCTCGCTGAGTCGTTGCATTAATGACCCCGCCATACTTCCGGGAACGGTTTAACAGTCGCCCGAAATTCGGTGAAGCCCGGCCCGCTGTTTCCGATACCGCCGCCAGCTCTTCAATGGTGATATAAGTCAACCGCCGCCCGTCCAGGATTTGCCAAACTATCGCGCACCATTCCTCGAAACTGTTTAACGTAGCATCGCCACAAAAGGCCACCCGGAAACCGCCACCCCGCCGCCGCACTTCCTTAATTGCCGCTATCAGTCCCGCTTGAAATTCTGCAATACTGTAAAAGCGCCGGGCCGGATGGTCTTCATCCGGATCATATAAAACATGCCACACCCCGCGCCTGGGTAACTGCTGATTCTGGTAAACCGCTTGCGATTTACCCCCACCCGAACAAGCCAGATATAACGTGTGCCGGTTCGGTAAACTAGTATCCGGATTCATGGCCATTAGGCAGCTTCCTTGCTGGTTTCTTCTTTCGGCACTCTAACCCGCTGCTTTTCTGGCCCTGGCATTTCTGCTGGTAAAACGATCTCTTTTGCCCGGTCTTCTTTTACCTGGTCTTTGATCGCCCAACCTATCGCCACCACCTTCCGAGCCAGTTTTAATTCATCCATCCAATCGGCCAGAATCTTGGCTAACCAAGGTGGCATAGCGCCATCATTTTTAGCCAGTACGGGATAAAGCGCTTCATAAAATTCTAACCGCTGTTGTTCGGTGACGTTGGCCCCTTTAATGAAAAACTCGACCCCGGTAGCAATACCACCCGTTGCCCCTGCTGCCATCATTTGCGCACTTAGTTGACGCTCTTCTTCGTCCGCCTCTTCAGAATCGACACCCGGCCCCACTACGGCCCCTGTCCCGGCCTCCTGCGCCGACTCTTCGCTATCACCCTCCAAAGCCGCCAACGCATCACCGGCAAAATCTGGGGCGGCTTCCTGGACGGTTTCGACCGGGTTTGTTTCTTCTACAACCTCAACGGCTGCGCCTTCCTGGTTATCGGTTAACTGCATATCCTACCCCTGTAATTACGCCCGCAATGGCTATAACCCCTACAACCCATTTAAAAGCCCCGCCGCCGCTGGCTTTCGCCGGTTGCGGTTTAGGGGTATACGATACCGGTATATGCTTAATTTCTACCGGGTCAAACTCGTCTGAATTACCCTTGAACGCTGCCGCCTCTTTCACTATTGACGCAGGCTCTGGCTCACTAACCTGGTTATCCTGGCGATAACTGCTTAAATGCGCCTGCATATCGTTTTTCTGCTCCAAGTGGCCGCACTTCTTACAATGCCCGTATTTCTTAGTCCCACCGCCCCGGCCCGCGTTCCTGGAACGTACAACCATTTCACCGCCGCACCCTGAAACGGTGCAGGTCACAACCCCTAAAACCGGTTTTTTATTAGCCATTGCTCAACGCCTCCAGCTCTTTCTGCATGGTTTGCACCTGGTATAACAGTTCATTAACAACTTCATTTTTTGCCTGAAGTCCCTGAACCAACTGCATTAACGGCCCGCCGAATTTTTCCATTGCCCCGGATGGATTCATTGCCAATTGCATAACGTTTAACCCACCGCTTGCGGCGTCTGTAAAGGCTTCAACGGCTTCGTTTATGTTTTTATCTGCTGCCTGGTTCTGTTCAATTGATAGCATCGGTTAACCCCTCGTATTGAATCCAATTATTAAAAATATCGTACTGTTCCTGCTCCCTATCCCCTGCCCGTTCAACGCAAGCTTGGTAAACAGAAAGCGGCATACCCCAAAACCTTCGCGCCGATCGTTTAGCAAACATTCGGTATTGAAATTCTTTAAACCAATTACCCTGGGGCCGTGGTTCATCTGGTCGCCATGCGTCCCCCTCTGCCTTCGGTGGCAACCAGGCATTGCCATCAAATTGATCCTTTCCAGTTGCCCAGGCCTTAAACTCTTTAAAACGATCAGAACCTTTAATCAGCAATTGATACTTACTAGCTACCGCAGGCAAACGGTTTAACGCGCCCCGCACTTTTTCAAGCACCTTGCCTATTTTCTGCCGTGATCCCTTTTCTGCTTTCGGCGTCTCATCCAGCGCCGTTTTAAGCTGCTTTCGCTTAGCAAAGGCCGAACCGTACAGCGCGGTGAAATAATCGTGTGTATCAGCAATCAGATTGCCCATAATCCCCAACTCATACCGCCCAGCGCATACCCATTCAGGAGCGCGAGTTAATGCACTGATCCCATAACGGTTTCCCTTGACCGGCCCCTGATCGCTTTCGCCCTGGCCTTTCGTGATATACCCCGCCGCTTTCGCCATATACGCCCCGGCTTTTTCGGTATCTTTTATCTTTTCCAGCGTTGCGAACCCCTGACCCCAAAGCGATTCGAGCCGAGCCGCCCAGGATGCAAACGCCGAGTATCTAACCCGCCAATCCATCAAAATATGCACATGGGGATTTCGCTGCCCTTGCTCATTCAATGGATTTTCAACAACCCAGCAATAACGAACCGGCAAACGTTTTACCCGCATTGATTTATCAGCCATATAACCCTTAATACCGATTACCTGGCTGGCTTTTTCGCCTACCACTTTCGCTGGCTCTGCACATTCGACCATGCCCCACGGATACCGGCGCGACTCTGCACCCCGTTCAACACATTCAACCCGGCCTTTTTTATACTGTTTTGCAGCTTTCCAGCCGCGTTGACGCATCTTGTTAGCTGCATCAAAAAAACGGCCAACTTCTTTCTGAATTGAACCAAAGGTAACGTCTGCCCCAGCTTCACCCGTTGCCGCCGCGTAGTAGCGCCCGCCGATCAACTCAACCGGTGAAAAATCACCATCGGGAGAGTCAGCAATAAATTTCGTATCATGCCAAAGCTTTCGACCAGGGAACCAAACCCCCTCGCGTTTTTCGATCTCTGCCAGCTTTACCCCGGTAGTGATTACCGCTTTTCCGAGCTTATCGGTATTTAATTCAGTAAACGGCCCCGCCGCCTGGCGAATATCAACCCGGCTTCGCCCTGGTGCATCAAACGTTAACGTCAAAAACGTGCGATAACCGCCACACTTTAAATGGGTGTAATGACAAGAATCGGCCAGCTTTCGCGCCCCGGATAGCGTCAAAGAATTTGTTATGCGGTCGCCCTCATGCCCAGGGGGAACCGCTGCACACTGATCGACCTGGGTACGAATGCGCCACTCATCAGACCATTCTCGATGACTAACCACGGTATACGCACCGTCACCGCCTTCGGCTTTTCGTGCTGCTGGCTTCAGCTCTCCGGTTGTCATCAGATCGGCCAACTGGTAATCAGTGGCCCGGTGCCTGGCAACCTCTCCGAAATTATCCGGCAATAGCTCCCGAACCGGGATTTCCTTCGGAGGCAATCCCAACATTGCCGCTAACTGTTTTGATTCGCTGATTAGCTTGTTTTTGTGGTCACGTTCTGCACGAAAAGCGGCCAATTCCGGGCTGATTTCCTGTGTCGGACATTGCCGCGCCTTGACTAGCCTATTACGTTTCGCTTCGCTCAACGCCACGCTACGCGCCCAAACCGGCGTACCATCCGGCATATATTCGGACGGCATCATGGTGATGGAATCGGTACTTTTAAAAAGCGGATTGCTTTCGTCTTTTTGAGTCAAAGAAAAACCCGGAACAGTCCGGGTTGGTAGAATTTCGGCTTCAACTGGCATCTTTCAACACCCTTGTATCTAGCTCTTTTGAATATGGCTTGTAGTGGTCGCAGCGCTCGCAAGTCCAACCGGCCCCGCGCTCAAAACCAGCGCTAAAGATAGTGCAGGCAACCGCGCCATGTATGAACATTAACCCTTTGCATTTTTCGCAGCTCATATCTTCTGACCCGCCTGCAATTCAGTTTTCGCCTCTAACTGATAGCCAGTGTTAAGCCACATAAGAGCCGAACCAACACAGCCTTTCAAATCATAGAAACGGGCTTGAGTTTCGCGCAGCTCTTTTTCTAGCTGCTCTATTTTCTTCTCAGGAGTCACTTCAAAACCTCCCCTTCAAACGTCACCCGAACCAATACCGGCTTTTTGCCTTTGGCCTGCAATACATCAAATAGGTCGTAAACTTCAGGCAAGCACCCCTGAAACAATTTTGCACCGGCCAGACACCACGCGGTCATAACCTGCTTTTTCTTTCCGAATCCATAAAAGAAACGACTACCAATTTTGATAGCGTAAGTACCCTTGATTTCAGCGTATTTATTTAGGCTCATAGCTCAACCCCTCGCGCCATCTGGCGCAAACGCCGAGCCTTAGCCTGATCATTGCTACATTCCATAGGAGAATACTTGCTTCGATTACTCCGAAATCCTGACCGGATGCCGAAATCAGAAAAGCCGCCCAGACTACCCGCCATACACAACGCTGAAAGAACCTTATTCATTGGGAAACCTCCCCTTTAAGCAGACGCACTACAAACTGCACCACAAAGTCGACTCCCGCACACACAGAAAGCACCGCAAGCCCTAAAGGCCCAGTACAAACAACCATCCGCCAAACAAAGCCCCATGTAGTTGTAGAGGTTCCATCTAGCACGATAATCAGCACCACCTGCCCAATCA
>Ga0209121_10004136_pt1 | contig 13660 bp, 10 predicted proteins | sample Cruoilmetagenom3_FD_187292 | JGI IMG/M metagenome (GOLD analysis project Ga0209121, IMG submission 187292) | Oil polluted marine microbial communities from Coal Oil Point, Santa Barbara, California, USA - Sample 3 (SPAdes) (version 2) | ecosystem: Environmental > Aquatic > Marine > Oil seeps ... | reverse complement strand
ATCACCTTCTTCCACATCCATTTCAAGCAACACATTGCCGTCAGTATCGACGATTCGCGTATATCCATCGGCGACCATTTCGAATGTTTTATCATGCGAGCCATACTCTTCTGCTTTTTGAGCCATCAAGCCAACATTAGGAACCGTGCCCATTGTTGTTGGGTCAAACGCACCATGCGTTTTACAAAAATTGATCATTTCCTGATAAATTCTAGCGAAAGTACTTTCCGGCATCACTGCTTTGGTGTCTTTCATCTTACCGTCAGGACCCCACATTTTACCGCCCGCACGAATCATCGCAGGCATTGAAGCATCTACAATCACTTCATTAGGTGTATGCAAGTTAGATATCCCTTTAGCGGAGTCTACCATCGCCAACTCAGGGCGTGTTTCATAGCAAGCATGCATATCTGTTAAGATTTCTTCTTTGATTGAAGCAGGCAGCTTCTCAATATGCTCATAAACACTGCTCAACCCATCGTTTGGATTAACGCCTAATTCATCAAACAATTTACCATGTTTTTCAAATAAGTCTTTGTAATATACCTTAACTGCATGCCCGAAAACGATGGGGTGAGAGACCTTCATCATGGTCGCTTTCACGTGAAATGAAAAAATAACGCCTGTTTCTTTTGCATCATTCATTTCTTCTTCAAGGTACTGGCACAGCTGCTTCTTGCTCATAAACATACTGTCTATGATTTCACCTTTTAAAAGGGCTATATTTTCTTTTAAAACGGTTACTTCACCATCTTTATCAACAAACTCAATTTTTACCGTACAGTCTTTATCAAGCGTTAAACTTTTTTCACTTGAATAGAAATCACCAGATTGCATATGTGAAACATGCGTTCTTGATGCCTGACTCCACTCCCCCATAGAATGAGGGTTCTTCCGAGCATATTCTTTCACAGCCTTTGGTGCACGACGGTCAGAGTTTCCTTCACGTAAAACTGGATTAACGGCACTGCCTAATGCTTTACCATATCTTTTTTGCAGTGCTTTTTCATCCTCTGTTTGCGGGTCTTCTGGGTAACTAGGAATATCAAACCCTTTCTCTTGTAGTTCTTTAATAGCCTCTTTTAACTGGGGTACCGATGCGCTGATATTTGGTAATTTAATAATATTAGTCTTTGGGTCTTGTGTTAAGAGCCCTAATTCAGACAAGGCATCAGGCATTTGTTGGTCAGCTGACAGTTGATCAGAAAAAATGGAAAGGACTCTAGCCGCTAAAGAGATATCACTCAATTCAACCTCTATGTTCGCTGAAGCCGCAAACGTCTCAACAATAGGTAAAAATGAAGCCGTCGCTAACAAGGGTGCTTCATCAGTTAAAGTATAGATAATTTTGGACTTTTTAACGCTCATCGTCTCTCCGTGCTCTCAGTAAGATAAATTTAAAGTTCGATGATTATACGATACTTTGCCCTACTTCTTCGCCATTACCGTATTAAAAACGCACTAGAAAACTGCAAAATATTTAATTTCCCCTCAGGCATTAGCAGGAAATGCTTTTACACTTAATCGGCAGTGTTATTCCATTTTATTTTCTAGCTATTTTGAAGCTTTTAAAACAGTACCAGCACAGCATTGTCTAGCTGCAAGCTGATAATGCTTAATTAATAAAAAAGACACCCTAAAAGTATAAATGCTGAGCACGCTCTAAAAGACTTGGTTTTACTCTGCTTATCTTAATGAGGGTGAAAGTATGGAAGCTGAAAACATGGAGGCTGAGAGCGGAATCGAACCGCTGTACACGGCTTTGCAGGCCGCTGCATAACCACTCTGCCACTCAGCCAGAGGGACTTTATACAAAAAGCCGCGGTGGTAACACGGTTTAAAATTGGAGCGGGAAACGAGATTCGAACTCGCGACCCCAACCTTGGCAAGGTTGTGCTCTACCACTGAGCTATTCCCGCTTTGAGGCCGTGTATTCTATATATCGTAGCCAAACTGTCAAGTTAGAATGCCTACTATTTTTTAAATTCAGGTAATGCGAGTTGAATATACTGCCACATTGACCAAAGCGTTAAAATAGCCGCAACATAAATAGCCACTATACCAATACTACGAACAGGCACTCCATAAAGGTCTGCATTAAAAAGCAAGCAGACAATGGAGAACATTTGGAACCCTGTTTTATATTTACCGAGCTGCGACACTTTTACCACCGAACGCTGTCCAATTTCCGCCATCCACTCACGTAAAGAGGCAACTGTTACCTCACGTCCAATAATAATAGCCACAGGCAAGGCAATATAAATAGCAGGGTCAGCCTGAACAATCAACACTAAAATTATAACCACCATTAGCTTATCTGCTACTGGATCAAGGAATGCACCAAACGCCGTCTGTAGGTTTAATTTCCTGGCTAAGAAGCCATCCACCCAATCGGTGAAGGATGCAATTATAAATATTATGGTACACCACAGCCTTGAATCTTCAATCGGCCAGTAAAAAACAATGATGATAATTGGAATGCAAACGATGCGAAGCAAGGTTAGTATGGTTGGAATATTAAGAATCATTTAACTATAAAGTAGACCTATACACGCACATAATAACATTTTATCTCCCCTCACCGTCATGAAAGAAGTCATAGACTCGTTGTGCTAACGACTTATTAATACCATCAACAGTACATAAATCTTCTACCCCTGCTGATTGTATTTCACGCAAACCTCCAAACTGCTTAAGCAACTGCTGTCTTCGCTTAGGCCCCAACCCTTCAATTTTCTCAAGCGTCGATTTCTTCTTAACCTTCCCTCGTTGCTGTCGATGACCACTAATGGCAAAACGATGCGCTTCATCTCTTATTTGCTGAACCACTAACAAAGCAGGTTCATCTGACGACAAAATAAGCACCTCGCCATCACGCTCCCGATAAATTTTCTCCATACCAACTTTTCTATCACTGCCTTTGGATATCCCAATAATGGAGATATCTCCGTAATCAATGCTTATCAACGCCTCTTTAACAGCCGTCACTTGACCTTTACCACCATCAATAATTAATAAGTCCGGCTTGATATGCTCATCATTTTTAGCACGAATAAACCGTCTCGTCACTGCCTGAGCTAAAGCTGCATAATCATCACCTGCAGTCACCCCAGCAATGTTAAAGCGGCGATAATCCGCTTTTAACGGCCCTTCTTCATTTAAAACAACACATGACGCTACTGTTTGGTCACCTTGCAAATGGCTGATATCAAAACACTCCATCCGTTTAATGTCATGACCGACAGCTAATAACTCAGATAATTTTTGCAGCCGACCACGTGTACTCTCTCTGCTTTCTAGGTGTTGAGTTAATGCCGTTAAAGCATTGTTTTGTGTCATTTTAAGCCAACGCGCTCTTTCACCCCTTGGTTTGTTAATCAAACTCACTTTTCTTTCTGCTTTCTCATTAAAAATTTGCTGGGTCAGCTCACGCTCAATTAATTGATGGCTTAAAACAAGTGCTTTAGGCAGTTCCTTATCTAAATAAAACTGAAGTATAAATGCACTCAGCACTTCTTCCTCTGATTTGCCGTGTGGAACTTTTGGGAAAAAAGTACGGTTACCAATATGCTGTCCATTACGTATAAAGAATACCTGGACGCACGCTGTATGCTGCCTTATCTCACAGGCTACAACATCAAGGTCACCTTCATTACCACTAACGTATTGACGCTCCATAAGCTTTCTTAATTGAGCTATTTGATCACGAAACTGTGCCGCTTTTTCAAATTGCAAATCCTCTGCTGCTGCTTCCATTTTTTTAACCAAATCAGTAATCAAACGACTATTCTTACCCTCTAAAAACAAAATCGTATGATCTACATCATCTTTATAATCACGCTCACTGATCAGCTCTACACAGGGTGCTGTACATCGCTTGATTTGATACTGCAAACAAGGCCGTGACCTATTCTTAAAATAACTATCATCACACTGCCTGACTGGAAATATTTTTTGCAAAACATGTAAGCTATCTCGTACCGCACCGGCACTGGGATATGGTCCAAAATAACGGCCTTTTTTTGTTTTAGCTCCTCGATGAACGGCTAACCTTGGGAATTTTTGATGCGATGATAAGTAAATAAAAGGGTAACTCTTATCATCTCTTAAACAAATATTGTACCTAGGCTTTAACTGTTTGATTAACTGGTTCTCAAGCAATAAAGCTTCGCCCTCTGTATGTGTTACGACAATATCAATATGATGTATATGTGACACCATAACCTTTTTCTTTGCGTCTTTGTCCGTGTTGTTAAAATAACTTGAAACACGCTTTTTAAGGTTTTTGGCTTTACCAACATAGATACACACATTTCGTTGGTCTACCATTTGGTAAACACCTGGTTTTTGAGTAAGCGTTTTAAGAAAATGCTCACTATCAAACTTCACCGCTTCACTTTCGTTATTCATAAACACTATTTTACTAACTTCTCTATACAACGGGGAGTACTATTATTTTCACTTACTTTAAGGTCTATGTAAGCAAATATTTCAGCACATAAAAAAAGCCTCGATAACGAGGCTTTTTTTCAAACAATGACGTTTACTTATCTTTTTTACTCAATGGCGAAGGCATCACTTTTTTAAACAAACCGTCCTGCATTTCTTTAAAAACCTCCATATTACGGTTAGCTAGTGATGTCATTAATGAAAAAGGATCGGCAGCTTGCTGGAGCTGGCTCCTTACCTTGGCTCTTTGTTCAGCGATAAGCTTCACAGAGTTTTCAAGATAATTTGCAAAATTATGTTGGAACGGATCACCATAAAAACGGATCAATTGTTCCAACATTTCAGCACTCATTATTGGTTCACCATCCTCTTCTTGCTCAAGAATAATTTGCAATAAAACACTACGCGTCAAATCCTCTTTAGATTTGGCATCAAGCACTTTTACCGGTTCACGCTCAATAATCAATTGACGAACATCATTAAGCGTCACATATTTACTAATCTCCGTGTCATATAAACGGCGATTAGGATACTTCTTAATGATGCGCGAATTAGGCATAATTCATAACCGTAATTGAGAAATTAATCTACTTCCTTCATACTTAAACGAACGCGACCTTGGCGATCAACCTCAAGTACTTTAACCTTCACAACGTCACCTTCAGCCAGCTTATCACTGACCTTCTCAACACGATCTTCTGAGATTTGTGAAATGTGAACCAAACCATCTTTACCCGGTAAAATTGAAACGAATGCACCAAAGTCCATTAAACGTACCACTTTACCTTCGTAGACTCTACCAACTTCAACTTCAGCAGTAATATCTTCGATACGTTTAAGTGCTTTCTCACCAGCTTCACGATCGACCGATGCAACTTTAACAACACCATCATCAGTAATATCAATCGCAGCACCCGTTTCCTCAGTAATAGCACGAATAGTCACACCACCTTTACCAATAACATCACGAATTTTAGCCGGATCAATTTTCAAGGTTAGAATACGAGGTGCAAAGTCAGACATTTCTGTACGACCTGATGATAACTCAGCATTCATTTTTTCTAAAATATGAAGTCTGCCGCCTTTAGCTTGCTCTAAAGCTTTAGACATGATTTCAGGTGTAATACCCTGAATTTTGATATCCATTTGAAGTGCAGTGACGCCAGAGTCTGTACCAGATACTTTAAAGTCCATATCACCCAAGTGATCTTCATCACCTAAAATATCAGACAATACAGCATAGTCGTCGCCTTCTTTTATTAAGCCCATCGCAATACCAGCCACTGGTGCCTTAGTCGGTACGCCCGCATCCATCAATGCAAGGCTAGTACCACAAGTACTGGCCATTGAACTTGAACCGTTAGATTCCGTTACTTCAGCAACAACGCGTAGTACGTATGAGAAATCTTCTTGGCTAGGTAAAACCGCCATCATGCCGCGCTTAGCTAAACGTCCATGACCAATTTCACGCCTTTTTGGTGAACCAACAAACCCTGTTTCACCAACGCAATATGGAGGGAAGTTGTAATGCAGCATAAAGCTATCACGATACTCACCTTCAACCGCATCAATCATTTGTGCATCACGGTCTGTACCTAATGTTGCAACAACCAACGCTTGAGTTTCGCCACGTGTAAATAATGCTGAACCATGTGCACGAGGTAAAACACCTGTACGCACATGAATAGGACGAACTGTTTCCAAGTCACGACCATCAATACGTTGTTGTGTAGAAAGCACTAAACCACGAACATGCTTCTTTTCAAGTGATGAAAAAATATCTTTTACTTCATCAGCATCTTCGTCTTCTAATTGAGCAACAACATTATTACGTACTTCTTTTAACTTTACTTGACGATCTAGCTTAACCAACACAGTATATGCGTCAGCAATGCCGTCATTAGCCAGTGCCGCAACTTTTTCAACCAAGGTTTGGTTTACTTCAGGAGAAACCCATTCCATACGAGGTTTACCAGTTTCCGCTGCTAATTCATTAATAGCCGTAATTGCTGCTTGCATTTGATCGTGGCCAAATGTTACTGCACCTAACATCACATCTTCAGGTAAACAATCAGCTTCTGATTCAACCATTAATACAGCATCAGAAGTACCAGCAACAACTAAGTCCAATTGTGAATTTTCTAGCGCTGATTTAGATGGGTTTAATACATATTCACCATCAATATAAGCCACACGTGCAGCACCAATTGGGCCATCGAATGGTAAACCAGAAATAGCTAAAGCAGCTGAAGCGCCCAATAAGGCAGGAATATCAGGATCAACTTCTGGGTTTAAAGAAATAACTGTCGCAATAATTTGTGTTTCGTTTTTATATCCTTTTGGAAATAATGGACGAATAGGGCGATCAATAAGGCGTGAAGTCAGTGTTTCTTTCTCGCTTGGGCGGCCCTCACGTTTAAAAAAACCACCGGGGATTTTACCCGCAGCATAGGTTTTTTCTTGGTAGTTAACAGTTAATGGGAAGAATGAGTTATTTTCTCCACCTTCACGTTTACCTACCGCTGTTACTAAAACGATCGTGCCATCTATTTCGACTAAAACTGCACCATCTGCTTGACGAGCGATTTCGCCCGTTTCAAATGAAACCGTTTGGTTACCGAACTGAAACTCTTTTTTTACTGAATTCACTATTTATGCCTGCCTATTATTTGTCTTTATTACTTTCTTAAACCTAAACGCGCAATCAATGCACGGTAACGTTCTACGTCTTTGCCTTTTAAGTAATCTAGCAATTTACGGCGGCGGTTAATAATTCTTAACAAACCTTGACGTGAATGATGATCTTTTTTGTTCTCAGAAAAATGCGGTGTCAAATGATTGATTCTCCCCGTTAACAAAGCAACTTGAACCTCTGGAGATCCTGTATCACCTTCTGATAACGCATATTCTTTAACAATTTCTTGCTTTTGTTCTGTACCGAACGACATATTTCTTACTCCACTTTCTATTTATATTAATCTTAAAAAAACAGCTCATTGTACTCTTGACAGCCATAGCTAACAAGCTATAACCATTTAAAGCATCATTTATACAAAAATTCTAACGGGGGCTAATTTATGATCTTTCACCCCTTTACCTAACCCAAAAATTTTTCCCTGCGAATCATTCAATCGGATCAAAGGTTCGTACATCGCCTGCTCTACATGAATTGGGCGGCCTAAACATAAGTGAGCTCTATCTTCCTCGCTGACACTCATCACTGGATAATCCTGTAACGCCAAATCTAAACTCTGCAATAAGCCATCTAACGCTGGCAAATCACCTTGCCTTGATTCTAACTGCTCTAAGGTGATCGCCTCACTGAGTATAAAAGGGCCCGTTTTTATTCTTCTTAAAAAATTCACATGGGCGCCGCAGCCTAATGCGTTTCCTATATCTTCCGCTAGTGTTCGAACGTATGTCCCTTTCGTGCAACACACTTCGAGCGTTAAACTATCACCCGTGTTAGATAATAAATCTAAGGATTTAATCGTGACTTTTCGTGGTGGTCTCTCAACGGTCTGCCCTTTTCTTGCCAGCGAATATAAACGCTGACCGTTGTGCTTTAACGCTGAATACATCGGCGGGACTTGTTGAATTTCACCGGTAAACTTTTCCAGTAATTTATTCAGTAAAACAAGTTCGATATCTGGGATTTCTTTTTCACAGGTTACCTCGCCCTCCACATCTCCCGTGCTGGTTGTTTGACCTAGGCGCATCGTAAATTGATAGGTCTTATCAGAGGCCAGTAAATACTGAGAAACCTTTGTTGCATGACCCAGACAAATAGGTAAGACACCAGAAGCTAAGGGATCTAAACTACCTGTGTGACCTACTTTTTTAGCGCCATATAAGCGTTTAACTCGTTGAACGGCCTGATTAGAGGATATATTGAGTGGCTTATCTAAAATAAGAATACCGCTAATATCACGGCCTTTCTTTTTTCGATCTGCCACGCTTTACTTCTCGTTATCTGGATCGGTTGCTTTCAGCAACGCGTCCATTTTAATACCCTGCTCGATAGATTCATCTAAAAAGAACCTTAACTCCGGTACCATTCTCATTCGCATACGTTTTGAAACGATGCCATGAATATAATTTGATGCACGGTTTAACGCTACAATACTGGATTGTTTATTCTCATCAGCTTTGGTGGTTAAAACACCAATAAAAACTTTGGCAACAGCCAAGTCTTTTGTAACCTCTACATCATTCACCGTCACAAAACCCACATCAGGGTCACGTAAATCACGTTGAAGCACCTCACCTAACTCTCGCTGAAGTTGACGAGCGACTCGCTGAAATCGTAAAAACTCTCTAGGCATTAATTATCAACTACAGTTTACGTTTAACTTCAATACGCTCAAATACTTCAATTTGATCGCCATCTTGCACATCATTATAGTTCTTAACGCCGATGCCACATTCCATGCCCGACTTAACTTCTTGTACATCATCTTTAAAGCGCCTTAACGATTCGAGCTGCCCTTCATAAATAACTACATTGTCGCGTAACACACGAATAGGCAAATCTTTCTTAACGAAACCTTCCGTTACCATACAACCAGCAATGGCACCTAATTTAGGTGATTTAAACACATCACGTACATTGGCAATACCGACAATTTGCTCTTTAATATCCGGCGCTAATAAGCCAGATAATGCGTCACGTACATCATCAATCACATCATAAATAATGCTGTAGTAACGAACCGACACACCTCGATTTTCAATCATACGTCGCGCACTGGCATCTGCACGTGTGTTAAAACCAACGATTAATGCATCAGAGGCCGCTGCTAAATTCACATCACTCTCATTAATGCCGCCAACACCACCCGCCACGATCGATACTTTTACTTCATCGGTAGACAAATTGCTTAATGAAGACTTAAGTGCCTCAAGACTGCCATGCACATCAGCTTTAAGCAATACGTTAAGTGTTGCACTTTCACCTTCTTCCATTTGAGAAAAAGCTTGCTCTAGTTTCGCCGCTTGTTGTTTCGCTTGTCTTGCTTGCTTAGATTTAACTTGACGGAACTCTGCAATTTCACGTGCTTTTCGCTCGGTTGGCGCAGCATATACTTCCACACCTGCTTCAGTTGCATTGGACAAGCCCAATACTTCAACCGGTACTGCTGGCGTCGCCTCTTTAACTGCTTTTCCATGCTCATCGAACATTGCTTTAACACGACCATGCGCTTCACCAGCCACAATATAGTCACCCATCTTCAAGGTACCTTTCTGAACAAGAACCGTAGCAACCGCACCGCGTCCTTTATCAAGACGGGACTCAATCACTACACCAACTGCAGCCACATCAACTGGCGCTTTTAGCTCTAATAATTCCGCTTGTAATGCAATAGATTCCAATAATTCATCTACGCCATCGCCTGTTAAGGCAGAAATATTCACAAACTGGGTATCACCACCCCAATCTTCTGGCGTGACGTCAATTTGTGACAACTCATTTCGTACCCGATCTGGTTGTGCGCCTTCTTTATCCATTTTATTAACGGCAACAATCATCGGTACACCAGCCGCTTTCGCATGCTCAACCGCTTCTTTTGTTTGCGGCATTACGCCATCATCAGCAGCAACTACTAAAATGACCAAATCAGTTATTTGTGCACCACGTGCACGCATGGCTGTAAATGCCGCGTGTCCCGGTGTATCAATAAACGTTACCATGCTATCGCCTTGCTTTACACGATAAGCACCAATATGCTGAGTAATACCACCTGACTCACCAGCAGCCACTCGGCTTTCACGAATATAGTCAAGTAATGATGTTTTACCATGATCGACGTGACCCATAATGGTAACTACAGGACCGCGCGTTACTTCATCACCATCTTGCTCTATAACATCCGCCAATAATTCAGCCTGGATATCTTCATCACTTCGTAGGATGACCTTATGCCCCATTTCTTCAACCACAATCACCGCTGTCTCTTGATCGAGAGGTTGATTAATTGTTGCCATTGTTCCTAAACCCATTAAGGTTTTAATAACCTCACCCGCTTTAACCTTCATGCGTTGAGCAAGGTCTGAAACAATTATACTTTCAGGAATTTCCACGTTATAGATAATCGTTTTAGTCGGCACTTCAAAACCATGTTTATCATCTGATGCCAGACGAATATCACGTGTTCTTTGAGGTCCTTTTTTCTTGTTACGTCGTGACTTTTTATCCACGTGCAGCACACCTCCACCAAACTTAGAGCCAGCTTTTTTCTTATCCGGCTTACGTGCAAGTTCTTGTGCTTTCTTGGCATCAGCATCCGCCTTAACTCTGGCCATTATTTCAGGGCCCGCTACCTTAGTTACCGCAATAGGCGTAACTTTTTTCTTAGCATTTTCTTTAATAGGCTCTTCTTTAGCAGCTTCTAGCGCCTTCGCCGCTTCAATTTCTGCTTGCTTTGCAGCTTCTTCTGCAGCTATCGCTGCCTTTTCCGCCTCTTCAATCGCCCGCTGCTCATCTAACTTAGCCTGTTTTTCAGCCTCAACCTTATCTTTTGCTTCTTGGGTTTTACTGGCTCTTTCTTGCTCTTTTTCACGAGCAGCGCCTTGCTCTTCCATTAGCATTTGATGTGCTTCAGCAGCTCTTTTAGCATCCTCAAACTCTTCAGCACTGAGGCCGCTCGCGACCTCCTCAGCAGATCGACCGACCCCTTTCTTTTTACGCACCTCAATACTAACCGAACCTGCCCCACGGCTTTTTGATTGCTTTAATTCTGTCACAACCGTCTTGCGCTTTAAGGTCATTTTTTTCGGCGCCGTAATGTCTTTCTTAGCCTTCCCATGACTTTCACGAAGATAAGCTAATAGCTTTACTTTATCGTCTTCACTAAGCGTTGAGGTTATCGTTTTACCTTTTACACCCGCATCTTTTAGTTGCTCTACTAACTTCTCAGCTGTTGCACCAACTACTTTTGCTAAATGTTGAACTGTAATATCTGCCATGCTTCTTTCTCCAGGGAGTTTGTTACTTACTCAGCGAACCAAGGTTCACGTGCTTTCATAATTAGTGCGGTAGCACGCTCTTCGTCAATATCGATCATTTCGAGCAACTCATCAGTCGCCAGATCCGCTAAATCTTCCATTGTTATCACGCCTTTACTTGCTAACTTATAAGCTAGTTTACGCTCCATCCCTTCCATACCAAGAAGGTCTTCTGCCGGCTCATGCTCTTCTAGCACTTCCTCAGAGGCAATAGCTTTAATTAAATAGGCGTCCTTTGCACGCTGCTGAAGTTCTTCAGCAATATCTTCATCAAACTCTTCAATATTTGATAAATCATCTAACGCTGCAAAATTAATTTCTTCAAGTGTCGTATAACCTTCCTGCACCAAAATAAGTGCCACATCTTCGTCAACATCAAGATCAAGCATTAATTGCTGAGCATAACCATCTGCTTCAGATGAACTTTGCTCATCTGCTTGCGTTTCACTCATAACATTTAACGACCAACCTGTCAGCTCACTCGCCAAACGTACATTTTGACCACCACGCCCTATTGCTTGTGAAAGACTATCATCTCTAACAGAAACATCCATGCTGTGATTATCTTCATCCACAACAATCGCAACCACTTCAGCTGGTGACATCGCATTAATAACGAACTGCGCTTCATTTTCATCCCAAAGAATGATATCCACTCGTTCACCTGCCAATTCATTGGACACCGCTTGGACGCGAGATCCACGCATTCCAACACAAGCACCCACTGGGTCTAAACGTTGATCACGTGTACGAACAGCAATTTTTGCTCTTGACCCAGGGTCACGTGCTGCACCTAGAATTTCGATCAAACCATCGCCCACTTCCGGCACTTCTAGTTTAAACAAGGCAATGAGTAATTCTGGTGTGCTACGCGAAACGGTCAACTGCGGCCCACGAGTAACTTCCTCTACACCTTTTAAATAACCGCGGATTCTATCACCTGTTCTAACCGGCTCTCTTGGAATCATTTCTTCACGAGGAATAATGGCATCTGCTGTACCTTCAAGGTCCACAAAAACATTACCACGTTCAATTCGCTTAATAACACCGGTTACTAGCTCACCTACTTTGTCTTTATATAACTCGTAAACTTTCCTACGTTCAGCTTCTCTTACTTTTTGCACAATAACTTGCTTAGCTGCTTGAGCACCAATTCTGCCAAAGTCAGTTGATTCAATGGGCTCTTCAATAAAGTCACCTAACTCTAAAGCGTCGTCTTTCTTCTGCGCCTCTTCAAGAAGAATTTGTGCATCGGGGTTTTCTAAACCACCTTCGAACTCTTCATCCGCTTCCACCACTTGCCATTGACGAAACGTTTCGTAATCACCCGTCACACGATCAATGGCAACGCGGACTGCAATGTCTTCGCGATATAGTTTTTTGGTAGCCATCTCTAACGCAGCTTCAATAGCACCAAACAGGACACTACGATCAATTTCTTTTTCGTTAGAAACAACGTCTACAACCATTAAAATTTCTTTATTAGCCATCTTTAACCCTAAAATAAATTTTTAAAAATTAACCACTAATCTTGCTTTCTTTATAAGAGAAAATGGAATCTCAATCTCTTCGTCGTCAACATGTAAGTGCACTACATCACCATTAACATCTAAGATCTCACCAGTGAACCGACGCTGCCCCTCTAATGTTGCTTGGCGTAACTCTAATTTGACCGTAGATCCTTTAAAGCGTTCAAAGTGCTCTAATTCAAATAGTGGACGCTCCATTCCGGGCGATGAAACTTCCAACCTATACTGCCCCGTAATCGGGTCTTCAACATCTAAAATACCGCTAATTTGGTGACTGACTTTTGAACAATCACCTACCAAGATACCTTTTTCTGAATCTATATAGACTAATAGAACTGATGATTTACCTTGGCCGGTAAATTCCGCACCGACAAACTCGTAACCCAGCCCTGTTACTGCGGGTCTAATTAATTCTAGAATTTTAGTAGGCGCTTGATTCATCTTTATCCATCACGTACAAAAAAAGGGCACAAAGCCCTATTTAATACTTAAATTTTACCAAGAATCTTAACACAAACAAGACTCTCAAGGTTTCAAACAAAAATACCCCTTATGGGGTATTTCTAAATATTGGTAGCGGGGGCAGGATTTGAACCTACGACCTTCGGGTTATGAGCCCGACGAGCTACCGAACTGCTCCACCCCGCGTCCATTGAGGTGCAGAATAATACTAGATA
>Ga0209121_10004134_pt1 | contig 13666 bp, 11 predicted proteins | sample Cruoilmetagenom3_FD_187292 | JGI IMG/M metagenome (GOLD analysis project Ga0209121, IMG submission 187292) | Oil polluted marine microbial communities from Coal Oil Point, Santa Barbara, California, USA - Sample 3 (SPAdes) (version 2) | ecosystem: Environmental > Aquatic > Marine > Oil seeps ... | reverse complement strand
AAGATATATAGAAAGCCAATTTGAGACGGAAATTATAGCAGAAAGTGGGCAAAATGGCGAGCGAGGAGCCCAAGGATGTAAATATCTATTTTGTAAAAGGTTAGACTAAATGTCACGTGGTACTATTGGCCCTTGACAAGCGCAGAGTGTACACCAAAATTGACACCTAAATTGATACCTACAGCTTACTCTGATTGTAATCGGTCGTCAGCGGTTGGCAGTGAGCAGGACAATCTCCAAGAAAATGGCAATAATGGTAACTGCTTGAATGGCGAACAGTTAGACAGAGAAAGTCACCGTTTGGCAACGGTTGGAACGTGGGTAGAAGGAATGGGCAGGAGTGGATTTGAACCACCGACACACGGATTTTCAGTCCGTTGCTCTACCAACTGAGCTACCTGCCCGTCAGGACCACGTTCCAGCTAAAACTTGAATTTAACAGAAAAAACTGATATTGCAAGAAGATTAGGCTATAATTTTCCAAAATTAAAGAGGATAAATTATGTTTAGAAAATTGTTCGTGCCATTTGCTTTTGTCTTGCTGTGGTATTGTGTGAACAGCGCCGCGGCGGATTCGGGGTCGCGGCTTATCGGCCGGGAAATCGGCTCCGGAGCAGGCTGGTTTGTTGAAATATCCGCGGAGACCCTCGAAGATAAAACCCGGGACGGCCTTCTCATCCAATTGCTCGGTAACCTCAACGGGCTGGCTCATGAGAATAAATATTATAATGAACCTGGAAACGTCGAGCAGTACACACCTTGCCTGCCCTCGCTGATCGGGGAAAATCCGCTGGTGTGGATGCTGGAGGTGGATTGTTTTATTATGGATATTCGCGAGATCCCGCGCGAGGCCCAGGAAGGGGCATATCAGCTCGGGCTTATCCCTTATATCCCAGCCGATAGGCTGGAGCCGGAACCGCTGGCGGAATTCGAAACGAAGATCATCCAATTTCCCTCTGGACAGAACAAGCCTTCCGAAGCACAATCTGCACAGAAACAAAACGACGATGGGCCGAATCTGTTCGAAGAACACGAACTGTAGAGACAGAAGGGAATAGTGAATGACCGATACTGAAATAGAATATCCTGAACCGAGTCATGAGCCACAAGTATCGGGCGATGAACTAAGAGCCACGAGTGACGCTGGTGTTGCCACCGGCAAGAAAACGCAACCGGTTACGTACGGTATTGCACTGCGATGCGTCGGCGGCGGCGTGCTAATGGGCATGGCCAACCTCGTACCTGGCATCAGCGGTGGCACGATGCTGCTGGCTGCAGGCATTTACCCGCGATTCATCGGCTCGCTGGCCGACATTACCTCGCTGAAGTGGCGGCAGTCCAGTCTACTGACGCTTGGTCTGGTGCTGGGGGCGGCTGCTGTGACTATACCGCTGTTGGCTGGGACCGTCAAAGACCTGGTAATCAATCACCAGTGGGTAATGTACAGCCTGTTCATCGGGTTGACCCTGGGTGGCGTGCCGGTCGTGTGGAAGATGATCGACCGGGCGACTGGTGGGGTTTGGATCGGCGCGATCGTTGGATTCGTGGTCATGGCGATAGTGGCGTCGGTCCAATCGCTGGGAGTCAAAACGACGGCTGCGTCAGAGAGCCTGCCATTAATGTTCATCGCGGGCATAATTGGTGCCAGCGCAATGATTCTGCCGGGTATCAGCGGCGGATATCTGATGCTGGTGCTCGGCGTGTACGTACCGGTCCTTGGTGCTATCGATAAAGTATCGGAGGCGGTTAAGAGCGCCAACTTCTCAGCGGCGATCCCCCCCATGCTAACAGTCATTATTCCGCTCGGCATAGGGGTCGTGATCGGCGTGGTCACGGTGAGCAACGCCCTGAAATGGCTGCTGGCTCGCTATGCGAGGCCGACACTCGGTGTATTGCTCGGGCTGTTGGTCGGAGCGGTCGTTGGACTGTGGCCGTTCCAGGAACCGGTCAAGCCGGTAGTCGGGCAGGTGGTTAAGGGGCAGGTGATGACCGAAGAAAAAATAACCAAGCTCGACAAAGATGATTGGCCGACCCAGACGTTTACCCCTGCGGCCGGTCATATTGCCGGAGCGATGGGAATTGTGCTCGTGGGATTTTCGGTGACGTTGGCGATTGCATGGTTCAGCCATGAACGCAAGGCTGTGCTGGCGGGCGAGACAAAAAACAGCTCGTAGCTACAATGAGGCCCTCGATGCAACGGAACAATGGCAGATAAGGTAAGTCGCGTTAATATCTCGCTGATGGGTTTCAAGGGCGAAAAATATTTCAACTGGTTTTATCCGGTGTTTGTCGTATTATTGATTGGTGGATTGATTGTGGTAAAATGGCTGCATTAAAAATCCCGGTGGAACCGGGGGATAAATATTGAGCTTTTATAATGAACGATGAGCAAAAACAAACGCTCCTGAAGGTCGCCCGCGATACCGTCGAGGCGGTAATCAGGCGACAGAAAATCGCAAAGCCCGAATCGGACGATCCTGAATTGAACGCTCCGTGCGGCTGCTTCGTGACATTGAAGAACAAGGGCCGGTTGCGCGGCTGCATCGGCCAGTTCACCTCCGATGATCCTCTGATTGAATTAGTCGCCGGGATGGCGAAGGCTTCAGCAACCGGCGACCCGCGTTTTCTCGCCGACCCGACTACCGCCGGCGAGTTGGAAAAACTGGATGTCGAGATCTCCGTCCTCTCGCCGCTGCAGAAAACCGATGACCCGCTGAGCCTCCGCCTGGGCGTTGACGGCATCTACATAAGGCAAGGTCGGGCTTCAGGCTGCTTTTTACCCCAGGTCGCCACCGAGACCGGCTGGAGCAAAGAAGAATTTCTTTCCTACTGCTGCGCTCATAAAGCAGGTCTCGCAGCCGACGCATGGAAAGACCCGCAAACGGAAGTCTATCTCTTTACCGCCGAAGCATTCGGGGCGGACTTCAAGGATATGTAGCTTTCGGCCAGACGTCCCGTTTCAAAAAAACAGCAAGCAGGATAATTCAGCCCCACTTGCTGTTTTTGTGCTACTGTCCGGCTGCTTATTCTGCCGGCAGGAAGTTCTCCATTACCCAGTACTGATATTCCTCACAGGTAACGATAAAGGTAATAGCGTCGCCCATCGGTGACCATTTTGGCATCCACGCCCAGGCATTGCTTCCCACATTGGATATGTCGCCGATCTTAAACGGCTCGCCGCCATCGGTCGGAGCGCACCAAATCTCCTTGTTGCCGGGCGTGAATACGATATGGCGGCCGTCCGGAGATAAATCAAAGATATTGATGGTCATGTTCTCAGTTTTCAATTGAAAGATTTCTGTTGTTTCCTTGCCATCTATTGTGGTCGTCAGTATTCTTTCCATCTGCTTCCCCAGTTTTCTCTGACCGGTAAGATAGGCGACCGAACGGCCATCAGGTGCAAAGACCGGACGCCCAACGTATTCGTTTGATTCCTTTTTCTCTGGCGAAGCCGTGATCTTTTGTGGTCTTCCATCTTCAACCTTCGCAACGTAAACGTTGTTCTTGTATCCGTAAGCGATGGTTTTGCTGTCCGGCGACCACGTGGGATCGAAATTGGTTACTGCTCCTCCTGCTCCTCCTTCCAGTGGCACTAATAGCCTTACGTCGCTACCCTCAACGGTAGTTAGAAAAATCCCTGCTCTTTTCTCTCTGTCCCAACCGGAGAAAGCTATCCATCTGCCATCGGGCGACCAGGATATTCCACGGCCAGTGTATTTAGAATTACCTCCAATATCAGGCAGCAATATATTCTGTATCTTCTCGCCGCTACTGGCAGATATGAAACTTAATCCATCTGTCTCCCGCACGGCAATTCGTTTGCCATCCGGCGACCAGCAATGACTCCCGAGACTACCTCTCCGCACCAATTGGCGTGGCGCTCCAGTAGCTTTGCCTGTTTGAAGGTCCACCGGCAGAGTAAACATTCCACCGAGCCGAAAACCGGTACGATAGGACAATTGGCCGTTTTGTGACCAATTGTAAAATTCCACCTGGTCAACATCTGGGACCACCGGGAAAGGCTTCCCCACAAACCGGTTACCTTGAACCCGCAATCCCCATAAATCTTTGTAATAACGGTTAATCCCTTTCTGCGTCCCCGTGAAGACAATGTGACTGCCATCAGGTGACCATAGCGGTTGGCTGATTTCGCCCGGAAAATTAGTATACTTCACGTGGCTTGTCCCATCGATTTTTCGCATATTTAGAATTGACTGGTTAGCTTCTTTTGTAAAATAGCTGACCTTGTCTGCGTTGGGCGAAAAGCGAGGAAAAGCCCATCCTTCCGACAAAACTGTTTCTTTCTTGCTTTCGATGTCAATCATGACTGCTTTAGCAGTACCTAATACTCTGTTGCCCCTCACGCCGAGAACGAGCTTTCCATCAGACGACCAATCCTCAAGCCAGGGCGGATTCTCCATAAGAATCCGCTTCTGCTTCGTTTTTAACGAAACAGCCGCAAGAACTTTCTTTCCATTCGAATTACTCGAATAACTCCATACCGCAATTTCACTTCCATCAGCAGACCAGACGACAGGGCCAAAGTAATCCCCACCAAGGCTCCTCTGCTCACCGGTTGAGTTATCAATGACGACCAATTCATCATCCCATGTGATGCCGGCAAAGTGTTTGCCATCCGGAGAAAGCGATGCCCCTTCATAGGGGAAATCCACCTTGACGGAGCTGAGTTGAGAAATGGTGATAAAACGTTTTATTAACTTAGTGGCACCATAGCTCAAGGGCAGCAGAACTGCGATTGCAATTACCGCTGCAGCAGCTACTCGCCGAGGTGAGATTGAACCACCTGACGGTGAAAACCACCTGCGCAAAACCGATTGTTTTGCTTTAACTTCTCTGAAAGCTATGTCTTTCTGTAATTTGTCCAGCAAACCGTCCGGTGCCGGCGGCTTTGGGGCGGCTTTGAGACATTGCTTGATTTTCTTTTGCATATTCATAATGATTCTCCTTTTGCGATTGGAATCGTTTGTTCTTGTTGAGTTGAAGTTTCTTGGGCGCCTAACTTGATCCTCAGGATTTTAAAGACTTCGCGAAGTCTGTACTTTACGGTACTGGTTGCAATATTCAGAACTTTGGCAGTTTCACGGATGCTCAATCCCTGGTAATAGTGCAGGTGTACGACATGTCTTTTGTCATCGTCAAGCTGGTCCACAGTTTCGTACAGCCGCCGGGCCAATTGGCGCTCGGCAACATTCGCAAAGGGGCCGGGATTTTTGTCTATGCACTCGGCCCACCATTGGTCAGAGCGGTTCCGGGAACTGCCGGCATTTGCTCGCTGTGAATCTATGTAGGTATTGTGAGCGATCCTGTAAAGCCACGTCGAGAACCTGCTGCGGCCTGCAAAACCATCAAGCGACGACCAGACTTTAAGAAATGTCTGCTGTGTCAGGTCTTCGGCATCAGCCGCACCTCCACACAGGCGTCTCAAATACGAATAGATATCTGCATAGTAGATTTTCAACAGTTCACATGCAGCATTTTTATCTGCTCTGCCCGCACGTTTACACAGGCTTTTTATTCGGCTGTCCATAGGCACTCCTGTTATTGCATTGTATCAGCCTAATCCGGCCGGCTATTAGTTTAGACGAAAAATACTGCCCTCGTGGACAAAATATTTTGGATTTACCGCTATTTACTGCCGATGGTACAAACAGCGAGGAGTTTTGAATGCGATTCTTGATTTAATTTAATCCCGGCAAGGCGGAGGATTGCCGGTTTAAATGCCCTGACCGTTCGTTTGGAGGAAGGTTTGTGCTAAGAAGATCTGCGCTGATTTGGATCATTGTAATTGTCTGCCTGGGCAGCTTTCGGTCCGATAGAATCGAGGCCGGAGAAGCCGGCGCCGGGCAGCAAGACCCCCGTGCCGGGATGATCGAACATTTGCGGCAGCAGAATCCACAGGACCTGAAAGCAGTTGAAGTCTGGAACAATCAGTATGGCCCGGGGCTGAAACTGACGACCGCCCACTATGAGATTTTCACGACACTATTAAAGCCTTCAATTCTTCAGCGAAGCCCCGGATTAATCGAGTCGGCATATAAGGCCTATAATCTTCAATTGCCCAAACCGGTCGAAACGAAAATTAAGTTCACCATTTATCTTTTCGCCAACCGCCGGCAGTGGGAGGATTTCACGAATAACTTCGCCGGCGAGCAGGCGGCAATCTTCCGCCGGATAAAAGCCGGCGCGTATTACCATAACGGCGTGTGCGTCGCGTATGATATCGGCAGCAAACGCACCTTTTCCGTCCTGGCGCACGAGGGATGGCATCAGTTCAGCGACAGGCATTTCAAGTTTCGCCCGCCAAGCTGGCTCGACGAAGGTATTGCAATGTTATTCGAGGCACATACAGCCGCGGATGGGACATTTAATTTTGAGCCGGCCCAAAACGCCTATCGATTGAATGCGCTGAAAAAGACGCTGTCAAAAAATAAAATGCTACCGCTTCGGGACCTGATAGCTACAACCCCCGGCGACGTGCTCGCGACCGATCAGACTGAAGCGGTACTGGCTTTTTATAGCCAGTCCTACGCCCTGGTGCGTTTTTTACAGGAATCAGGCGGCGGCAAAAGGTTGGATGATTATCGCCGGCTGCTCGCGGACGGCCTGCGGGGAGACTGGCCGCTCGATGAGGTCAGCAAGAAAATTGCCTCCGATAGAAATATCCCTCGAAATATCCTCTGGAATCATCTCGTTAGTCTGGTATTATTTCACGAGTATATCGGCGATGATTACGAGCCGGTCGAGAAAGAATACCTGGCCTTCTGCCGGCGAATTGTCGCAGATGAGCCTCAACAATAAAAACAATACAAGAGACGTCCCTAAGGCGTATCATAGGAAAAATCAATGCCCGAAAAGTATCCTGCACCTCTCATTTTAGCATCGGTTTCGCCTCGACGCAGGCGGTTAATGTCCGAAGCCGGCTACGAATTTACGGTTGTGCCCCCGGAGGTCGACGAATCGGCTTTTGCTGCGGAGAAGGCGGATCCCGTCGAATACGCCAAACGGCTGGCCCTCGCCAAGGCAAAAAGTGTCGCCGGCAAGCATCCGGACTCATTTGTAATCGGCGCAGATACTATCGTGGATTTTCGAGGCCGGATCATCGGTAAGGCCGCCGATGCCAAAGAGGCAGAGCAGATTACGAGAAAACTCTTCAGCGAGCCTCATAAGGTAATCACCGGCGTGGCGATTGTCAGGCTCAGCAGCGGCACGGAGCTTCTGCAGAGTGACAGCACGACCGTTTATCCCAGGAAAATGACGCCCGAGCAAATCGCCGATCACGTCAAAGGCGGCTCCTGGAGGGACAAGGCCGGCGCGTACGCCATACAGGAGACCGACGACGAATTCGTCGAAAAAATCGAGGGCAGCCTGACAAACGTAATGGGCCTGCCGATGGAGCTGCTCGAATCACTCCTTGCCGGACTGAAAATATCATTCAAAAAAGAGCGGAAAAATTAGCTTTCCGCGGACATTTTCTCCGCTCCCACGCGGGCAACATGCAAAATCACATCCCCATATTATACTTGACAGAAAGGTGGCTTATCTGGTATAAATAAAATTGCAGGCACCTGTGGCTTTTCATCTTTGCAGCAGGCTAAGTTTTTATGGCGCGCATCAGTTTTGAGCTTAGGAAGGAAGTGGTGTCAAACCGAAAAAATTATTCTTTACAGACATCGATAGAATGCAATTATTATCATTCGTTTCTTACATTAAATTTGTTGAAGGAGGATTATTATGAGCAATAAATCGATTTACCTGGTCTGTTTCGTTTTCATGCTGGGTGTTGCTGGTAATGCACCGGCGGACGATTTTACCTGGGACAACAGCAGCGGCGATTCACTCTGGAGCAATCCGGAAAACTGGAACCTCAATAAGCTCCCCGGCGAGAGCGATGCACTCTACGTCAATTGGATTAGCGACCCCACTGAGATAATTATCGACGCCGATACCGACGCTAAATGCAACAGCATCACCTTGAGTAACGATGCTGTCTATAAGCAGGATTTTGTCCACCTGCACATGACCGGCGGAACTTTCGTCGCGGGAAATCTGATCAGGGTAGGCAGGAAAGGACTGGGGATGTTCACGCTCGACGCCGGCGATGTCACCTGCTACTCTTTCCAGCTCGGGCGAAAAGATCCCAGCAAGGGCGTGGCCTATATTAACGGCGGCACAATAACCGTCGCAACCAATACGAGGGTCCCCCGCGGCGGTTCGCAGGGCAGTGAACTGCACCTTAACGGCGGAGTTCTTTATACCAACGGCCTGGTGATGAACGACCCGGATGACCCGCTGTCCGGGACTAATGGCAGTACGGATATCACCGAAGGAGTAATAATACTCACAAGCGAAGAGGATCAGACGGAAAAGATAAAGGAATATGTGAAGAACGGCTGGCTCACGGCCTACGGCGTCAAGAGCGGCGAGCTTCTCGAAGACGGCCGGCTGGTCATGATAGAGATGGACTACGACGTGACCAATCCCGGCATGACAACGGTATGGGCCACTATAAGCGATCCGGTCCAGGCCCGTGAGCCGATACCGCAGGATGGCGCTATGGTTCAATTGGTCGACGCGAAAGCCATTAGCTGGACGCCGGGCAATAATGCGGTCCGGCATGATATTTTCTTCGGCATCAACGAGCAGGCTGTAGCTAATGCGGAAGCTTCAGATACAACCGGTATATATCTGGGCCGTAAAAATAATAGCGCTTACATCCTGTCCGAGGCTCTTGAATGGGGCCAAGCCTATCACTGGCGGATCGACGAACTTGAGGCCGACGATACAATACACACAGGTCCGGTCTGGAGTTTTACAGTGGCCGATTATCTTCTCGTGGACGACTTTGAGGATTACGATGCCGGCGATAATCAGATATGGTACGCGTGGAAAGACGGAGTCGGCTACGGCACGCCGGATGAGCCGAACTACTACGCCGGTAACGGCACAGGCGCGGCCGTAGGGGATGAGACTACCGCCTCTTACACCGAGCAGATCATTGTACGCGGGACAGGGCAATCGATGCCGTATTCCTACGATAACAACAAAGAAGGCTATGCCAAATACTCGGAGGCGGAAAAGACCCTGAGTTATCCGCGGGACTGGACCGAGCAGGGTGTGGCGGAATTGTCGTTATGGTTCATTGGTTTTCCGCCGTATGTCGGCGGCTTCACAGAGGACCCATCAGGCACCTACACATTGACTGCCTCAGGCACGGATATCTGGGACGCATCCGATCAGTTCCACTTTGCTTATAAGGAAATCTCCGGCGCAGTATCAATTCAGGCACAGGTGCTGAGCGTCGGTCATACGGACGACTGGGCTAAGGCCGGCGTAATGATTCGCGATACACTCGACCCGAATTCCGCGCACGCAATGGTGGCCGTCACACCGGTCAACGGGGCCTGGTTCGGACTTCGCCCCGCGACGGGCGAGGGCAGCGCCAGCATAAAGGACCCCAATGTCACTGCTCCTCAGTGGGTGAAACTGGAACGCAGCCTGGGCGGGCTTGTCAGGGCTTATTATTCCTCTGACGGCCAGAGCTGGACTGCTTTGGGTACGCCCATCCCTGTGATGATGAACTCACCTGTATACGTCGGACTGGCTCTGACCAGCCACAATCCCGATGCGACGTGCGAGGCGAAGTTCGCCAACATCAGCTTCCCCGACACCGACGTTGATGCGCAGTGGACCGATCAGGACGTCGGCATATCCGCTAATGTCCCTGAACCGATGTATGTCGCCGTTACCGACAGCACCGGTACATCCGCCGTGGTCTATCACGAAGATCCCAATGCGACAGTAATAGACACGTGGACCGAGTGGACAATTCCGCTGCAGGCTTTTGCCGACCAGGGCATCGACCTGACCGATGTGGATAGAATCGCCCTCGGTATTGGAACCAGAGACAATACGACAACGCCCGGCGGCACCGGTAAGATTTTATTCGACGACATCCGGCTGTACCATTCACGGCCGCAGTCACAGCCGGAGCCGTCGAAGAAGAAGTAAGAATTGCAGTTATGTTAAAATCTAAGGGCTGTAAGTGTGAAGCTTACAGCCCTTCTTTAACAATATAATCTGACTCTTAAGCTTCCGAACAGGCCGAATACCGCCGGAAGAATCTATTTCTTCGAAGAAATGATCCGAACTTCGTCGGTCCCGGATACCATCGCTCCGCCGCTCGTTCGTTCTGTTGACCGAGTCGTCATCAGGCCTGTCAATTGTGCCGTCAACGTGGCCTCCGTGCTGCTTTGGTCAAGCTCGAGCTGCTGCGTCCTGAAGTGGAACATCATGTCGATATCACCATCTTCATCGACGTCGGCAAGTCTCCAGTGCGCGGGCTCAGCTCCGGCGAATTTTACGGTTCCGGCATCAATCTGGACAGCATCGAAATCGTCAGTCGTCAATACCGCCACCGGCACGACCCCTCTGGACCTGAGGTTGATCTTGTTCTCGTCGCTGCCGGGCTTGATATCGATCGCCACCCCGGAGTCAAGGGTGACCAGATTAACGGATACATTACCATAGAAAATCAGTTTAATGGATTCCCCGTTGCCATAGACCCCCGTCAACTCCGGATATGCGCCAAGAGTAAGGTTAAACGATGTCGCCGCAGGGTCGCACGGCACTTTGTCCACGGCGAAGTTCGTACCATAAACCGTAATTTCCGGATTGGTCGCGCTGCTGAAGGCCCTTACGTAACTACCCCCGCTCATTTGTCCACCGTGGAAATTTATTGTGCTGCCGCCAAGGGCCATGAGCCCCGAATAAACCTCGGCCCCCGGGTATAGATTTAGTGTACCCTTACTCGTAACTACAGGGTAGTCAACCTGTTGGACCTCGTAGCCGTATCCGACATTGAGGACATCGTCAACCACCAACGCACTGCATGGCGAGGCAAACAATAAAACCGCCAGAATACAACCTATAACCACCCGGAATTTCACACTGATACTTTTTTTCTGCTTTTCCATAGCCCCATCCCTCCAAATAGAGCTTGCTGGTTTTCTATTAACGAGATTACATCAATAACCATTCGGTCCCGGAGGAGGTCGTAAGGGTTTCAGCCCTGATCCCTGTAATGAAAAAGATATCCTTGCAAAAATTGCCTATCTAAACCATAAAGTATAAACCGCCTAAAGCAAACGCAATTTCCATGTAAGCAAACCCTCTAAACCGGCAGGAATTGATATAGGACCAACAAAATCGCACTTTTGTGTCATTGCGAAGGAGCCTGCCCCTTAGGGACGAGCGACTACGGTAATGTCACCCCTGCGAAATACATGTTTAGACAGGGAAAAGCCATCCCCATCCCAATAGTATTAATAGAAAAGGGGTGACAGCCTCCGCCGCAGGGCGTCCCTTAGGGAAAGCCGAAGCTTGGGGATGGTCACTAATACGAGAGGATGGCTAAACACGTACCCTGCGAAAACAGGGGTCCAGAGCGAAAAAACTGGATTCCCGCCTGCGCGGGAATGACAACCTGCCTAACCGAAACAGAGGGGCTTTCAAAAAAATCCACAGATTTAAAAAGGCCATAGGGCTGCAAGTTGACGCTCACAGCCCTCTGGCCGACAATAATAAATCACATCACATTTAAACATTTTCCGGGCAAACCGCCCGGCTACACGCTGACTTTCCAACCTCAGCCTATCACTCCGGCGGAACGATAGTAATCTCATCCCAGCCCTCATATACTACTATGGGATTTTCAGGATCCGAAGTGTCAAGGATCTGCAGAAATGCTCCGCCGTCCTGGAACGTGCCGGGACCGAGGTTTTCAGTTTCTACCTGACAAACCAAATCTAATAGTCCGTCATTATTTACATCTTCTTCGTGGGCTAAAGACTTGTTGCCTTTCCCGCGAACGGCTACCCCCGCGCCGGCGAGAGCAACCGTGTCCGGATCAACATTCGTTGCATCAAAGCCTGTCTCAGACAGAATCGCCACAGGAACCACACCATTGGAGCCCAGATTGATACTGTTCGGATAACTGCCGGGTTTAATGTCAATCGTTATCGGGGCAATCTCTATTGTCAGAACCATGTCATCCGATACAGTCTCCGTGCCATCATTTACTTTCAAGGTAAGTGTGTGAGTTCCAACACCCAGATATTGCGGATCGATGGTTCCCAGGTTTAATGGCGCCTCGCCGCTTGCTCCTACAGGCGCCCACAGTGTAAATTCAACTTCTCCCTCAACCCAGCGATATTGAAGGGAATCACCTTCGTCGGAATCTGTTGCCGTACCAGCAATTACTGTGGAAGCTATGTCCTTAGTAAAGACTGTAAGATCCGGCCCGGCATAAGCTACGGGCGGATTGTTTTCTTGCCCACCTGGCGGAGCCAGAAGAATCGGAACATCGCTATAGAACAGCAGATCGATGGGATCCCCATTTTCATACTCACCGGTTAGAGTACCACCAGTATTAGTTCCGGGTATCCAACTACCATCGGGCTCTATTGTTCCATTAGTCACCGTAAAATCCGTCCCATATACCGTTACAGTCGCTCCATCATAAACTTGGATAGCATAAGGTTCAGAATTAGGATTAACTCCAATTTCACCGGCATAAATATTGACTGTGCTGCTGCTAGAAGCATAAATGCCCCAGTCCACGTAAGCACCCGGATTCATATTAAGAGTACCGTAGACGTCCAGCCAATCGCCCATTATCGCGTAGTCCAGATCTAAGTCATAAACGCCCAACGCTAAGCACGGTACCGCACATAGTACAACCACCGTAACAGCCCATAAAATTGTCAAAAAACTTACCTTCTTCCATTTTCTTGTGCCTTCCATAATTTTACCCCTTCAAGAAAAACAAATAAAACGATTCTTACCCCCACTTTGTGGGGCACCTGTCAAGGATATTATCGGTCAAAATTGTCTTTCTTCTCCACTTTTTTAAAAAATAGCCGAAATCCCCGGTTAACCTTTTTACTCATTTAAACGGTATAACCGGGCAAAGTCGGTCTCCATATTGGCCGATATTCTATATACCCAATTTTGGCGGATTTTGAATTATTATGAGGATGGGTAAAATGAAAAAAAAGGGCTTTACATTAGTTGAATTAATAATAGTTGTAACCATACTGGGAATACTTGCCGCGATAGTTCTGCCTACCTTCCAAGGTAACGTTGCACAAGCCAGGGAATCCTCTGCCAAGAGCGATCTGATGACAATGCGAAATCAAATCGAAATGTACAAGTTGCAACACAACGGAACTCCGCCGGGATACGTGAATGGCGCCGGTGCCCCTATCGCAACCATGGTGCTCCAACTAATTGGAACCACTGCCGTGACCGGCCATACTTCGCCCAGCACTATCCCATCCGACCCGTTCCTCTATGGTCCTTACGTGAAGAAGATCCCCCCGAATCCGTTTAACAAGCTCTCGGACATTGCCTATGTGGCCGAGGCGACCCTCTTTTCCGCCGCGGTTGACGGGACATCCAGCGGATGGCTGTACAAAAAAGAAACCGCCGAGATCGTAATGAACTGGACCGGCACCGACAGCGAAGGTGTCAACTTCTACGATTATTAACTGAACTTTTGCAAAAATGCTTAAAATAGCGCAAAAAAATAACGAGGACCTCATATTCTGCACTTTGAGGTTTCGCAAAAACGTTGGCTGCAACCCCG